>Ga0075114_10001895_pt1 | contig 10998 bp, 9 predicted proteins | sample AntAceMetag02UKM_FD_69784 | JGI IMG/M metagenome (GOLD analysis project Ga0075114, IMG submission 69784) | Saline lake microbial communities from Ace Lake, Antarctica - Antarctic Ace Lake Metagenome 02UKM | ecosystem: Environmental > Aquatic > Non-marine Saline and Alkaline > Saline | place...
AAGATCTCCTCACCGGTGCCCAGGGCGGGGTTGGGGATGGCTGCCAGATGCACGATCGTATCCATCCCTTCGATGACCTCGGTCAATCGCTCGAAGTCCACAATGTCGCACTGTTTGTAGGCCGCGCCTTCGATATCGAATCCGGGCCGACGCCCGATGACGGTAACGTCGTGATCGTGGGCGACCAGTCGTTTGACGGCCTCACGGCCGACGATGCCGGTGCCTCCGGTAACTAAAACTCGCATAGAAAACCTCCAAGGTAGGCTAGGTGACGATGTTAGGAAGGTTATGAGAAGCGAGTCAAAAGTCAACAGTCAAAAGTCAGATCGCCCGAGTGGGACGCCTCTGCATCTCCCGGTCGCTTGAGGACGTGAGATGCGACCCCACTCGATCTTCCCGTGAGGTCCCTGACTTTTGACTTCGGACTTTTGACTTTTGATCCTCTCCCCCTAGAAGTGGTCCGGCTTCCACATAAAGGCCGTGTCTCGGGGGAAGAGCGCCTGCAGCATCGGCACGGCATCCCCGGTGACGGTTACGTCGGGTGTATTGAGCATATCGCGCACGCTGCGATAGCCCAGGATGAGCTGCATAAGCTTGTCCTGCGATAGCGCCAGCTGTGCTTCCGCAGCAACACCGTCCTGGAGCGTGATGTGACCTCTCTCCGGGGTCAGCGTCATCGCCCCCAGGTCGGTCTGCAGGGCGATGGGCACCGTGCCTTTGAATCCGGAGAGCCTGCGCGCCAGTTCCGGGGCCAACGTCTCGAAGAACGGTCGCTGATTCATGATGCGCAGCATGCCATCGGAGTAGCGTGAGTTGCGGATGGTCCACTCGGTGCCGAAGCGCTGGGCGTACTCGGCAAAGGGATCATCCGGTGGTGCGAAGACCGTGATCTCCTCGCAGCGCTTCTCAACGGCTTGCTGGGCGAGGGTCGTCAGGATCGTTGGGAAGACGGCATCATCGGCGGCGGCAACCTCCGCGACGCGCACTGAGGTGCGATCTCTGTCCCAGACCACGTAGCCAAGAAGTTCACCACCGTCATCCTCCCACAGTGCCGTCTCGACAGGTGCGCCCCAGTGTGTGCCCATCTCGAACCCCGTGAACCCTTCTGTTGAGCGGACCATACTGCAGGTGCGCACCGCATTGTTGGCATTGTATAGCTCAACGATGGCGGGCATATCCTTGCTCTCGACGGGTCGTGCTTTGAGCGATTGTGTCCTTGCGCCCGCTGCCTCTGCATCTCGCGTCTTGATAGTGAACCGGTGCTGCGCAACGCAGGTAGCGTAACCGAACTTATTGTAGAAATTGGCAATGCCGAAGAGCATCGAGACGTCGTACCCCTCATCGGTCATATAGGTGACGGTCTCCTCGAAGAGCCCACGCATGTAGCCCTTCATGCGATGCTCTCTCTCGGTGTGGACGCCGCCGATCCCGGCCATGCGCACCTCGGCTGTGCCGATGCGCATCGTGTAGTCGATGACCCACAGGTGTCCGACCTGGGTGTCGTCGTCGAGCCATAGCTCACGCCGGTGTCGGCGGCCGTCGTCAATCGTTTTGATCTGCATGTGTTGTCCTTTTGGGGTAGTCACAAGTTCGAAGTCAACAGTCCGATGTCAAAAGTCAAGAGCCTGACTGCTGATTCTGGCATCTTGGGTTTAGTGATTCTTTCATTCTTTGATTCGCTGATTCTTCCCCGCGCAGTGGGGTATTCGCTGACTCTCTATTCCTTCCGCACGCGCGAGCGAAACTCCGGCACGCCCTTGATGCCCAGGTTGAGGTGGAAGAGCGAGCCGGCGAGCGGGCCGTCCTGCGCGCGGTTGCCTTTGCTGGCTGTGGTGACGTACATATCGGTGGTGTCGTCGCCGCCGAAGGTCACACACGAGACTTTGGGGACCGGGAAGGTGATGCGCTGAAGCTCCTGGCCTTCGGTGTCGTATTGCACCAGGCAGTGGCCGTCCCAGCGCGCCGACCAGACGCTGCCCTCGGCGTCCACGGTCATGCCATCGGGGTGGCCCTCGCCGGGTTCCGGCGGTACGACGACGAACGGGCGCTGGTTGGAGAGGGCGCCGGTGGCTTCGTCATAGTCGAAGAGCCAGATCGTCTGCTTGCGGGTGTCGGTATAGTACATCCGGGTGCGATCCGGCGTGAATCCCATCCCGTTGGAGAGGCCGACATCGTCCAGGATCAGCGTGAGCGTGCCGTCGGTGTCCAGCCGGTACAGGTGCGCGCGCGCACGCGCGGCGCGCTCTCCCGCCGGCATCGTGCCGCAGAAGACACGTCCGGCAGGATCGGCGATCACGTCGTTGAAGCGTGTGCTGCGTTCCTCTGGGATCTCGTCGACGATGGTCTCTAGCTCCTGGCCCTCACGCCAGATGGCGATGGCGCCTTTGGCCATAAAGAGCAGCAGCGAGCCGTCGTCCTGGAGTGTGAAGCCGCCGATGGCTGGGCCTTCGAGGCACAGTTCGTATTCGCCGGTTACAGGGTCGTAGCGGTAGAGTCGGCCGTTGGGGATATCGACCCAATAGAGCAATTTCTCATCAGTATGCCACAATGGGCCTTCGCCGATGGCACAATCCACATTTGCGATAACTCTGGGTTCCATCAGTTGCCTCCCATAGGATTGGTATCACGGTTCTCGAAAATGCTCAGCCGGCAGCGAGTTGTTGGACTCTCCAGGTGGTCCGGTCTATAGTGCTTCCAGCTCTTGGGAAATCACCTGCGCACGACTGCTTGTCGTCAGAAATATGACTAACCCCAACAGTGCTGAGGCGCTCGCGACCCGGAACATCACAGGACTGCCCCAGTTGTCCCGCACGATGCTGCTGGTAAAGGCGCCGACAGCGAGGGCTAGGCCACCATAGACTGCATTGAAGATCCCTTGTGCCGTCGTCGACATCCCCGCCGGCGCGACCTCATCGGCATATGCCACGCCTGAAATCGCCATGCCCGCGAAGGCTGTGCCGTGGAAGAGCTGGAGCACCAACAAGACCCATGGTGCTTTGGCCAGTGAGAATCCTACCAGCATGATGCTCATGGCTGCCAGGGAGCAGATGAGCGTGCCGCGAGCGCCAAAACGTTTCAGCAATCTCGATGACAGAAAAAGGAAGGGAAGCTCTCCGACCGTCCCCACGGTCAGCGCAAACCCCATCAGGGTCTTGGTTGCGCCAAGTTCTTCCATTCGTATGTAGAGGTAGGTCATTATGGCCGCATAGCCCACCATACCCAGGAACGCAACCAGCAGGAAGCCGCCAAACTTCGGGTTCCTCAGTAGATGGCGCAGTCCTGTGCTGAACGATACGCTCAGGTCGTCTACAGGTACCTTGAGCAGGCTAAGGAGCAAGAAGAGGAGCAGGAAGCAAACGGCGGAGCTGTAGAAGGACATTTGCAGTCCCCAGCGGCCCACCCATGTGGCGACCATCGGGCCTGCCAACGCTGGGCCCAGGGACCCCAGCAAGCGCACCCTGCCGTACGCCGTTTTGTGAGTCCCCAGCATGGTCAGCACTGTGCTGTCGACAATGGGTACGATTGGGGCCAGGCAGACGGCAAAGAGAAAGACGGTGGCAACCAGTCCGGCGAATGTCTCCGCTTGGGTCATGGCTGCAACCGAAAGCGCCGTCCCACCGGTTGTAAGGAGGAGGACGGCTTTGTGTTTGCGTGTTGCGTCCGCCAGAGCCGACCATAGTGGTGCGGCTATCATACCTATCAACGGGAGCAACCCGGTCAATACCCCGACCTGGGTCCCGGTCATACCCCGGTGTTGGAAGTGCATAGCGAAATACGGCATCAGGGATGACATCCCTGCGAAGAAAAGGAAGTAGAACAGCCTGGCTTTGAGCACTTGAGTCACCTATGTCGAGTCTTTGTGATGCTGAGTGAGTCACTGATCGTACGGGTATCATACCGGAAACAACCTGCTGCGACGTGCTCCGTGGGACCAATGCCTTTCACGCTGCCGCAGTGTGGCAGCCCAGGCTTTGGTTCCTTCTGCGTGCTCGACTTCCATTCTGCGTGGTGTGCGCAAGCGAGCACGGTGTCTATGCCGATCCACTCCGGTGTCTGTTTTCCGGTGGACCGAGCGGATACCTGCCCAGATCGTCCACAGCGTCATGCAACGCCTGGACATGCGCCTGGGGCCACGGCATACCTTGATCTGGACCACAGAAGTAGCCTCCATCCTGTCCGAGCTGCCAGAGCCGCTCTGCGACCTCCGCGCGGATGGCCTCGACCGGACCCGCCACTACGGTGGCCGAGCTGACGCCGCCCTGCAGTGCGAGCCGTCCCTGGGTCTGTGTGCGGAGCGCGTCAAGGTCATTAGCCGTGGCCTGAATCGGGTTGAGGATATCGACACCCAGGTCGATGAAGGTCTCCAACAGTGGCGAGATGTGTCCGCAGCTATGGAAATTGATCAGGACGCGGTGCTCCTTGTACAGGTCGAAGAGCCGCCGGTATTCGGGCACGAGGAACTCCGCGATAGTCCTGGGCGAAAGCAGCAATCCTCGCTGAGTGCCCAGGTCGTCGCTCATTCCGACCATCTCGACGCCGATGTTGAGATAGTGCCGCGCGATCCCCAGGTGGAAGTCCATTATGCGATGGAGCAGCTCCTTCACCGCGTCCGGGACGGTGTAGAAGCTGACCATCATTGACTCCATACCGACCAGCATATAGCTCTTCTCCCACAGCGTATCGCGGTGTGAGCCGACGAGGAAGGTCGCGGCTGGGTCCCAGCCCTTCGCCTGTTCGTAGATCTGGCTGCGGATACGCGGGTCTCGTCCGGATCAGGCCATACGTAGGACTCCAGCGCGTGGGACAAATCCGCAAGCGGGTTGCCCCGCGGGAAGCCCATCACGCCTTCGTGTTCGCGATGCCAACCCACACCCCAGATGTCGGTCCAGCGCGAGCCGACCGGTAGCGTGTGCCCCCCGCCTGCAAAGCCCTCGTGGTTGGCGCCGTAGAACGCTACGTTGTGAGCCGGCGGTGCGGTGACGACGCGTTCCGTATGATCGAAGCGGATGGTCTTGAGCGCATTTTCCTTGACATTCACCGTTTGCGCTTGGGGCGGCCCAGAAGGTCGGCGAGGTCTCGGATGGAGGGGTCGTCGAGGACTGTTCCATCCGCCAGGATGAGGGTGGGCACGACCCAATCCTTGCCGCGCAGTTCCAGTAAGGCGGCCATTGCCTCCGACTCCTCGTCGATATCGCGATAGGTATAGTCGATGTCGTGTCGGTCGAGATATCGTCTGGTCCTGGCGACATCCGGACACCACGCGGTGCCGTACATGATGATCTCAGCAGACGTCTTTTCCATTGTTTCTTCTCCCTGTTGGTGATTCTGCGTCGCATAGACACGTGAATCGCGCCGGACCGCCAAGAGACTCACACCTGACCTGGCGACCACGGCGAACTTCGGACCGTGGCTACGCTGCTGCAAGACAGCGACCCGTTCAGTTCTGGTCCTTGAAGACCTCGGCCAACGCAAGTGCCGCTGGTTTCGGATTTCCCTCGAAGTCTATAACTGATGTGTTGGCTGTGCAAGGGAAGCTGTCGTGGCCCATCCAGACGATGAACCCGCCGCACTTCGGGAAGCGTGCTTTGCACGAGGCCGCGGCAACGCGGAGCGCCTGCGCCTGCCGCTGCTGCCCCCAGGCCACATACGCCTCCAGGCTTTCGGGCTCGTGGCCAACTTCGGCGATATACGCCGGCCACTCGATCCACCAGGAGGTCCGTCGCCAGAGCTCATTGTCGTAGGTGCCGGGGCAGGGATCGATATCGCCGGCATAGCGCCGGATCAGGTCGGCGGAACTGGGGCCGGGACACCCGGTCTCAGAACGCAGTAGCGCATCGTCGCCGGCCCAATAGGCATCCCAGTTGTGATTGCCGATGCCGGCTATGGTCCAGGGGCCGTGGACATCCCAATGGAGGCCTTTGCCGAAGTCCTCGGGCCTGGCCGAGAAGCGCGGGCCGGACGCCGAGGTGGGCAGAAAGCGGTGGATGGGGTCCAGCTCTTGCGCGACGTCGTTGACCGCCGCAAGCAAGGGGTGTGCCAGGGTGAGCGGACCCGAATCCGGGCCGCGCCTGCCGTCTTTGTCGTTCTGCAGCTCGTTGCCCCCACTCCAAACCAGCAGAGAGGCGTGATGGCTGCGACGCCGGATGTAGGAGCGGGCAATGGCTGTCAGGGCGGCGATGCTCTCTGGATCATCCGGTGCGTAGTTGTCGAAGCCAGAGGACGAGAGTGGGAACTCCTGCCAGACAAGCAGCCCGAGGGCATCACAGAGATCGTAGAAGAGCTGCTTTTCCAGATAGGCGCCACCCCACACGCGCAGGATCGTCACATGCAGATCGCGATACAGCTCCAGGCGCTGGCGATAGGCATCTTCGTCGACATCGGCGAAGTTGGGACGGATCGGGGTCCAGTTGAAGCCCTGGAGGAAGACGGGTTGGCCGTTGACGATGCAGATCCAGGGATCCGCGTCGTCGGGCGCGCCCTCACAGGGCTGCCACTCGACATGCTTGAAGCCCACGGTTCGCGTTACCACGTCCAGTTCGGCGCCGGTTCCGTCCAGCAGCGTGACCGTGAGGTCGTATAGCGGCTGGCTGCCGTATCCGTTGGGCCACCAGAGATCGACGTCCAGACCTTGCCACGCCACTTCAAACGCTGACGCGCCGTTGTCAAGGTCCAGGAGTTGTTCGTGAATCAGGGCCCCTTCGCCGACTGCGTGCAGCGAGAGCCGTACTGCGGTCGCGCCCGCGCCGGCTGCCGACCCGCGGGCGGTGAGTTGCCCGGTTGGCGGACCGAGTGCCGCGTCGGTTGTGACGATCAGGTCGGCGATCTCACCGGCGGGGATGACCTCAACCTGGATTGTGTCCCAGATGCTGATCTGAACCAATCGCGCGGTCCAGTCCCAGTAGTAGTTGAATCGCGGCTTCCACTCCGTCATTCGCGAGGTGTAGCCGAACTGGCCCAGCCACCGCGGTGGACATTCGAAGATGATCTGCAGCCGGTTTCCCGAAGGGATGAGGTGCGGCGTCAGGTCGACCGTGACTGGAACGAAGCTGTTGTCGAAGCTCGCGATCTCCTGACCGTTGAGCCGGATGAGGCCGTTCCCGTCGAGACCCAGACACCGCAGGCGTGTGGGCGCGCCTCTCTCGATCCAACCATCCGGCAGCGTTGCTTCATAGACCCAGTGGCGGTTTTCCACCCATTCGCACTGCTGGTAGTTCATGCCGACGGACCAGTCGGGGATCACGCCGGCAGTGAGCAGCGCCTGCTGGACAGAGCCCGGCACCGGTGCCGGTACCGCGGGCGTCTCGGCGCGTTGGGTGGTGCCTACTTGCATCGCCGGCTCAAAGCGCCAGGCGTGCGGCCAGAATCCGGCGACGTGCCACTCCAATTCGCTGAGGTTGTGGATTGTCTTCATGTAGATTTCTTGTTGTTGCCTCACACGTGATCAAAGGGCAGGACATAGCACGGCACCGGCAGCAAGGCTGCCAAGCCCTGTGGTATCTGTGCCGCAGCGTCGAGGGGCGGTCCGCCAAGTACCAGGCGCGTCATCTCTATGGGGGAGAGCTCGATGTAGGTCTTGGCGTGGTTGCCGGACCGGATATCGACAGTGCCGTTCTCCACAGTGAGGGTGGTGACGGTAGTGCGGTCGCGTTCGCGCATCCCCAGCGCCACCGCGAAGTCGCGCAGCGGGGCGGCCTGCTGGACAAGGGAGTCCTGGGCCTGGGTCAGGAGTTGCGCGAGGTCATTGATGCGGTACAGGCCGCTGTAGCCGCTGCTCCAATAAGAGACAAAGGGCATCACGCGTCCGACGCGTGTCTTGTCCCACATTGATACTTCCCAACCGGCGCTGTCGCCGAAGTTCCAATCCAGGAGTGCACGGATCATGCCGACTTCGTTCCCGGAGGTCGAGACCAGCTCGCTGATGCTGATGCTGTTCCTTGCCTGGCCACGCAGAATGGCGTAACCATCCTCACTGATGAAGAATCGATGATCCAGTTTGTGGATCAGATCTTTCAATCCCGAGCGGACGGTGTAACAGTCGGCCTCCCTGTGAAGACGCTCAACGGTTGCCAACACCTCCTCCGGCATGACTTCTTCGATCTCCACCGGCTGGACGTTATGCCATTTCAGTGACCGCTGTGAGAAGCTGAGATTGTAGCTCGGTGAGGCGATTTCCCATCCGAAGGTGTTGTAGCGCTGCCGGTCACCGCCAAGCCACGAGACCGGATAGCCGATGCGCCGCATCTCGCCGATGATGTGAGTGAGGAGCTGGGTCATATAGCCCTTGCCCCGGGCCTTCGCCGCCGTGGAGACGGCACCGATGCCGCCCACGGAGAGCCGGACGCCGGCGGTGATGGTCTCGATGGGATACACGCCGACGTGGGAGACGATCTCCCCATCCTCTTCAATCATGTAAGCCCACGACAGTGCCTGCTCTGTGGGTTGGTACAGTTGCGGATACGCGCGCTGGAAAAAGGCCTTCGAGTGGCCGAAGGCACGCTCCACGTAGCGCATGAAAGCGTCGAACTCCTCAGGTCGGACAGTTCGTATCTCGGGTGCCATCACGGTTTCCTTTCTTCCTGGGTAAGTTGCAGCGCTGCAATTCTCCACGGGCGTAGGTGCACGTGCACCACGCCGTTCCTTACCATCAGCGACTCAGACTGCCGCGCCAGCAAATTGACCCTGAATGCCGATGTGAATGCACCGGGCAAGGCGAGCGATGCTTCGCCTCCCCTACCGCGGAACTCGTGAAGCCGCCATCCGTGTGCTCCATTCGGTCAGAAGGTGTGCCCTTGTCGTGCCGCCCGTATCGCTCTGCCATTCGCAGTCTGTGATTTGAGATTTGCCATTTGCTGATTTGAGATCTGCCTATTCCGCCTCAGGCAGCGCCTTGCGTATTAACCACAGGAGGCCGACGCTGAATAGCGCGATGACGGCGAGCGCGCCTTCGGAGGCCACGTTGCCCCAGGTCTGTGCGACTGTGACCGCGACCGCGTTGGCGAAGGCGTGCCAGACGATGGCGGCGAAGAGCGGCCAGATGGTATGTTTGCTGAAGCACAGCGCCACCATCGTGGCCAGACTGATGTGCAGGACCATAGCCATAATTCGCTCGAAGACCGCCAGCGCAGGCGTGTAGTGCGGCATCGACCAGAACTCCTGGACCTGGGCCAGGGCTCCCTCGGGCAGACCCAGCGCGGCGGGATCATCGGCATTGGCGATCACCACCATATTGACCAGTGTCAGCGCGACGATGAGACCGATCAGGATTGCCTCGACGGCCCCGTGTCCCAGTCCGAAGGAGGTAGCTTCCTGCCAGTTCCGGACATCCTTCTGCCAGAAACGATAGACGATGTAGCGGGCGACTTCCTCAAAGATCCCGGCCGACAGACCCAGTATAACGGCCTGTACGATCAGCGGCTGGGCTTGCATATCGAACACCGAGGCCAGGAGGAAGTTGGCCGGAATGTGCAGAACCTGTGACCCGATAAAGGTCACCGCACCGGCGATGGCGATGCTGAGGGGCAGCCCCCACTTCCGCTTGAGCAGCAGCACGGCCGCGACCGGAATGCCGATTAGCATGATAATCTCGATGATTACGAGAACCAGGACAGTGATCGACATTGGGATGCTCCTTTGCTGACGTGTGGGTATGAGTCAGTAGTCAAGAGTCACGAGTCAACAGTCATGTCTGCAAGCTGGGACCGTGTGCGCAAACCCACGTTGATCTGTGGACTTGACTCAAGACTTTTGACCTCGGACCTGCTACATCTTCTCATCCTATAGTAATCCAACCCATCCTCCCCAACACATTCTCCATAGCGGACGAAGCCCTGCTGTTCGTAGATGTGTTGGGCGATGGCGTTGTCCTGCACCACGATCAGGATGACCTGCGGCAGGCTTTGGGCATCGGCCCAGGCAATGACCTGGCTCATAAGCTGCGAGCCCAGTCCCTGCCCATGGTACGCATCGGCAACAGCCAAGCCAAAGACCGGTCCATCGTCAGGATCCTCTGCATCAAGCTCCCAAAGGAAGCCCCATCCGATGATCCGGTCGTCCTCCAGCGCGATGAGGTCGTACTTGGTGGGATGCTTGCTGCCATCGCCGGCTGCGACGCCGGCGCAGATGTCATGCGTCGTCGTCGCACCCAGGGGGCGGAACGTGCGCTTCGACGCCGCGCTCAGCCCATTGTAGAAACCGGCGAGCGCTTCCGCGTCCCCCGACTGCAGCCGGCGGATAGTAGTCTGGTCAAGTGTCATAAGTGCTCCTGAGTCGTAAGGTAAAGCTGACAGCTGTCAGCAAACAGCAGGAGTAGGGAGTAGGAAGTAAGCAGTAAACTGCGGATCTCCCAACTTACTCCCTACTGCTTACTTCCTACTCCTGTTATTGGAGCTGACCGCTGATAGCTGACAGCTTCCCTGCTGACCGCTTCCTCACTCCGCCGTCGCAGGCCGGCCCACGGCGGTGAATTCCAGCACGGACTCCAGGAAGATGGAATCATCAATCTTCTCACGGATGGGGCCGGTGTGATCTGTGCGCTGCAGGTTGACCTCGACATGGTTGGCGCCAGCTTCCTCGGCCACACGGCGGATTAGCGGCGGAACGATGTCCTCCGCAAAGGCAACGCAGTCCGCGATGGTGTCGAAATCTTTCACGCTCTCAGTGAGACCCAGGTTGCCGGGAAGGTGTACTCGGTAGGCTGCTCCGAAGTTGATGGGACGGATCAGTACGTTGACCCGCTGGACGACGCTGCCGACGACTGCACCGATGGCATTAGCGACCCCGGCATGATCCGGCACGACCAGGTCGGTGTGCAGCGCTGCTGCCGCAGCAGGTAGATAGGCTGCCACGGGGGCGCCCACGGCTACGATGGGCTGGCGCAGTGTGAACCGGCAGCTCAAGTCCGTGTCGGCGACAGTGCTCAGCGCGCGGGCCAGCAACCCCGCTGCAACGGGCTCGGCGGCCCAATCGGCCGGCGCGACCTCGTCGCTGAGGACCTTGGTG
>Ga0075114_10001904_pt1 | contig 10951 bp, 8 predicted proteins | sample AntAceMetag02UKM_FD_69784 | JGI IMG/M metagenome (GOLD analysis project Ga0075114, IMG submission 69784) | Saline lake microbial communities from Ace Lake, Antarctica - Antarctic Ace Lake Metagenome 02UKM | ecosystem: Environmental > Aquatic > Non-marine Saline and Alkaline > Saline | place...
TGTATGTCGGGGTAAGGGCATAGCCCTGGGCCACGCGCATGGCGTCAGGGCCGTTGAATTCAAAGGCCTGCTGCCACCAGGCGGTATAGCGTGCAAACCCGGACTGGTCGGTTAATTCACTGCACACGGCGTCTGCCGCATAAAAACCACACATCAGTGCACCCTGCGTTTCAACTTCAACAAAAGCCGCGGCATCACCAATGGCAAGGGCATTGCCTCTGCATGGTTGTAAAAGCGAGGAAAATGCCTTCAGGCCGCAGCCGGTTTCTTTGACTATGCGGGCATGTTTGAGAAAGGGAGCAAGGGCACCCTTGTCTCTAGCATATGCATACACCTGCGAGGTGCGTTCTGTTTTATTGCGGGCGATACACATACGTGCCCGGGTCGGATCATCGAAATGCGGGTACATAATAATAGGCGCGCGCGATTGGTAGACATTGCCCATAAAGCTTTTCATGGCCTGCGGCTCAGGATCTTCAACGCCTTCGAGAAGGTAGACCATGCATTGCGTGGTCACAAAATGCGTGCGGTCATTGTTCATTCCAAGCGCCGCTGCCATGCGTGAGTTGACGCCGTCTGCGAGCAGTGCTTTGCGTGCGGATACTGAAGATCGTCTGCCTTCGGACGTGAGCTTAATCGTGATCTGTTCACCGTCGTCATCAGCGTCCCAGGCCGTCATGCCGGACATCATTTCGACTCCGGCTTCAGAGCAGGCATCCCAGAGGCCCTGCAGCAGCAGTCCCTTGTCAAATTGCACGGCCAGGGGCCGCCCGTCATTATGGTCAAAGCAGATGCGGCGGCCGCCGGGAGAGATGTAGTATTTTCTCTTTACTCCAAAAAGAGGCCCGTTGTAGGGCACGCTGAAGCCCGCGTTTTGAAACGAAATACTGCCCGGTTCGGCTGAGACTGTGTCGCCGGCATATCCTGCGTCCATTATCAGTTGCTGGCAGCAGGCACGTGTTATGGTTGCTACATCGCGGCGCTTCTCTACCAGCGCTACGCTGAGTCCTTTTTCTGCGGCGGTTTTTGCCGCCATTAGGCCGGCCGGTCCCGCACCGATTATGACAAGATCAAACATCAATGCGCTCCTGTTGTGATACCGGCCCGGATAATTTTGCCCTGCCAATCGTATTTTTTCTCATGAAGAGCATTTCTCCTGTGTGGTTGTCTTGTTTCACAATTATACTTCGCGGAGGGCTGATGCGCAAGGGTACTGCTTAGAACCGCAGGTGGTATCTTCCTTGTTACTAAGACCGGTATGCGTGGATGATGCTGGACGGCTAGCGCTTTTCCCTGATCAGGCGGTAGGTTACCTGGTTGAAGGGGTCGGGGCAACAGCCGTGAATGATGTCCGGGTCGGCCTCCCAGGGAGCATGTCCGCCTGAGAGCAGCAGGGTCATGTACTGGTACAGCTCCCAGTAGAGAAACCCGCAGACCTTGCCGATGTTGAACGGATCCAGTTCAACCCTTTGGTCCTCGCAGTGTCCCCAGGTGCAGTTGTTGGCCACGCTGATTGTCTCAAGAATGATTCGGTACTTATCAACGCCGGGATAGCCTTTGCCGGTCATGTCAACCGTGGTGTTTTCTGTTCGCACAACCGTTGGCTTGGGCAGTTCAACGCGCTTTACCTTTACTTGTACGTGGCCTTCCATGCAGGTGCCGCTAAATGATTCGGGTTCGCCCCAGGGCATGGTGCCGCCGTAATGAAGAGTCGTAAGGTTTGTGTGGATCGGCTGGTAGAGCGAGCCGCACATGCTGTCGGAATTCATGTTTGTTAAACGGAAGCAGTCGCCCTTTTTATGACCGTAGGGGCACTCTCCTTCAACAGCGGTAACAGTCACCTCCTCAAAATAGCGGTAGGCCTCGCGCCTGATTTTCTCGAGATAGTCCTCCATGGTTTCACGGTTTTTACGGTCAAGTTCCTGCATGAAATCCTTGTTTTCTTCATCGCTCATGGCATTCGGCCTTTCATGAAAGGGGTACAGTTGTGTTAATTATAAACAGGAGGGTAGGGCGTAGTCAACCTGAAACGAAAAATGCCGCACAAAAATCAAAGTGTGGCTCGACGGTAGCGCCTGTGCAAGTTTTACTTTTTCATCCGTATTTATAAAACGTGGTGTATAACCGATGGTGATTTGGAAGCAGCGAGTAGACCATGTAGATAAACCTCTTGCAGGGTTAGTGTTGTGTGGCTGGCCGTTTACAGTGGGTTATTCTGTTTACTCGATGGGAGGTATATTCAGCTTTCTGCATCCTATATTGTATACTGTGTCATTACCTGTAATAGGTGCATTATCAGGAGGGACATCATAGCGGTAGTAAATGGTACCGGATTTGGTTTTAAGGTTATATTTTAATTGGTAGTTCGATATTGTATCACCATTGTGCATGCCGTTGTACGTTGCCAGAAGTGTTGAGGTTCCGCGAGTCATGTATCCACTGCCGCTGATGGCACCGTATTGATCAGCGCCGGTTATTACATACGTTTTTATGCTGTGGTTTTTATCGTAGATTTTTCCGCTTTGTTCGATTGCCAGATGATGGTACTGGGTATTGCTTTCCCATTCCAGGCATAGATCCTTGGGCGGTTTTTTTTTGGCTGCAATGGCTGATGGTGCGATTGCAAGCATCGATCCTACAATTAAGACCGTCAGTATTGTTTTCATGCCTGTCTCCTTTTATTTTTTAATTATTTTGGGAGATTTATTTATTCAGCTTAGATGTATTTTGCACATTTTCAAGGGGTTTTCAATTCATTTTTTTTCGCTGAACGGTTTACTATGCAGGCAGGGGAGTCACTCGGAAATGGGGTGGGCGAAAATTGAAAAGGGAGGCACGTGTGGTGCCTCCTGTAGGGCGCTATCGAATTCATCCATTCGGTAGGCATCCTCGGGTAGGTAAAAGCCAGCCTTAGCTGTAGATGCATTGAGTAGTATTGCTGTAAGTACAAGCAGGAGGGGTATGGTAGGTTTTTTCATGTTTGTGTTATGTTTATTGACTAAAATAATAATAAATTTCAAACACTTAATGCTATTTATTAAAGTAAAAAATTATCATTGGGCCTGGCGTTGTATTCCTGTTTGATATGGAACGCATATTATTCACGCGGTTCTACGAATTCAATCAGGATGCCGGCGGTGTCCTCTTTGTTGAAATACGCAACCCGACTTTTGGGCATGTCGAGAATAGCATCTGGGGTGACATGACCAAGGCGTACTCCCTTTTTCTTCATCAGTTCAACAGCCTTTTCAATATCCGTAACAGTAAAGGCAATATGGTTTATGCCGGGTGGCGGGTTGCTGACCAGCTGCTTGAACGTATCAGATATCGGCTGAATGAGTTCAAAATCAATGCCTCCGACCGGAATAAAGGCAAAGCGGCTGTCTGGAGCGGGCTCTCCTGCAGGCGGAACCTGGAACAGCGTTTCCGGATCATGGTCAAAAAGTTTGGCAAGGGTATTAAGAGAGCTGTCCATGTCTTCGACATATACGCCGATGTGGCGTACACCTACGATTATATCCTGCATGTTCATAAGAGTTCCTTCCAAATTTCGTTCAGCCTGACCGGGTTTGATGAGGCCGGTGATTTTTTGTGTGCGTAACTAATACTTAACGAACGTATGAAAATTTTTGCATAAAAAAACGATGTCTGCAAAGTATATTTGCTCTCAGAATTTCAGTGCGTTATAGTACAGGCTGTCGTGAGACGCAGGACTGTTATTGAATTGAGTATGAGCCGGGATTTATATGGACAGTGAAACACTAGGGCTGATTGCCCTTGATTTTGACGGAACATCGGCGGTGTATGAGCCGCAACTGGCACTGCATCCCGGCTGTCTGGATATTATTTCGGAATTCCTGGACAGGGGATTCGGTTGGGTTATCAATTCCGACCGGTTCACTGATACTCTGGTTGAGGTAGCAAATGTGTTGCCTCTTAGCCTTCGGCCTGACGGGATACTGAGCGCGCAGCGTTTTATTCACACGCGTACTGCTGACGGTGCCTATGAGCCGCTTCAACAGTGGAATGACTCACGCATGGAACTGCATACTGCGCTATGGAAGGAAATTTCACCCGGTTTTGATGACTGGCAGCGAGAGATAGAATCTGAGTTTACCATTTGCGAGCGTTATGTTGATGATCTCGTCTTTGCTTATAGGGTGCCTGCAAGTGAAAATACTGCGCTTTGCGAGCGCATGAGAGGCTATATCCGTCCCTGGCCGAAAGCGCAGCTTTCCGGGAATCATGAATGGTCATTTATTCTGCATGCCGATTTTTCAAAGGCAGCTCTTCTTGAGCATTACTGCGCTGTGTGCGGCATAGACACGCAAAAAATTATTGCTGTCGGTGATGGTTTTAATGATATAAGCATGTTGAGCGCCGGGTTGACATCGAACGCGGGGTGTCCTGCTGACGCCAGTTCGGAAGTGATAGCAGCTGTCAGGGCAGGCGGCGGTTATGTTGCAGGGTGCAGCGGCCCTGAGGGAACTATTGAGGTCTTGCGTTATTATCAATGAATTATGGATGCCTGAATGATACTGTTGCAGATACCGCTCAGGTGAACAATTGCGAAGATAATTAAGGCCGGGTTTAGGCACACATTTTTTCAGTAGTACTAGAGATTTCATGAAGGTTGATTTGATGACCGCACGTCGACACTACCAGCAAGAACGTATCGGGGTTGTACTCGTTCATGCGTTCCGAAAGTTGGCGTTAGTGTATGCTGCCGTCTTATTCCTGTTACTTGCGTATGCGCCGGGTGCCGCGGCCCTTGAGCCCGGGGATGCGGCTCGTGATTTTGCGTTGCACGATAGTAGCGGCGCTATTGTAACCCTGAGTGATATTCAGCAGGGGGCGACCCTGACCGTTCTGGAAATGGTGAATATTTATTGTGATAGTTGCCGTTCAATGACCGCGGATATGAATGCGCTTGCGGACTCATACCGGAATCGTGGTGTACGATTTGTAGCCGTAGCTCTTGCCAATACCCCGCAGGAGGTTGGTACAATGTCCACCTCGTGGAAGATGAACTATCCGGTACTGGCTGACCCTGACAAAATCACCATGTATCTTTACTCTGCTGCGCGGGTCCCCCATTTTTTTATTATTGACTCCGGCGGTATTATTCGTGTTAGCGCTAAATTCAGCCGGGTTAAAAAGCTGCAGAAGAAAATTGATTCTTTGCTTGAGTCCGCACCTGCCGGTTTGGTTGCTGGAGATGAGGCACCGACATTTAAGCTTCACGATCAGTTTGGTGACACAGTTGCGGTTGCGTTTGCGCAGCGTAATCAAAACACTATTCTGGGCTTTTTCGCTGCTGATGACGAGGCCAATCGTGCGTATGTCCGGGTTCTGGCACGTCAGTATGATTTATTTCGATCGAGTGGCCTGCGCGTATTTGCTGTTTTGCCCGGTTCGTTTTCAGGCAATATTCGTAATTTTATCAATGAAAACGAGATTGCCTACCCGGTGCTTATTGACCGCGGCCGAGATGTTTTTCAACTCTATGGAGTTGAGTCGCTTCCGGAGATCGTTATCATTAATGAGCGCGGCCGCATAATGCTGCGCGAGCATGAACGTACATCAGGTGAATTGCAAGCGCTGTTTGCCACAGCAGCACCCCGTGTGCAGGGTTTTGAAAACACTCAGGCCAAGGCCGCTTTTCTCAAGAGCATGCTGCCTGATGTTAATATGTTTAAGCCGTTTAGCACCGGTCGCGAAACCCTGTATTTGGGTATGGATCGTGAAGGGCGCATGCTGCTTGCACGCTTTGTGTTTAAGAATATTATGTGCGATGTGTGCACGGATGTTCATTACGCGTATACCATTGATGCAAAGGGCACGATAGGGTATATCGCACTGGTGCTTCCTTTTGAGCTTAGAGGGACACCCATTGATGCAAGTCCGTTTATTAATCAGTTTATAGGACGACGCTTTGATGAAGAGTTTGTGCCTGGCACAAACGTTGATATCATTAGCGGTGCGACCATGAGTTCAAAGGCTTTTATCGAAGGGGTCCAGGAAACAGCCGAAATTGTTCAACCGCTTGTACAGGATGAATCGTTTTCAAAGAAGTTTAAGGCTGAAGCCTGTTTCGTCGAGCAGGCTGAAATTGAATTGGCCCTGAATCGCTTGCGTTCGCAGGGCCGGGCCGTAGAGGACATCCAGCTTGAAGACCTGGCAAAGTATTTGCCGGGCGGCAGCTTGCCTACGTGTCCTGAGGGGGGTACGTATTTTATTACCGAGTTTCAGGCAATACCACGGGTGGGTTGCAGTCTGCATGGGCTTGATCCGCTCGCAACGATTATTCATTGAGGCTGGCATGCAAAGGATAATGCAGAGATTAATGATGTTGATAGGGTGTGCGGCAGTGCTGGGTGTGCTGTGTCATTCGGTTTTTGCTGAAGGCCCGGTGCGCAGGCAGCTGAATGTCAGCGTTTATGATCATGCTTTCGGCGTAACGTCCGAGGGAACGCCCGACCCGCTGAAGACCTCTCAGATGCAGTATTTCAACCTGCAACATCAGGTATTCGAAACACTGGTTAAGATTGACTTTAACACGAATACGGTGCTGCCGTTGCTGGCTGAAAAATGGGAGCGGATTGATCCGTTGACAGTTCGTTTCTACCTGCGCCATGGCGTACGCTTTCACAATGATGAGCGTTTTAACGCTGCCGCAGTTAAGTTTACGTTAGATCTCATGCGGAATCCGCGCAGTCGCTTTGCAGGCAGATTTCTTCTCGACATGATCGAAGAGGTAACGGTTGTGGGTGAGCGTATGGTTGATATCAAGACCCGGACCTATGATAGCATGCTGCTCAGGAAACTTGCTGCAATCGGTTTTATAATCCCGCCCGGATATTACAACAGGGTAGGGGAATCTTATTTTTCACGCCATCCGATTGGGACTGGACCACTGCGCTTTTTTTATGCTGACGATGCACTATCAAGGTATAAAAAAATTCATTTTGTTAAAAATGAAAATTACTGGCGTAGCCTCGATATGAATTTTCAAGAGCTTGTGTATCATTGCATTGCGCCTGACAAACAGTGGGATGCACTTCGAAGCGGCACTCTTGACATGCTCGTGGGTCTTCCTTTGCCGCCCGGCTCGATTAAGGGCTCTAAAAATACAACCGTATTTTCGGAACTGAGCCTGCGCAACGCGGCCCTGTTGCTTAATGTTGACAAACAGGGTCCCCTTGCCAGTCTGCCGCTCCGGCAGGCATTGCAGCATGCCGTGGGCAGACAGGAAATAATTAAAGACGGCCTTGACGGGTACGGCATGCCGTTGTATGGAATTACGCCCAGGGGCGCGTTGGGCCATTGCCCACAACCGCCGCGCTATAAGGAGGATCTAAAAAAAGCCCGGGCACTCATGGTTAAGGCCGGTTATGGCGATGGTGTTGTGCTGAGAATGGTTACCGGCGCGCATGAGCCTTCGATGACTGTTGCCGGGATCCTCAAAAAACAGCTGGCCCGCGCAGGCATTACACTTGAGGTGACCGGCTTTTCCCGGGAGGAACTGCTGCAAAAGGTGATTGAACCCAGGCTTAAGGGAGAGCCAGTGCCTAATGACTTTGATATGGTGCTCATCAGTGGATGGCCCAGCCTTTTTGGAACCGGGACGCATTTTTATTCTGTTTTTTTGCATTCCGGTGGCCTGTTTAATATTGGTACGTATTGCCGCAAAGATTCCCCCATTGACAAACTTTACAGTGCGGCGCTGGCCGCTGATGACATGGATCGGCTGTGCGCTGATCTCAAGAAACTTGATACCTACCTGCTTGACCAAGCCCTTATTGTGCCGCTGTATCAACTTAAAATGGTGTATGGTATGCGCAAGAATATCCGCTTTAATCCGGGCATGAATGATATGCCGCTTCGCTTTGACCAGTGCCGCATTATCGAGTAGCGCACGCATGGCAGTCGCATGTGCAACCGGACAATTCCTATAAAAAAATATCAACTATTTTTGACAGGCAGGGCATATGTGCGTGCTGCGCTGGCCCACGATAATGCGTTCAATGGGTGCTTTACAACGGGGGCAGGCAAGGCCGGTTCTCCTGAACACACGCAGTTGGGAACTGTTGTCTCCCCTGCGGCCCGCAACTGAGAAGAAGTTGGCTTTGCCGGTTCCGAGGGTTGTCCCCAAATTGCGCAGGCCACGTTTGAGAACCCGCGGGATAGCGGCAAAGAGTTTTTTGGATTCAGCGGCCGTGAGCGTGCAAGCTCTTCGGCAGGGGTGCAGGCCGGCTTCCCACAGTGCTTCATCGACATAAATATTGCCGAGTCCGGCGATAACGTGCTGGTCAAGCAGCAGTGGTTTCAGCATCCGTTTACGGTTTTTCAACAGGGAACTGAATACGGCCAGTGTAAAATCAGGTTCCAGTGGTTCCGGGCCGAGATCTCCGGTTACCTCCTCAGCAGTTTTACACAGGTGCAGGCGGGCGAATTTGCGGGTATCATGCAGGCGCAGTTCGCGACCGTCCGAAAAAGTGATGCATACATGTTCATGCTTGTTGCGGTTCTCATTTGCATCGGTAATGCGCAGCCGACCTGACATGCGCAGGTGCACAAGCAGCGCAGCATCTTTCGGACCCAGATGAAAGATGATGTATTTAGCACGGCGATGGATATGTTGTATCTGGAGGCCTTTTAGCTTCAGTGTAAATTCATGCACAGACATGCCTGCAATGCTGCGCGGCCAGCTCACCTCCACGGTTTGAATCTGTGTGCCCGTCAGGCCGGCGTCAATCAGGTCATTAACAACAGTTTGTACTTCAGGCAACTCAGGCATTGGGAGGGGTGTCCTATGTGGCTGTGAGTCATGGAATACTTGCAGGCAACGGTTGCAGCGCTCCAAGGCCCGTATTATTCATTCACGTAGTTTGATCAATGCCATATTTGGGGGTAAGATGCAAGAGAAGGGTGGTAACCGGAGTGCCTGGTTTACGGTATTTGGGATTATTGATTGGCTTTGTTCGGCTTTATAGGCTGTGCGCTGATAACGTTACCAGTAGTTGAAACGTACTGGTTGTTGGGATCATTGAGTACATCCTTGATTTTGGTGGCAAAATTCTGCATTGAAAACGGTTTCTCAATAAAATTGATTCCGCCGACAAGTACTCCGTTGCGGGTGATGACTTCAGCAGAGTAGCCGGATATGAACAGGCATTTTGTTGCGGGATTTGAGGCAATAAATTCGTCGGCCAGCTCGCGACCATTCATATCGGGCATGACCACGTCTGTTATCAGCAGGTCAATCCGGCCGGTGTATGATTTTGCAAGCTGGAGGCACTCTTGCGGCGAGCCGGTTGCCAGCACGGTGTAGCCCATACCTTCGAGCATTGTGCGGTACATTTCCAGGTTCTCGGGTTCATCCTCAACCAGTACGATAGTCGTGGTTGGGGTTGCAGCGGTTTCTGTCTTGTTTTTGTTTGCATTTACCAGCGACAGCGGTGCAGCGTTGGCGTGACGCGGCAGGTAGATCGTTACACATGTGCCGACGCCCGGCTCGCTGGCAATATTGATGAAGCCATTGTTTTGTTCTATAATGCCGTATACTGTAGCCATACCGAGACCCTGGCCTTTGCCCATATCTTTGTGAGTGAAAAATGGTTCGAAGATGTTGGCCAGTGTTTCATTGTCCATCCCCTGTCCGTCATCGCTGATCGTGAGCGTGATATACTCTCCTTGAACAAGCCCTGGCTGCTGGTTGCAGAGGGTTTGGTTAATAGCGGCCTCTGCGGTTGTAATGGTAATGGTGCCACTGTCAACAAGAGCATCCTTGGCATTAAGGCATACTTCAGCCAGTACATGATTGATTTGCGAGGGGTCCATCTTAACCGGGTCAAGATCTCCTCCCGGCTGCCAGACAAGATCAATATGATCGCCGATGAGCCGGCGCAGCATGGTGAGCATGCCTTCAATACTATCATTCATGTCAAGCACTTCAGGGGCTATTGCCTGTTTGCCTGCAAAGGCCAGCAATTGATGGGTCAAGACACCGGCACGCTCGGCTGTTTTGCATATTTGAGTGAAGGTTTTATGCATGGGTTGTCCGGGTGAAAGGCAGCGCAGAGCAAGGTCAGCCTGACCGATAATCACGCTCAACATGTTATTGAAATCGTGGGCAACACCTCCGGCCAGTCGGCCGACCGATTCCATCTTCTGTGACTGCAGTAGCTGCTTTTGCAGGTTTTCACGTTCCTGTTCGGCTTCTTTGTAGTTGGTTATGTCGGACAGGATTCTTATAATTTTGTCCCCGGTGCCGTTTTCATTAGGGATGAGTTTGGTTCGTGCCCGCAGCCAGGCTACTTTGCCATCCGGTTTGATCACTCTAAATTCATGTTCCGCCCTGCCGTACTCGGACAGTTCAATGATATGGTTATACACAATTTCTACGTCATCGGGATGAACAAACTCGGCCCACTGGTGCAGTGTCTGCAGTGGCAGCCTTTTGTTGATGCCGAAAATCTTTTCGAATGAAGGACTGAGGTAGTTGCAACGGTTATCATCGATGCTGCCGAACATGACAATGTCGTCAATTGAGTTGAGCACGCTGTCCTGTTCCGCATTGCTTTTCAGCAGCTGCAGTTCCAGGTCTTTGCGTTCTGTGATGTCGTTTATGACTCTGTCAATTCTGTCAGGTTCTCCGTCCTTGTCGCGTATGAGTTTGACGTACACATGCACCCAGACAATGGATTCGTCAGGCCTGATAATTCTACACTCGCCCTCGGCAGTACCGTGTTCGGTCATTCGTGTCGTGATGGCATGCAGGATGTTTTCATCGTCAGGATGAACATGGTCTACCGCGGAAAATTTGTTACGGATGCACTCATCAATTGTCCTGCCGTAAATTTTTTCAGTTGAGGGGCTTACATAGATAAAGCGTTCTTGTTTGATAGAGTATGACATGACAGCAGCATCAATTGAGTTCAGGACGCTG
>Ga0075114_10001926_pt1 | contig 10863 bp, 11 predicted proteins | sample AntAceMetag02UKM_FD_69784 | JGI IMG/M metagenome (GOLD analysis project Ga0075114, IMG submission 69784) | Saline lake microbial communities from Ace Lake, Antarctica - Antarctic Ace Lake Metagenome 02UKM | ecosystem: Environmental > Aquatic > Non-marine Saline and Alkaline > Saline | place...
CCCCACACCTCCCAGCCATTGCTGGCGAAGCTCAGTGCGACGGTCCCCGTGCCGCAGGCCAGATCGAGCATGCGACCCTTCTCGACAGGGTGTCGTTCCAACAGTTCTTGCAGATAAGGGATCATCCTCAGGCTGAATCCAATCTGTCCCGAGGAGTCATATACCTCCGCGTACTTCTCGTATATGCCCATCCGTGGCCTCCCAGCAACATCGCAGCCCGTTCCTTCGCCCTCGACGGGACTGTATCACGAGAACTCGCTCCCGATTGGATACACCAGGCGGGATCGCACATCAGCGACCAGAGTATAGAACAGCAAGGGCCTGGCTGTCAAAAGCAACAACCACCACCCTGGCCATTACCCTCCATGATGTGTTATAATGCTAGCAGCAATTACGCGTATTCTGCCAAAGTGCTCAGCACTCATATCGAATGTGACAGAGATAAGGAGAAAAAGAGATGCCTCAGATATTGATCGTGAACGCCACCATCGTCACCATGGATTCCCATCGACGCGTGTTCGAGGGAGGCAGCCTGCTTATTTGCGGTGACCGCCTGGCCGCCGTTGGCGCAGGAACGCCGGAGAAACGGCCAGAGATGGAAATCATAGACGCGCTGGGCAAGATCATCATCCCGGGCCTGATCAACACTCACGTGCACACCTCTCAGCAGTTAGGACGGGGGCTGGCGGATGACGTTCCCCTGCTAACCTGGCTGCACGAGCGCATCTGGCCCTACGAGAGCAATATGACCGAGGAGGATAGCTACGTTAGCACCCTCCTATGCGGCATCGAGCAGATCCGCTCCGGCGTCATGGCCTTCGCTGAGCCAGGCGGCCAACACGTGAACGGCATGGGCCGCGCTGTCCGTGAACTGGGACTGCCAGGCATCCTAGTGCGCTCGACCATGGATTGCGGGGCGGGATTGCCTCCACAGATGGTAGAAGCTACCGACGAAGCTCTCTCCATCCAGGAGAACGACCTGCGCCGCTGGCATGGCCAGGCAGAAGGGCGTATCAGGGTCTGGTTCGGTCTCCGCACCATCTTCAACAACTCCGACGAGCTCATCACCCGCGCCAAGTCCCTGGCAGATCGCTACGGAGTGGGGATACACATGCATGTGGCCGAGGTGAAGGAAGAGGTGGAGTTCGCCCAGCAGACCCGGGGCCACACCACGGTTGAGCATCTGGAACACCTGGGCGTGTTGGATAAGAATCTCCTGGCCGTGCATACCGTCTGGCTGACCGATCACGAGATAGAGCTCTTCGCCCTGAGAAAGGTGAAGGTGTCACACAACCCGGCCTCCGCCATGCGCGTGCTCGGCTTCGCCCGGGTCCCAGAGATGATCGCAGCGGGGATCCCCGTCTCTATCGGCACCGACGGTGGACCTTCCAACAACCGCATGAGTCTCGTTGATGAGATGTGGCTTACTCCCCTCATTCACAAGGGGCGCACTCTCGATCCTACGGTGATGCCCGCTCAGACCGTGCTGGAAATGGCGACGGTGAATGGGGCACGTTGCCTCCTGTGGGAGGACGAGATCGGCTCGTTGGAACCCGGCAAAAAAGCGGATCTGGTCATCATCAACCCACGCACGGCCAACATGCTACCGCTGCACGACCCCATCGCCAATCTGGTGAGCGCGATGAAGACCGAGAACATCGAGAGTGTGATGGTGGATGGTCGCTGGCTGATGCAGGACGGTGCAATCCTCACCATTAATGAAGAGGAGATCTATCACGAGGCTGAGGCGCGCGCCGCTGCAATTCGAAAGCGGGCTGGCATCACGCTGCCCCCCAGGTTTCGGATGCTCTGATTGCCCTGGTTAGCTCGCACGGAGGCAAGTCACCGTCCATCTAGCTCAAAGGGGATTGCCAAATCCCCGCGCGAAGCCTCGATCTTACCCCACAAGGCCTGGATCTGGCGATCCCTGACGAGCACACAAATGGCCTCGCAGTCACAGCTACTTCCTGACAACCTTTGCGTGCATATTCGCCCATCAGAAGTGGGCAGGTGCCCAGCACCTATGGCTATCCCTACCGCTTGAGAATATGAAAGCTGTCCTCGTCGAATCGAACCCTTACTTGCTCCCCTTCAAGGTAGAGCCTGTGCCGGTGAGGTTCATGGTCAACAGCGAAGATGAACTGATCACCTACCTCCACTTCATACTCCGCCAAAGGACCCAGGTAGATTGATCTTTGCACTTCACCAAGATAGCCCAATCCGTTCTCGACCAAGTGCACCGCCTCTGGCCTGATAACCAGGAAGACGTCATCCCCCGTCTGAAAAGAGTGCTCATCACGTCGAAGCTTCATCTCGTTGCCAAAGATGCCGACGGTCAGAGTCGAGTCAGAGAGACCCTCAACTCTGCTCTCAATGAAGTTCGCCTTGCCGATGAAGTCGGCCACGAAGACCGAGGCTGGCTTCTGGTAGATCTCCTGGGGTGCGCCCACCTGTTCCACCCGTCCGTTGTTCATCACCACGATCCGATCGGAGAGTGTCATGGCCTCCGCGTGGTCGTGGGTGACATAGACGCTGGTAATACCCAGACGCTGTTGCAGTCGCCGGATCTCGACCCTCATCTGAACCCGCAGCTTGGCATCAAGGTTGGAGAGCGGCTCATCTCAGCTTCAGCCAAGACTTTTCAATCCTTGGCCCAGAGACTCATCAGATTCCGCGCCAGAGGATACAGTACCATCCCTCACGTGCATTTGCTGAATGAATAGAGATGTGCTACAATCCCGACTCGAACGAGCCAATGCACTCGATCGCAGCCTTTACTGAAAGGGGCGGCATGACCCGAATCGTCTTCATGGGAACACCGGATTTCGCAGTCCCATCACTCCAAGCACTGACGAAGCTCTATGACATCGTGGCGGTCGTCACTCAGCCTGACCGACCCGTCGGGCGTGGGCGACGTTTGGCCGCGCCACCTGTCAAACGCGCAGCGCAGCGTCTTGGGTTGATCACCATGCAGCCGAAAACTCTGCGAGACCCCAACATCGTGGCTCAATTGCGGGCTCTGGAGCCAGAAGCCATCGCGGTGACAGCGTATGGCGAAATACTACGGCCGGACGTGCTTTCCATTCCACCCCTCGGGTGCATCAATGTCCATGCCTCACTCTTGCCCAAATACCGAGGGGCAACGCCCATTGCGGCGGCAATACTGCAGGGAGAAACAGAGACAGGCGTGACTCTGATACTGATGGATTCAGGCATGGATACCGGTCCAATTCTGGCGCAACTCAGAGTGCCCATGCACCTGAGCAACACAACCCTTTCCCTCGGCTCTCGACTTGCTCAGCAAGGAGCTGCTCTGCTAGTGGAGACTCTTCCTTTATGGCTGGCCGGCAAGATCGTACCACAGCCACAGAACCATGAGGCTGCCACGTACGCCCCACGCATCTCCAAATCCGATGGCCTAATTGACTGGACCCAGCCGGCAGACGAGATAGGCAGGCAATGTCGAGCCTATCATCCGTGGCCAGGAACCTTCACCTACTGGAATAACCAGCGGCTGAAAGTGCTGCGGGTCTACCCCCTACCCATGAACGCGGAGGATGTAGAGCCTGGCACGGTCGTACAGATGCCAGAGGGGATCGCGGTAAGAACCGGACAGGGAGCAATCATCCTGGAGGAAATCCAACTAGCCGGCAAGCGCGCCATCAGCGGCATCGAATTCGCCAGGGGACAACGCAGCTTCGTCGGATCACGATTGGGAACCAGCCAGGTAGAGTGAATCATGGAATTGCCCCAAGTCAGTCCAACGGAACGCCCGCCCGCGTGGCTGCTGGAATTCGGCCCCGAACCCTATCAGCGCATGTGGGACTTGCAGAGGGGGCTCGCGCACGCTAGACAGAAAGATGACATACCGGATGCCCTGATGCTTCTCGAGCACGAGCCGGTAATCACCCTGGGCCGCCGGGGCAAAGAAAGTCACATCCTGGCGACACCCGAGGTTCTACAAGAAGCAGGCATCAGCCTATACCGGGTGGAGCGAGGGGGTGACGTCACCTATCATGGTCCTGGGCAGCTCGTCGGTTATCCCATCCTGCGATTGGCGGGCTATGGCCTGGGCGTGGCGGATTACGTCCATCTCTTGGAAGAGATCATCATACGCACCCTTTCCGACTTGGGCCTTGTGGGAACTCGTCGCGACAAGACAATCGGCGTGTGGCTGGGAGACAACAAGGTCGCGGCCTTTGGCGCCCGCATCGAACGCGGTGTAACCTATCACGGCTTCGCCCTCAACGTCAATCCTATCATGGAACACTACGACTTCATCATCCCTTGCGGCATCACTGATGGGGGGGTTACCGCAATCCAGCACGAAGTAACGTATCCGGTGAATGTGTCCCGGACTCGCGAGCGCGTCCGATACTGGTTCTCAGAGATATTTCGGGTGGGCCTAGAACCGATACCACCGGAACGGCTGAGTACATTCATGGGATACGAACTCGCAGAGCACAGCAGTAAGTTCGTATCCCAAACTTCCGCTGCCCTCTGGAGGACAGCCCGGGATAATAGAGAAGGAGACTTAATGACCGACCAGAAGAGCATCGCCTACTGCCTAAAATGCAAGGCCAAACGTGAAATGCAGAATCCTGAGCCCGTCTTCAGTGAAACGGGACGTCCCGGCACCATGGGAACCTGCCCCGTGTGTGGTGGCAAGGTGTACAGACCAGGCAGGACCCCTGCTCATGCCTCTCTACCCGAACCGGAGGTTAAGAAGATCACCCGCAAGCGACGCAAGCGATCCAAGCGCAATACAAAGCTGGTTATCGTCGAATCCCCCGCCAAGGCACGCACAGTAGGTCGTTTTCTCGGGAAAGGCTACTCGGTCAAAGCATCCATTGGCCACGTGCGGGACCTGCTTCGCTCGCGCATGAGTGTGGACGTGGATGACAACTTCAAACCCACTTACCGTGTCCCTAAAAAGAAGATGGATGTGGTCAAGGCGTTACGCCAGGAAGTCAAGCTAGCATCCGAGGTATTCCTGGCTACCGACCCTGACCGTGAAGGGGAGGCCATAGCGTGGCACCTCATGGAAGCCGCTCGTATACCCGAAGACATAACCAAGCGGGTCGTATTTCACGAGATCACCAAAAAGGCGATCGAGAAGGCCTTTGCCCATCCTCGCGCGATGAACGTGGATCTCATTAATGCACAGCAGGCCCGCCGTATCTTGGACCGACTCGTTGGCTACTCCATCAGCCCATTGCTATGGAGGAACGTACGCAGTCGCCTCTCTGCCGGGCGGGTGCAGTCGGTGGCTCTTCGGCTGATCGTGGACCGAGAGCGTGAGATCCAAGTTTTCGTTCCGGTGGAGTACTGGTCTATCGAGGCAGAACTAGCCAGGCAGGCCGAGCGGAGCAAGAAGAAGCGTAAGAGCTTCGTGGCCAAGCTGGCACGCATCAACGGCCAAGAGGCCGACCTCAAGAATAATGAAGACACCCAAAGGATCGTGGATGACTTGGAAGGCGCTACCTACATCGTCGAGAGCGTCAAGAAGAGAGAACGTCGCCGACGCCCATCAGCCCCATTCACGACCAGTACCATGCAACAACAGAGTTCACATCAACTGGGCTTCACGGCCCGCCGCACTATGGCTAGTGCACAAGGGTTGTACGAAGGGACTGAGATTGGCGACGAGGGACCAGTTGGCCTGATCACCTACATGCGTACCGACTCTGTGAATGTGGCTCAAGTGGCTCAACAGGAAGCGCGAGCCTTCATCAAGGATACTTATGGACCAGAGTATCTGCCGCCTGCTCCGCCCAAGTACAAGACCCGCGCGAAGTCAGCTCAGGAGGCCCACGAGGCCATCCGCCCTACTTCGGTGCTGCGCACACCACAGATCGTCAGGCCCTATCTGCCGCGAGATCAGTACCGCCTCTACAAACTCATCTGGTCTCGTTTCGTCGCCAGCCAGATGGCCCCAGCCATCATGGATACTACCTCCGTAGGCATCAAAGCGGGCCGACTGGAACAACCCGAAGCACTAAAAGACGAAAGTCAGCAGAGAGCGATTATCCAGGGGATGCCCTATCTCTTCCGAGTCAGCGCATCTGTGATCAAGTTCCCCGGTTTCCTGAAAGTGTATGACGACATCAGCGGCAACAGTAGGAAAGAGAAAGCCAAAGAGCAGAGAATACCCCCTCTGGACGAGAAAGACCTGCTCGATCTGCTAGAGCTCCTGCCCGAACAGCATTTCACTCAGCCGCCACCCCGCTATTCCGACGCAACTCTGATCCGCACGCTCGAGGAATTCGGCATCGGACGTCCCAGCACCTACGCTCCCATAGTCTCTACTATCTTGAATCGGGGGTACGTCGAGCGGGTTGAACGGCGGCTGCATCCCACTGAACTCGCCTTCATCGTAAATGACCTGGTGGTCGAGCATTTCCCTGAGATCGTAGACACAGGCTTCACTGCGAAGATGGAGACAGACCTGGACCGCATCGCCGCCGGTGAGGTCGATTGGGTCAAAGTCCTGCGCGATTTCTATGGGCCGTTCCACGAAACTCTTCTTCGCGCGGAGAAGAACATGGAGACCGTCGACCTGCCGCCCGAAGAGACCGGCGAGCTCTGCGAGAAGTGCGGTAGCCCCATGATCGTTAAGTGGGGACGCTACGGGAAGTTCATCGCTTGCAGTAATTTCCCCGACTGTCGCAACACCAAGGCCTACATGGTACAGGTCGGAGTCAAATGCCCCGAATGTGAGGACGGCGAACTGGTCGAGCGCCGTACCAAACGCGGGCGGACCTTCTTCGCGTGCAACAAGTACCCCGAGTGCGAGTTCGCCGTTTGGAACCGGCCTCTTCTCCAGCCATGCCCAGAGTGTGGAGGGCTGCTAGCCCAGGCAGGCAAAGTAAAAGCCAAGTGCACCAAATGCGAGACCCTGTTCGACCTGGAAGAGATAGAGAAGCTCCAAGAAGAATCGCAGAAGGTCAACCCACAAGAGAGCTCCTGATCCCGCACTACAGAGAGAAAACCAGGAACGGAGAAAAATCAAGATGAGTTCGAGACTAGCTAAACTACGGGAAGCGCTCGACGCCAATGACCTGGACGCCATAGTCATCACTCAGCCGGAGAATCGCCGGTATATCAGTGGGTTCACGGGATCTAGCGCGTTGCTGCTGGTTTCCATGGAACACGCCCTGCTCGCTACCGATTTCCGGTATTATGAGCAAGTGGGAAAGCAGTCTCCAGACTTTCGCCTGATCAAGGTCGAGAGCAACGAGACAGGCCCGATCTTGAACAACATGGTCCAGGAGACACAGACCACACGCGTGGGATTCGAGTGCCAGCACGTAACGGTAGACACACACAAGCTATGGGCTGACGCTGCCGAGGGCTTTGAACTGGTGCCCAGCAAAGAGATCATCGAAACCATCCGTGCAACCAAGGACCAGAACGAACTCGCGACCATCCGGCGTGCGGTGGCACTCTCCGATGGGGCCATTCACTACATCAGAGATGTAATTCGGCCTGGCATGACGGAGAAGGAAATTGCGTGGGAAATGGAATCCTACATGCGCACTCACGGCGCGGACCAGCTAGCCTTTCCAATCATTGCCGCTGCGGGTCCAAACGGAGCCATGCCTCATGCTGTCCCTTCGGACCGTGCCATCCTGACGGGTGAACCCATCGTCATGGACCTGGGTGCTCGTGTAGACGGCTACAACTCCGACTTAACTCGTACCATCTGCATCGGGGAGCCAGATGACAAGTACCGAGAGGTCTACGACATCGTCCTCAAGGCCCAGTTAGCAGCAGAGGAAGCCATCCGCCCAGGGATGCAGGGCAAGGAAGCTGACGCTGTCGCGCGTAAGGTCATCACTGAGGCCGGTTATGGCGAGTACTTCGGCCATGGTCTGGGCCACGGCGTAGGATTAGCCGTGCACGAGAAGCCCAACGCCGGCAAGACTTCCGAAGACATGCTGCTTCGGGGCTCCGTCGTGACCGTGGAGCCAGGCATATACATCCCAGGATGGGGTGGAGTACGCATCGAGGACATGGTCGTCGTCACCGATGACGGCGTGGAAATTCTAAGCCAGGCCGCCAAAGACCCCATCGTTTAGCAGTTGCCACTTACTGAAACAATACACACCCCACTCCCCGACACGTCCCCTCATAACATGGGACACATCGGGAAGTGGGTAGCATAGCCCCTTGTGGGCGTCTTCCATCCCTCCCCCTCCTCATAACATGGGACGCCCCAGGGAGTAGGTAGCATAGCCCCTTGTGGGCGTCTTCCATCCCTCTCCCTCCGCATAACATGGGACACATCGGGGAGTGAGCAACATGGTCTCTCAGTGTAAGTCAGCGTTGGTCCCCGCCTCCAGTTCCTCTAGCTCCTCCTCCATATCCTCCAGCTCAATGAGCATGACCATCGGCACCGAATGTTTTGGCAATCGCGCCTTCAGATCCTCGATTCGTTCTTTGAGCTCGTTGATTCTCTTCTCTATGGCATCATGCTTCATCATAATCATCCCCCGCGCTATAGCCTCCCCAAATGATACGATCATCTCCCCCGGCACCCGTCGTTTTCTAAGTGAGCACGAAGCCGCTCGCAGAGAGCCTCCATCTCCTCCGCACCTCCATCAGGCGCATCGGACCACTCATCCACGTGCACGGTCCCCATACTCTCACGGAGCGCCAAGATAGCGCGCCACGACATGGACGTGCACATGAAGCGCCCTACCTATATGTCCACACCCAGAAATAGCCTTATCAGGTATCCAATACCAAATGAGAACGCTGCCACTCCGAGGCTCAGGAGGGCCATCTCAGAGAACCTTTCTCTGAAGGAGAGGTCTTTGGCAACAGAGATGTAGAAAGTGAATGCGAGAATCACGATCACCGCGTTCAGAAGCGTGAGTCCAAGACAGACATAGAGATTCGCGAAGGTCAAATATGGGAAGATCAGAAACATAACGGTGAAAACATAGGCCGAGCCGGTATACAGGGCTGCCTTGAGGGGGTCCTGACCACTCTCTTCAGATTTGGTCGACAGGTACTCCGAAGCCGCCATTGATAGCGACGCGGCTATTCCGGTGATGAGCCCCGTCATTGCTATCAGGCGCGTGTTCTGGAGCGCCAGAGTCAATCCCGCCAGCGCCCCGGTAAGCTCCACGAGAGCATCGCTCAAGCCCAGGACCATGGAGCCGACGTATCTGAGAAGCTCCTCATCTATCAGACTAATGAGTTCCTTCTCGTGTTCATCTTCTTCGCTCGCGATGGCCGCGGCCTCCGGGATGACCTTGGATATCTCCTCGTACGTCTCCTGAGCGAGTTCCTCGCCCCGTTCCATGAGCTTGATACCAAAAGTGACCCCGAACACCTTCGACATCAAATAGTAGACCCAAATCTTGAGCGTGTTCGGCTTTACGTCCTCGCCAGTGTGTTCCTTCCAGATCCCGTAGTGCCTCAGTTCATCACGGGAGATCCGCCTCAGAATCTCCGCATTGTGCGGGTCTTTAACTGATTGGGCCAGCCTTTCGTAAACCAAGTGCTCCGTGATCTCGTTCCTTTGAGCAGTCCGGATCATCTTTCGCGTTGCGCTATCTAACATCATATTCCCCTCCTCAGATCATGGCCGTCTGCGCCACGTGTTCATTCTTGCACTCTCCCAGGTGCAATACTATAGAGATTCACCGGCAGAGTACGCGGAGATCCAAATGAGACTCGCTGCACTCTCTCTGCGCTCTCAGCGTTCTTTGCGGTCAGAAAGCTCCCGGTTCCTCGCGAGTCATGACATGTGCTCGGAGTTACCTGGGGGAGAGTTTCAGTACTCCACCTGCTCGAACTCTCCTCGCACAATGCGCCTGGCCGAGCCCACCAGACCCACGATTCTTTCATAGAGTGCATCTATCGCCTGCTCAGCATTGACGGCCTTCATCACCCGTTCACAATGCTCGGCGTCCTCGTAGCGATCCAGCCCAACCCAGATCTCCTCATCCTCCGCCGGCGGCGTCACCTCCCACATTCCTGTCAGGCTGAAGTAGGGATTCTCGTTCTCCAAGAGAAACAACTCCTCCCCAGCACCGCCGTGCCCGCGATAGATCCATCGCGCACTCCGCATGACTTCGAGGAACTCCTCTCGATCCCCCCGCCCAATGCGGTAAATGTACAGCAACAGATGACTCATATTATGTCTCCTCCTCAATGCCCAATGGCGGCAGTGCACCCTCAAGCGTGTCTCTCCTGCTCATCGCCGACAGAAACAGATCCTCGATGAGAATCTGACGATCTCCATTGAGCAGAAACCTCACAGAAGATTCCCGCATTGATGTGCTAGACACCGGGAAACACGCTCTCGCTGTTCATGCCGCGCATGAAGGCCAGATACTCCTCCTTGGTCAACACGGGAGTGTGATTCCGCACGATATCTGCGGCAATCGCCGCCTCTCCCCACAGCAAATCAATCACCGTCATCGCCATGACCTTGGCGGGAAGAATGTAGGCGACTTCGTCGTCTGACACCAGATAGGCAGAAGTGTGGGCACTACCTTCCCACCCGGCCGCAAAGGCCTGTAGAGCTGGCATTATGTGGCAGACGTCGCCCATGTCGCTGGAGAATCCCCCACCAGACTCGGACTGATCTGCGAAAGCACTCTCACCTAACAAAGAAACTCCATTCCTTCCGAAAAGTGCACAGAACTGTGGATCGTAGAAGGCAGGAAGGTAGCCCGGAGTCGTCTTGATGCGCGCTTGTGCCCCCACCGCCATGGCCCCAGATTGCAGCGCGCGATCAACCTTCTCATTTACACTCTGCAAAGCCTCCGTAGTGGCCGCCCGCACGTACGTCTCGATCCTGACATCATCGGGCACCACATTCACCACAGCTCCTCCGCGGGTTAT
>Ga0075114_10001928_pt1 | contig 10856 bp, 9 predicted proteins | sample AntAceMetag02UKM_FD_69784 | JGI IMG/M metagenome (GOLD analysis project Ga0075114, IMG submission 69784) | Saline lake microbial communities from Ace Lake, Antarctica - Antarctic Ace Lake Metagenome 02UKM | ecosystem: Environmental > Aquatic > Non-marine Saline and Alkaline > Saline | place...
CTTCGTCAAGCAGGATTACTCCTACCCACGCTCGCATGGCTACATGTCAAACAGGCTATTCACATGGTGGACTCCTCCCAGTCCACAAGATCGGCCAGACTTGTCCTGGCACACCAGAGATCGCAAAGGGAGGCAAGAACGCTAAGTTATCCCCGGCACACTTGGTGTCTTGGCTGAGCAAGAGAGCGTCCCTTTGGGAAACGTCGCACACAGAGTGCGACGCTACGAAAGCAAGTGTCCATGCCATTATCATGTAGCGTCAGCGGTTGCCTCCGACGTCGCCGGCATCCGAATGGAGAGACGCCCATCAGGTGTGACGGGAAAGCGTTTCTCGGTCCCGCCTCAAGCTGAGAGCTGATTACTGAAGGCTAATCACATCATCGATACTAGAGTTGTGTCAGCCACACGACCGCACGTTCAAGCAGATAGACCACTGACACGAGTAGCGGGTAAAGGATGATAAGCGACAGCATCAGCGGGAATAGCTCATACATCCCACCCTGTGGCTTCCCCGGCCAGAAGAAGCCCTCGGCGAAGAGGTAGTCTGCCGGTGGGTGAGGGTAGTGCCAGTCATGAGCATCTCCCTTGACGTAGGCGATGGTAGCTCGGAATGGCGAGCGCTCGATCGCGCGACGACGGAGCTGGAGAAAGACGCCGATAAGCAGGACCACGTACGTGAGTAGGGGAATCGTCCCGCCATGTATGGCGATCATGTTAAACGAGCCGTGCAGCGCCACTGCGAGGAAGAATGCCCCCACGATCCACCAACCCTGCGCCCGCCGGCCGGTGCGGAAACGTGCGTGGCCGAGGAGAAACCCGGCGAGGGCATTGAACAGGATGTGTCCGGGGAAGGCACGCGCCATCACGAATACCTGTAGCGCGCGGTGGAATTGCTCGATGTTTCCCGTCTCCCACACCGAATAGGTGCCGGAAAAGAGGTATGAGAAGTCTTCATAAACCCCGAATCCAACTCCAAGAATGCCGAAGTAGATGGCAAAATCAAGTGGTTCAGCCAGATCTGGGAATGAGAATCGCCATATCGTCAGCGCCATCAACGTAAACTTCACCCCTTCCTCGATCGTCCCCGCGCTGACGAATGATGCAAAGAGGGAGGGCCCCTGTGGGAGTGGCACGAGTGCTTTGATCAGGATAACGGGGATTACCGCGAGCATTCCGACGACAAAGGAGATGGTTACCCTCGAAGCGGGCAGGCGGCGCAGCGGATTGCTGCGGTAGAGGAGAAATATGTAGGCCAGGGACAATCCTGATGCCAAATAGATCGCTTGGACAAATAGGTTCATCGTGAGCTGATCTTAGGGCGCTTGTGCCTTTCGATCAATTGAAGAAGTCAAGGATGTAGTTGTAGTAAAAGAAGAAGACCGGCAGCGCGAAGAGGAGACCGTCGATGCGGTCGAGCGCCCCTCCGTGCCCGGGGAGGAAGGTTCCGGAGTCCTTCACCTCTGCCGCGCGCTTTAGCTTCGATTCGAATACGTCTCCCAACTGCGCGGCCCCAGCTACTATGAAGGATGAGGCGACGATGTGCGGGAACCCCTGCCAAAAGGCGAATTCGCGCCATACCGGTGAGAAAGTAGCTCCCACGAGTGCCCCGAGAATGGTGAATAGGAACCCGCCTATTATCCCCTCCCATGTCTTCCTCGGACTGACATGGGGGAACGCCTGGTGCCTTCCAAATACGCTCCCGATGATATATGCCCCGCTGTCGTATCCCCACACCATGAGAAGGATGATCAACGCGTTCGATGCGCCGACCGCAGGACGATCTCCGCCACTGATGTAGATTTGATAGAAGAAAGTCAGAAGCCACGGGATGTACAGCAATCCGAATACCCCGGCGACTGCCTTCAGAAACCCATCGCGATGTGGTAGACTGCCGAGGTAACGCAATACCTGGTAGGTGATGGCCAGCAGGAGTACCACGACGCTGTAGCGGCCGTTAAAGATCACGGTCGAGAACACAAGAATAGGGATCCAAATGAGAAACTCAGGCGCGGCAAGCGGGATTTGCAATTGCTTCATCAGCTGCAAGTACTCCACCCCAGCCGGATAGGCGGCGACCAGAATGAGAATCCCGACAATCCACTGCACGTCAAAGCGTGTGCCAAGATAGAGCGTGCTGAACACGATTCCGCCGGCAATGATGGCGCTAAACAACCGCCTCGTCAGATTGGCTGCGTTAATCATTCTACCTCCTTAACTGCGCCATAACGGCGTTCGCGGTCCTGATATTGCGCGATAGCTGCTACAAGCTCGTCGGAGCCAAAGTCCGGCCACAGTGTATCGGTGAAGTAGAGTTCGGTATAGGCCGCTTGCCACAGCAGGAAGTTTGACAAACGCATCTCGCCGCTGGTGCGGATAATCAGATCCGGATCGGGAAGCTCTGTCGTGTACAGGAATGACGCTATCGTGTGCTCGTCGATCTTGGCAGGATCAACCTCACCTGAGGCTGCCCGCTCGGCGATCTGACGGCAGGCGTGAACGATCTCCTGGCGTGAGCCGTAGTTAAGAGCGATGTTAAGAACAAGGCGGGAGTTCTCCGCTGTCTCCTCGATGGCGCTGTTGACCCTAGCCCGCAGTTTATCGGGGAGGCGTGTAATATCGCCTGACACGACAACGCGCACACGTTCCCGCTCAAACTCCGCCAGTTTCTCAGTGATGAATTGATCAAGAAGATCCATGATGAAATCGATTTCTGTGGTCGGCCGCGCCCAATTCTCCGTAGAGAAGGCAAACAGCGTGAGGTAGGGAAGCCCAAGATCCCTGCCGGCGAAGCGGATCAAACGCTCGGCAGTCTGTACACCAGCCTGGTGGCCGGCCGTGCGAGGCAGGTCTCGCTTCTTCGCCCAGCGGCCATTTCCATCCATGATTATGGCCACATGCTGGGGCAGGACCCTTTCTTTGGTAAGCTCAATCAACGTCGACATATCTGACTGCAAGAGTAATCCTTCTCCATCAACTGGTTCAAGTTTGTTTCCTACGCTAGGCCATTCTACCACAAAAGGTGAACGATAGGGAACGTGGAGGAGATGGGGAAAGGCGGAGAGGGGGAGACACAGAGAGGGAGACACAGAGAGGACAGGATGCGAGGATTTGGGGAAGGGGAGACACGAGGACACGAAGGCACGGTGCAAACCTCAGGAAGCGGCGTCAGGTTTGTCTACCAGGAGTGGTCGCGCCTCACGGACTATCGTTAGGGAGCCGGCGATGAGGAGTGCGTCGTTCGGATCAAGGCCGTCGCACGCGGCGGATACTCCATCGATAACTGATCGTGTCTCTATGCTAGGCACAGCAAGTTCTGTGGCGATTGTCGCTAGGTGATTCAGCTCTAACGCCCGCAAGCTGTGCGAGCGGGTGAGCGTCACCCGCGAGAAGAGAGGAAATAACGTATGTGCTATCAGCTCGTAGTCTTTGTCCGCGAGGACCCCGAACAGGAGGTGTCGTTTCTCCCGGAGAGGAAAGAGGGTTTCGATCTCCTTTGCCAGAGCCTCGGCGCCGGGTGGGTTATGCGCTCCGTCGAGGACGATCAGCGGTTCACGATTCATCACTTCAAACCGACCGGGCCAAACCGTCGCGGCAAGCCCGGAAGAGATGGCATCATTCGGTATGGCCAGGCCTTCGTTTCTTAGCTCTTCGATTGCGGTAAGGACAAGTTGCAGGTTCTCCTGTTGGTAGGATGCGATGAGCGGAATGTTGACCGTCTCTGGGAAAAAGGGCGCGATGACCCTGTACGAAGCGTATTCCCAGGTAAAGCTGGATCTCTGAAGAACGATGTCAGATGCGCCAACAAGCCTTGCGTGCACACGCGCGCATTCCTGCCGTGCCACGCGTTCTGCCCCTGGAGAAAGCTCACCGATTATGAATGGCACGCTCTCCTTGGCGATCCCAGCCTTCTCCCAGGCAATCTTCTCGATCGTATTCCCGAGGAGCGCTGTGTGGTCCATCCCCACGGTAGTAAGTATGGTCAGCATTGGCTGCACGACGTTTGTTGCGTCGTATCTGCCGCCGAGGCCGACCTCGACCACCGCAATATCCACTTTGCGTTCGGCGAAGTGCGAGAAGGCGACCGCCGTTAGGACTTCAAACAGTGTCGGAGGATCCTGCGTGTCGGCAAGAAGCGGCAGGATCCGATCGACCTGCCGCGCAAACTCTTCCTTGCTGATCCAGTCGCCATCCACGCTGATTCGGTCGCGAAAGTTGATCAGGTCGGGGGAGGTGAATCGTCCGACACAGTAGCCGGCGCGTGAAAGGACGCTTGAGAGCATGGCGACGACCGATCCCTTGCCATTGGTACCGGCGACGTGAATCGCGGGGAACACGCGTTCCGGGTGGTGAAGATGCGCGAGAAGACGGAGGACACGATCGAGACCCGGCTTGACCTCCAGGGAAGGGAGTCCCTCCAAGGCGCGACGGGCCTCGATGTAGTCCAAGTTATCCCTCCAACGAGGTCAGGTTTGCTCGCAGGCGCGCGGCCTTTGCCAGGAACTCCTGTTCCTTTCCCCGCTCCTTCTCGACTACTTCAGCAGGAGCGTGGCTGAGGAACGACTCATTTGTGAGGTTCTTGCGCGTGCGTTCAAGGTCTGATTCGACCTGCGAGAGGTCCTTTGCTATCCGCTTCCTTTCCGCATCGATGTCGATCAGGTCGGCCAGCGGGACGAACAGGTCAGCTCCAGAGATCACTTGCCGTGCCGATCCTGCAGGCGCGCTGACATCCGGTGCCACCTTCCACTCATCTGCCCCGCATAGCGTGCACAGCGCTCCTTGAAGCTCACCAATGAGAGCTGTCAGTTTCAAGTCTTCCGTACGCACCAGGACGCTCACCACGGCGTTCTGCGGGACGGAGAGTTCGGCGCGGATTGCTCGTACTGCTCGCACCGCCTCCTGGAACACCTCCATCTGCGCTTCAGCCTTCGGATCGCGCTCTCCTGCCTCGGGGAATGCAGCAAGGCTGACCGACACTGGTTTCTCGCCGAGTGTCTGCCACAGGCGTTCACTGATGAATGGGACGAATGGCTGTAGGAGCTTCACAATCTCGCGCAGGGCGTGGTAGAGGACGCCACGCACTTGTTGATCGTCGCCCGTGAGCCGCTCTTTGGCCATCTCTAGGTACCAGTCGCAGAAGTCGTGCCAGACAAACGCGTACAGCGCTTCTACCGCAAGGTTGAAGTTATAGTCCTCCAGGTTCTCACGGATCGTTGTGACCGCTGCTGAGAGGCGGGAGATGATGAACCGGTCCTCAAGCGCGGTGAGATTCGTTGGAAGCTCGGGGCGCTCATCATTCAGGTTCATGAGGACGAACCGCGACATGTTCCACACCTTGTTCAGAAAATTGCGTGCCTCATCGAGGAGGGACTGCGGCAGACGCATCGATCTTCCCTTGGATGTCGATTGGGCGAGCGAGAAGCGGAGGGCGTCCATCCCGTACGTCTCCTTGACGTCCATTGGGTCGATGCTGTTTCCCTTTGACTTGCTCATCTTCTGCCCATTGGCATCGACGATGAGCGGTGTGATGTACACCTCGGGGAACGGGACTTCGCCGGTGAAGTGAAGCCCCATCATCAACATGCGCGACACCCAGAAGAAGAGGATGTCAAATCCTGTCGTGAGGACGGAGCTTGGGTAGAAGTAGTCGAGATCAGCGGTCTTCTCCGGCCATCCCATCACCGAGAACGGCCACAGGGAAGAGGAGAACCATGTGTCGAGCACGTCCTCCTCCTGACGCAGTTCCACCACGTGTCCGTAGTGCTTCGTTGCCTTCTCTTGTGCTTCCTGTTCATTGTGTGCGGCAAAGGGCGTCTCATCCGGGCCGTACCAGACGGGGATACGGTGTCCCCACCATAGCTGACGAGAGATGCACCAATCGTGGATGTTCTCCATCCAATCGAAGTAGAGCTTCTTCCAGCGATCGGGGACGAAGCGCACCCGTCCATCGCGCACCGCGGCGATCGCCTCTTTGGCCAAGGGTTGCATGCGCACGAACCACTGGGTGGAGACTATCGGTTCCACTGCGGTTTGACAGCGCTGACAGTGGCCTACGGCGTGCGCGTATGGGACGACTTTCTCTAGTAATCCCTCTTCCTTCAGCGCAGCGATCACCGCTTCTTGCGCCTCTTCGCGCGTCATTCCGGCGAAGCGACCGCCGTTCTCGTTGATCTTCCCTTCCTTGGTGAAGATGTTGATCGAGGCGAGCTTGTTGCGCTTCCCGATCGCAAAGTCGATCGGGTCATGTGCTGGTGTAATCTTGAGGATGCCCGTGCCGAATTCCGGATCCACCTCTTCTGCCGCTACGATCGGAAGCTTGCGTCCAAGGAGCGGGAGGATTGCGGTCTTCCCGATCATGTGGTTGTGACGTTCATCGCTGGGGTTCACGGCTACGCCGCTGTCCCCGAGCATCGTCTCCGGACGAGTGGTGGCGATTGTGATTTGCCCGCCCTCTTCAAGCGCGTAGTTGACGTAGTACAGGTTCCCTTGAACGTCCTTGTGCTCTACCTCAATGTCAGATAGGGCGGTCTCGCAGCGGGGGCACCAGTTGATCATGTAGTTTCCCCGGTAGATCAGCCCTTCGTCGTACAGCCTGACGAACGCCTGATGCACCGCGCGGGAGAGACCGTCGTCTAGTGTGAACCGCTGGCGCGACCAGTCGCACGAGCAGCCGAGGGACTTTAGCTGTTCGATGATCTCCGAGCCGTACTTTTCTTTCCACTCCCAGACCCGGGCGACGAAGGCTTCGCGCCCAATTTCATGCCGCGACGTGCCCTCCACGGCGAGCACCTTCTCCACCACGTTCTGGGTGGCGATTCCGGCGTGGTCGGTTCCGGGGAACCAGCATGTGGTGTAGCCGTCCATGCGCTTGTAGCGGATGATGATGTCTTGCAACGTGTTATTGAGCGCGTGCCCCATGTGCAGCCGCCCGGTCACGTTGGGGGGCGGGATGACGATGGAGAACGGTCCCTTGCTTGGTGTCTCTATGTCAGCGCGAAAGAAGTCGGCCTTGTCCCAGAAGTGATATATCTCCTCTTCTACTTGCGAGGGTTGATAACGCTTGGAAAGCTCCATGATTCTCCTTGTCTAGAAGCTGGCACGCATTGTGCCTGCTAGCACCATTTCTCGCTTGAGAGCGAGTAGTCGTGCAACTCATCCGGAGAGAAGAACAGGGCAAGCTCCCGCTCGGCGGAGGCAGCGGAATCAGAGCCATGTACAATGTTCTTGGTCAGGTTGAGCCCGAAATCTCCCCGGATCGTTCCCGGAATTGCCATCTGTGGGTTTGTAACTCCCATCAAGACGCGCACGACCTCGACCGCATTCTCGCCCTCGATCGCCATGGCGACGATTGGCGAAGACGTGATGAATGAGAGCAGCTCCGAAAAGAATGCCTTCTCGACGTGCTCCTTATAGTGCGTGTGGGCAAGGGCTTCGTCGATCTGCATCATCTTCAGGCCGGCGACCTTGAACCCCTTATCTTCGAAACGAGAGATGATCTGTCCCACTAATCCTCTCTGTACGGCATCGGGCTTACATAAAACCAGTGTACGTTGCACACTCATCGGTGAACCCTCCTACATGCTTCTGATATACCGCCGCCCTTCGATCTGCTCAATCAAATCCTGCAGCTGCAGCATGAGGAGGATCTGAGCGGCTTGAGTGGGTGATATGCCCACCCGAGAAATGATATCGTCAATGTGGAGCGGTTCAAGGCCGATGAGATCGTAGACACGGCGCTCCTCCAGCGACAGGTTGGTCTCGTGTTGTTGCTGGGTCTTCGGTGAAGGCTTAGTGAGTGCGGCCAGGTCGGGAAACTCGGATACAACGTCGTCCACGCACGTGACGAGCTTTGCTCCGTCCTTGATTAGCGCGTTCGTCCCTGTGCTTGCCGTGCTGGTGGCATTCCCCGGGACGGCGAACACTTCTCGCCCCTGTTCCATGGCCAGGCGGGCGGTGATTAACGCCCCGCTACGCTGAGGCGCCTCGACGACGATCACCCCACGCGAAAGCCCGGAGATGATGCGGTTTCTCTGGGGAAAGGTCCATTTTGATGGCGGCATGGTGAGAGGATACTCGCTCACCAGACTTCCTCCTTGCTCGCAGATCTGCGTGGCGAGACGTGTGTTGCTTGCCGGGTAAATGTGTGCCAGCCCGGAGCCGAGGACGGCGATCGTACACCCGTTTTCCAGCGCACCCTTGTGCGCGGCGGTGTCAATCCCGATTGCTAGTCCGCTGACAATCGTCAGCCCTAGGGCTGCCAAGCCCTGCGCCAGCGAGCTTGCCATCATGCGCCCATAGCGGCTCGATCTCCGCGTTCCCACGATTGCCAATGTCCTTGTGGTATCGATTAGCGGATTGCCTTGCATGTAGAGGACGGCAGATGGATTCTCGATCTGACGCAACAGAGGGGGATAGTCTTCATCGAGGATTGTGAGGATGCCTACGTCTAGCTTTCGTGCCTGCTCAAGCTCGTTGTCGAGAGCTTGTCCGCTTCGCTGGGCTACTATCTTTGCGGTGGTTTCAGCACTGAATCCGGGCAGAGAGGAGAGTGCTCCATGTGGCGCGCGCCACATCTCCTCTGGCGAGGAGAAGTGATCGAGGAGGATTGTCATCCTCCTTGGCGTTAACTCCGGTATCAGATTCAACCCGATAAGGTACTCGCGTCCCGATCTTTCCATAGATAACCAGGATAGACCAACAGGGCTCATCTGACAAGGGCTGCTTTTATCGGCAGTCCTCATAGTGGTTGTAGAGCACCCCAAGTTCCACTAATATCTATCGCCGGTGGTGCATATGCCCTTTTATCTATTCGTCTTCGCGTGTGTAGAGATCGTTTTTCTCGTCAAGCTCGCTCAGGTTATCGGTGGCGGAGCGGTTATCGGCGAGATCTTGTTGAGCGGTGTACTTGGCATGATCATCCTGCAGCTTAAGGGAAGATCCATCGTCAAGAACGTGGTGATGAGTGTCTTCGTTGGGCGACTTACCCTGCGCTCGCTCATGCGCCACGAGTTGTTTCCCTTGGTGGCGAGCATACTGCTCATTGTGCCCGGCATACTTAGCGACTTCTTCGCCCTGTATCTCCTTGCTCGCTACGTCTTTCTCCGTCCTCCCTCTACCGACGGAACGTCTGACGGCACGTCGGATACTGGCGGCACGATTGACGTGGAGTACAAGGTGCACGATGATGAATCGCCGACGTAGATGGCGAGCATGAACAGATAGACGACGATTCCCCCAATCCAGATTCCACTCCACCCTGGCACCGCAAGCAGGCTTCCCGGTATGTTGGATATTGCTCTGACACAGACGATGAGCCCGTGCAGTATGAGCTGCAGTCCTCTTGCCACCCAGGGTGCGAGCGGAGTCCAAGAAACGAGGAGCAACATTCCCCCGCCCCATAGAGCGAGAGTGGCCAATGGAATGGCGACGAGGCTCGCGATGAGGGCGAACGGGTAGAGGGCGAGAAAATGGTAGGCGAGGAATGGGGCTGTCCCTGCCTGTGCTGCTGCGGATACGGCAATGAGCGTAAGTGGGTAGGAGACGATCCTTGTTGGAAATGGCGAGCGCTGCGCAAGAGCTTTTAGCCTTCGCTGAACGTGAAAACGCCGATCGAACAAGAAGAGGATCGCTCCGGTGGCGGCGAAGCTGAGTTGGAAGCCCACGTCCCAGAGTGCGGTCGGGCGGATGGCAAGAAGGACCATCCCCGCCGCTGCGAGACCGGCATACGAGCTTACCCAGCGCCTGAGAATCAAACCGCAGTCGGCAAGGACACTTCCCAGGGCGAGGAAGGCAAACAACAACGCTGCTCGTACGAGGCTGACGCGCGGTCCGACGATCCACAAGATGAGCAGGACCGCAATTCCCACCAATGGATATGTGACTCGCGGACGCAGGCCGAACAGGCGTAGCAGAAACCACAGCGCAGCGAGGAAGATCCCCAGGTGCAGCCCCGAGACGGCGAGCAGGTGCATCAGGCCGGCGCGACGGAATGCGTCTTCGATCTCCGCCGACATCATTCGCTTTTCGCCGAACAGCAGCCCGTGTGCCAGCCCCGCTTCCTCGCTCGGCAGAAGCGCGTCGATTTGTGCCAAGAGACGCTGCCTGATCTCATCGCCGAGGCGCATGATGCGGCTTCCCCCGACTCCCAATCGGTGCACATCGCTTGGTGAGTTAACGATCATTGTGGCAAAGATCCCCTGACGCGCCAGGTACCCACGGTAATCAAAGTCATCGAAGTTCTCCGGGGCCTTACCCGAACCCGTTATCCGCACGCGGTCCCCGTACAGGAGCAACGGGGGTTCCTCTCCCTTCCAAAAGAGCGTGACGGAGACCTTCGATGCGATCTGATCTGGCGCGATGATAAGCATCGTGTGGTCTGATCTGCCCTCGGGGTAGGAGACGATCGTTCCCGTAATCTCTCGCAGATTATCTGCCTGTTTGTAGAGCGATGCTGGGATCACTGGCAGCGACTGATACCGAAGTGCACCGAGGAGTGCAACGCTGATGAGAAGGCCCGCGAGCAGCTGTCTCCTCCAGCGGCTCAAGGCGAGGAAGGCGATCGTCATAGCCACGCATGCAATCCACAACGTAAGCCGGTGTTGCGGCAAGAACGAGCCGACACCGATTCCGGCGGCAAATGACAGACTGATACCGATCACTGAATACCTCATTGGCTAACAGATGATAACCACAGGAATATGCCGATTGCTAGTCTCACTTCTAAGGGCTATAATAATGGCGGTTCTTTGACATGGGGGTGTATGGATTCGACGGAGTTACCAAAGTAAGGCTGCAAGCGGAGCGTTTGCTATCTCCTTAAACTGGCGAAAAAACAACAATTGCGAACACAACAACTGCGA
>Ga0075114_10001929_pt1 | contig 10855 bp, 7 predicted proteins | sample AntAceMetag02UKM_FD_69784 | JGI IMG/M metagenome (GOLD analysis project Ga0075114, IMG submission 69784) | Saline lake microbial communities from Ace Lake, Antarctica - Antarctic Ace Lake Metagenome 02UKM | ecosystem: Environmental > Aquatic > Non-marine Saline and Alkaline > Saline | place...
ACCAAGCACCGAGGCGAAGAATCTGATCTGAAGAGGCTTATCGTGCGGCGTATCATGCTGAAGGACCTGCCGAATCTATCGTTTGTCTATCGCTATGAGACGTGCGACATTACCAAGAATGGTCCTGTTGAACATGGCGTGGACAAGATTCGCGAATTGTTGGGAACCGCATTCATGGGCGCCCATTTGTTTGCGACCTCGCAGGACATCCAAATCGAGTTCAGCAAGAAGGGCAAGGCGAAGCTGGGCATCAGCAAGCCGTCGCGTGGGGCTGCCGCCAACATAGCGGATGGACACGATAGGCAGAAGCGTCGTTACGTCGATCCAACACGCCCCTTTCTGCGAACATTGGGCGTCACCAAGGCAGGGAATCGAATTGTGCCTGCGATGGCCCGAAAGTGGAAGCAGATCAACAAATTTGTCGAGATCTTCGACCACGCCTTTGCTTCCTCCGATCTAGCAAACAAGACGGAGCTTCACGTTGTCGATTTCGGCTCAGGGAAGGGGTATCTGACCTTTGCGATCTACGACTACCTTCAGTCCGTTCTTGGCATCAAGACCCGAACGACAGGAGTTGAACTCCGTGAGAACCTGGTGAATCTGTGTACGGATTTGGCCGTTCGGCTTAGTATGGACGGACTCAAATTTCGCAAAGGAGACGTTCGCAGTTCGCCGCCTGAGGCAATGGATGCATTGATTGCTCTACATGCCTGTGACACAGCGACAGACTTGGCGATTCATCTGGGCATTCGCTCGGGAGCTGGAATCATCATGTGTTCCCCCTGTTGTCACAAGGAGATTCGACGGCAGATCAAGAGCCCCGATATCTTGAGGCCCATGCTGAAATACGGCGTTCACATGGGGCAGGAAGCTGATATGGTGACAGACGCACTTCGCGCGTTGCTGTTGGAGGCGCATGGATACAAGGTGCAGATTCTCGAATTTGTTTCGCTTGAACATACAAGCAAGAACAAACTGATTCTTGCCGTTCGTGGGAACGTGCATGCGCCGAGAGATGACACGCTGGCACAGATACAGATGCTCAAAGCAACCTATGGTATTGAGCATCAGACCCTGGAAACACTGCTTCAGCAAGACGAAGTCCATTAGGACAGTACGAGCCTCTTCCTCTTGCTGTATCTCAGAGTGCTTGACCGAATTCACGTTACGCTGTAGTTTTTCTTGGATGCCATCGTGCTATTGGAGGACCATGAATCAAACGATCTGCCGCCTAGCTGTCACGCTGTCTCTGGTGATCTCACTATCAGCTATCACATGGGGAGCCGGACTCTCTGTGTGTGACTATGAACCGCCAGAAAGTCGAATTGCTGATCTTAGCTTGCTTGGCTCTTTCAATTGGGTTGACGGTCCCTATGCTGATGATCGTAATCGATCCATCTCTGCCAGCCTCGTTGGCGACTACACAGGCATGACCTCGTCTGCTTCATTTGCACAAGCTCTGGATGCGCGAACGGAAATCTGGGTAAATGACGATGAGTGGACGGCCAGTCTGTTTGGATCAGGCAGCCTGCGTAGTTTCTTCGCAGGCGGAGAAGCTAGTGCTGCCGATCTATTTGGTGTCGGCGCTATCGGATTTTCTGCGTCCACGCGAGCCGGTCTTGAGCTTGACCTGACTGGCGGCATCGGTACAGGACGATTCCGTGACGTGACGCCACTGGCACAGGCGATTTGGATTCAGAATGAGCTACTTGATCTCGGCGAATTGTTGGCCCCTGTTAGCAACGATGCTTTGCTAGAGTTGGCACAGATTCTCGGTGCCATCGATGTAACGAACGACGAGAAAGTGGTCCAGCTGGTCGACAGACTGGTAGCTACGGACTTGGTCGCAGGAGAGGATGTTGGCGTTCGCGGATTGCTCGCCATTGAGGACATCGTCGTGTCAGGGGATGAGACCCGTTTGTGTGGTCGTGACATCCATGCGCGTATCGGTGTCTCGGCGATGTTGGTTCCCGAGTTCAGCCTGGCGACGACAGGCATCCTGCTCGTTCGTTATGCATCTGTGCCAGATCCAGTGTCTCAATTTGATTCCAGTGCTGAGGCAAAGATCAGGCTAGCCTATCCCGAACAGATGAATGTTCAGGCCGAGATCTCCTATGCTCGCCGCCTGCCCGATGGTTGGACAGCGCGAGCTGAGTATCGGTTGGCCGTCGATCGGGGATGGAGCAACCCTGAAGCGATCGCAATTTCACACGTTGCCTCTGGCAGTTTGACCACGCAGATCTTCGGCAGCGTTGGTCTTAGCCTTGTTGGTAGTGCCCAGTACCATACAGGCGATGAAGAAGCCACCCTGACACTGGCAGTGTATATGGAGACGGATCTCTTCTGATGGCTGCTGAGCAAGTCATTCGAGCCCAAGATCTCCGAAAGATGTTTGGCAAACGTGCGGCACTCGACGGGTTGTCGCTGTCTGTGTCTCAAGGTCAGCTGTATGGGCTAGCAGGGCCCAATGGTGCAGGCAAGACAACGCTCATCCGCACACTCTGCGGCCTGCTCCGACCCGACGAAGGTGAGGCGAACCTGCTTGGGTGGAAGATGCCAAGCACACGTGTTCGTTCCCAACTTGGCTACATGCCACAAGACTTTGCTGTCTATGACGACTTGAGTGTGATGCAGAATTTGGAATTCTTCGGTCAGTTATACAGTCTGCGGCGCGCACAAGTGCGCGAACGAGCCAACGAACTACTTGATCTTGTTGAACTAACTGACCGCAAGCGTGATCGCGTGGGGACATTCTCAGGCGGCATGCGGCGACGCGTGTCTCTTGCCATTAGTTTGCTGCACAAGCCGCGATTGGCATTTCTCGATGAACCGACAGCCGGTGTCGATCCCAAACTTCGTCGCTCGTTCTGGGACTACTTCAATGCCCTTGCCGAACAGGGTGTCACCCTGTTGGTAACCACTCACCTTGTGGAAGAGGCACAGCGTTGCCACGTCGTCGGATTCCTGATGGCGGGACGATTGCTCACTGAGGGCGCGCCAGATGAAATCCTCGCCCAAACAAACACAACCAACCTCGACGACGCGTTCATCGTGCTTCAGGAACAGGGGCAGGTGAAATCATGACCAGTCTAGCTGTGGCGCGCAACGTCCTGCGTCGCATTCTTCGCGATGGCCGAACAGTAGCACTCATCGTCATCCTGCCGCTCTTTTTCGTCTTGATCTATGGCAACTCATTCTCAGGCTCCTACTCCAATCTGCGGATAGCCATCGTCAATGAGGACAATGGCCTCGCGTCAGTTCGAACCATGGAAGTGGGGCGCATTACCCTAACCGTCGATCTGGCAGCGGCCTTCGTGGACGCACTCGATCCCACTGTCTTTGACATCGTCATTCTCGATGACGCTGAAGAAGCACTCGCACTAGTCGGCGAAGGTGTTTGGGCAGCTCTTGTGTTCCCCAAATCGTTCTCCAATGCCGTCGTAAGTGAGGCTGTTCGTTCAAGCGGAGAACGCAAGGTCGAATTCGAAGGAAGCAGCGTCACTATTCTGCCCAGCGAGCCCGTTGCTGGGCCACTGACACAGCTGGTGATTGACGACTCCAATCCGCTCGTTGCCGGAGCTGTTCTCGCAGCATTCAACGCAGCATTCGCAACTGTGCTGGAGACGCAACAATCATCGGTCACCGCCGAATCGTTGCTTGATGTGCGGCGGTTGTATGAAGGTGAAATCCGCATGCTTGACTTCACTGCACCGGGCATCATCGGCTTCGCGATGACGCTCATCACCGTCATGCTGACCGCGATGGCTGTGGTTCGAGAGAGGACCGGTGGAACGCTTACCCGTATCCTGATTGCACCAGTCAGTGCCTGGCAAGTGACGCTGGGCTACACATTGGCGTTCAGCTTGATCGCTATCTTCCAAGCAGCCGAACTGTTCCTTGTGTCGCTTTGGCTATTCGACATCCGCTTCATCGGAGATCCAGGCGCCGTGATCCTCGTTATTGTCTTGTTCGCTATCGGCTTGCAGGGCATTGCGACTCTGATCTCAACATTGGCGAAGAACGAAGCGCAAGCCATGCAATTCGTGCTCTTCATGCTCATTCCATCAATCATGCTCAGTGGCGTCTTCTGGCCGCTTGAGACCATGCCAGGGACCATGCGTGCCCTGAGCTACGCCATTCCACTGACGTATGCCAACGCCGCCCTACGAAAGATCATGCTCACCGGCCATGGCCTCGGAGCCTTGACCTTCGAGCTCTCTATCCTAGGAGCTATCGCCTTCGTCACCCTCTTTCTTAGCGTCCTTAGCATGCGACGCCAGGCCTATACGGCGTAGCGAGAATGGGATCGCTGGTGAGTCATTCGGTCTTGTTACTACCAGAGGAAGACTTGCGACTGGTACTCCTGATGTCGCACCGCACCTAGACTATTCATCAGGTGCTCTGCAGCGAAACTGATGGGGAGTTCGAGCCTCTCAGTCTGGAGCCATTAGTCGCCCAGGAGCTCCGGATTCAAGATCAGGCTGTCGAGAAGTTCGTTGGCTCGTCTGCAGATGGTCTCTCGATCCGTTCTCAGCGGATGCTTATTCTTAGCTGGAAGGTTGGGCACCAGGTGGATCCCATCTGCCCAGCCTTCGCCGTCTTGGACATGAATATCCAAGATTCACACCGTTGGGCTTGAGTGGGGCCCTACAGGCAGCCACCTTCCAGGCCAAAGCATTCTTTTGAGTCTGTGACTGCTCGAAAACATACCGTTGTTTCTTATGGGAAGAGATCCCTGTGATCAATTGATCTGTCGTCATGTTCTCACCACCCCTACCCACCTACACCTAGTACGAAAACGCTGTCAAATTCGCGGTCTTCAGGGTAAGCAGGCGAGTTCGAGGATAACTCGTCTGGTACTCGCAAGAGGATTCGAACTCGCAGCAATTGCCATCCTTCTCGATACGTGGGGCGTGACTTCATCCAGACAATGAGGTTAATGGCGTATTGAGGAAGCGAACACGATAACGCCAAACTCTGTCTCTTAAGGCGGTCAACAAGCCCGATACCACAGGCGTTCCCCGAGAGTGGAGGGACGATCCGGACAACGGAAGCTCCAAGCGGATTTGGCTTTGCTACCCCCTGTGCCAGATGGATGCATTGTTTGTATGCGGGAAGTCTAACGAACTAGAATGAAACGCATGGTAAAAGAGGAGGGTGCCCGATGGCGTCAAAGATTGATCCTAGGGGTTTTCTAATTGCGACAGCCGTGTCGCTTGGATTGAGTTTGGGTGCGTTCCCTATCCTCTACTTCGACATTGGCCCGACTGATAGTCTCCACGCGCTGATCTACTTCCCGCTTTGCATTGCTAGCGGAGCCTTCTATGTGGGGATTACGGTAAAACGTCGCCCCGACCTCAGCATCTCATTGCTGACCTTCGGAGGTGCCCTGACCGCGATCCTCCCTGCGTTCGTTCTCAGTGTTGCAGATACCGCTCTCGTGTTTGCGCTTGTGTTAGCGGCTTTTAGCGCAGTTCTTGGATGTATCGGAGCGGTGGTTCATGCAATGTGGGATGAGGCCAGATTTCTCCGCCGGAATCGGAAATCCGATTTTCCGCGAGCGTTGCCTCGATCTCGCAGATGGAAATCCTGAATCAACTCAACTCGTATCCCTGTTGATTCTGCGCGATAGGCTGATCGGGTTACTAGGTCTGGACGTGCACTGTCGCAGCGAAACCTTCATTTGCGAAAGTCTGTGTTCGTCTTGCATCTCGCAACAGGATACATAACCGCTTACTCCCCTACATCCATCGGCAACCTTGGGCTCTGTTCGAGGGGTTCTAGTATGGGTGGCTCTTCTGAGACTGCTGTCGATTCTTTCAGCTTCCGCAATGATGGCATAAGGCGGGTTTCCATCGAGCGGATGGCTTTATTGTAGGAGTCAACTGCTTTCCCGAGCTTATCTCCCGCGTCGCCGATGGGTTTGATGACGTTGAGAAACCGTGTATACAGTTCGCGTCCTTGATCGGCGATCAATTGAGCGTGTTCGGCGATATGGTATTGCTGCCACCCGAAGGCGGCTGATCGTAACAAGGCGAGCAAGGTCACTGGGGATGCGACGAGAATTCGCTGTTCGATGCCATACTCCAGCAAGCTGGGATCGCTTTCGAATGCGGACGAAAGCGCGGACTCAAAGGGCACAAACATGATGACGATCTCTGGTGCTTTCTCGAACTGATCCATATAGGCCTTGCGTGACAATTCTTGGATACGCGATCGCATGGCCTTGGCGTGTTCATTCAATTTCTGTGTGCGCGCTTCGCCTTCGAGATTCATAGCGTCCAAATAGGCAGCTGCCGGGGCTTTAGCATCAATCGGCAGGATGCCTTCGTTGGGCAGACGCACGATCATGTCTGGGCGGCCCTGTTCTCCTGTCACCTGTTCCTGGAAGTCGACGTGCTTCGTCATGCCGGCAAGCTCGACGACGCGGCGCAACTGCAGTTCGCCCCACCGACCTCGTGCAGTCGATGATTTGAGTGATTGCTCCAATCGTATGGCTGATTGTCTGAGCTGGGTTTGCGCGTCGCCCAAGTGACGAAGTTGTTCGCCCAGCGTTTGATAGGCACCCTCGCGCTTCTGCTCCATAGCTTGCACTTGCTGGTCCATGGTGAGTAGCGCCTTGCTAAGCGGATCGACCAGTCCCTTCAGCTGTTCCTTGTGCGTGCCCCAATCGCCACGGACTTGTTGCAGGAGACCGGCTAGCTGCTCCCGAGAGCGCGATAGAAGCTGCTCGGAGTTGGAAGTGAGAGCTTGATGGGCGAGAGACTCAAACGTCGCCTTCATTCGCTCCTGGAGAACATCCAGAGATGCGGCCTTATCACGCTCAGATCGCAACTCTTCTTCGAGCTTGGCCGTAGCAACGCGTAGTGTCGATGTTTGCTCTTGAACGCGGACGCGTAGAATGAGCCAAGTGATCAATGATCCTATGACAAGACCTGCTCCGAGATACAACCACTCCATTGGATCCCTCCGATTATTGCTCTGTGACAATCATACACGAGGGCTGCTTGATCTGGCGAACGAGTGTGAATCCGAGGATCTTGCTTGAAATGCGAGAAGAGGCTGGCTCCTTAGCTCATCCAACCAGCAGAAGCGAGATTCTTAAACTTCTTCGCCCAACTCTGCTTGGCTGAGTTGGCGGGCTGAATTCTCAAGGCAGTTCAATCTCTCCCGACTCGCCCGTATGCCCACGAAGGAAGTGGCCACGAGTGCCATCGACGCGGATGAGGACGTAGTCGGGATCGGATGGGCCCTCTGGCCAATCGTCTTCCCAATCATTTCGCCATAACGTCTTCTCGCGGTCGGCGTCATCGACAATGCTTGCGCGGCCGTGGAAGGCTGCGTAGTTGTAGCGGGCGGAGTCGACAAACAGCACAGTCACATGCGAATCGGCCTCGATCTGCTTGACCTTGTTCGATGCTCGTGACGTGGCAAACCAGATGGTCTGGCCATCGTGATCAATCAGATGCATGGGGCGCGATTGTGGAAATCCATCTGCTGGGTAGATGGTTACGAGCAACGGATAGGGGATGGAATCAACGATTTGCCAGAACGTTTGAGCGCCCCCAGGTACCATTTCTTCGCTGTCTCTCATTTCTGATGCATGAAAGATAAAGGGATTGGCGATGTCGAATACGCGAACAGCTTGCTCGACAAGCGTATCTCGAACTAGCAGGACAGGCACGCTAGAGGACTGCAGCAGCTGTCGAATGGCGTGCGCGTGGCCTCCGCCGCTTAGTTCCAGTCTCCCGACTTCGTCGATGAAGACAACGGGACGCTCATTGAGGGCATTGTGAATGACTCGTCCAGCCAGATCGAGCCCTGCTTGAGATAAGTAGAACTTGCCGATTTGAACGTCAGATGGCTCCAATCCAGCAAACGGATGGGTCGCGTTGGTGGAGAGGTCGATGACCGAGTATCCCACGGTCTCTTCGCCCTTCAAGATGCGAGGAGCGAGAATGCCTCCGACAGCTATCCCGTAGCTGCGAAGCAGGGATAGAAGTCGGAGGCCAGCCGCCGTCTTGCCCGATCCAATATCTCCGACGAGCAAGATCGGTTGTTTCTTTCTTTGTTTCTCCATTTGCTGCCGGATGAGTTCGACAACCGGGGCAAGCGGAGATCCAAAGACGGGTTCCATCTTAGCCCTTGGCTTCTAGACCAACGGCTTCGTTAAACTCAACGATGAGTTTATCGATGGCGGGGACCATGCTGTGAATGCTTCCCCAGTATTCGTCGTAGTCATACCACTGTCGATCGAGCTCTTCCACGTCGCGCCCCATCTGTTCGATCCACGTGTAGTACTTGAGATTGTGGATTCGCTTACGGTCACGATAGCCGAGTTCGATCATGGAATCGGTCTTGATGCCGAGCATGTGACGGTTGTGGTCGACCGCCGCCTGGGTCTCGGTGTAGGGGCCAAATTGTTCGTTTTGCTCTTGAAGCCGAGTCTGATACATCTCCATCGAGTCGGTAAGCACCGTCAGCACAACGTCAGAGCTGGTAAGCTCATGATATTTGGCAAACTTGATTGACGCTAGCAGATTGGCGATGCTGGAAATTCCGAGTACTTCCAGTTGGTTGACGTAGTCTTCGGACATGCCGAGTGATTGGAGATGCCTCTTCCCAATTGGGTCGTTGAGCAAGCGCAGGAGTCGCATCGGATCTTCGTCGTCGATGGCTACGGCGAAGTCGGTGTTCTTGACGTTGTGAATCCACGGAATGTGTTTGTCGCCGATACCTTCGATGCGATGGCCGCCGAAGCCGTTGTCTAGCATGGTCGGGCACTGAAGGGCCTCGGATGCGATGAGCTTGGAACCAGGGTACAGCTCCTTGAGATAATCGCCACAGCCCATCGTTCCACCTGACCCCGATGTCAGTACGACACCGGCGTAGCTGTCGTTCCCGAGTTCGATGTTCAGCACTTCTTCCATGGCATGACCGGTGACGTCATAATGCCACAGGTGGTTCCCAGGTTCTTCGAATTGGTCGAAGATCATGATGTTGTCGCGAGTGGCTTGGAGTTCCTTGCACTTCTGGAAGATCTCCCACACGTTCGATTCACAGCCGGGAGTGGCGATAACTTCACCGGCTACATTGGACAGCCATTCGAACCGCTCCCGAGACATCTCCTCGGGGAGAATGGCGATCGATTCGCAGGCGAGCAACGCGGAGTTGTACGCTCCGCCGCGGCAGTAGTTGCCCGTTGAAGGCCAAACGGCCTTGTGGAACGTAGGGTCGAATTGGCCGGTTACCAGCGTGGGGGCGAGACAACCGAAAGTGGCTCCAACTTTGTGCGATCCAGTGGGAAACCACTTGCCAACGAGGGCGATAATGCGTGCATCGACACCCGTGAGTTCAGGTGGGAACTCGATATAATTGACACCGCCGAAGCCTCCGCCCTGAAGAACGGGTTCGTTCTTCCAGGTGATGCGGTAAAGGTTGAGGGGATGAAGATCCCACAGTCCGTGGTCCTTCAGCCCTTCTTTGACAAATGCTGGAATAAGGGACGGGTCCTTCATTTGCTCGAATGTAGGAATGATGATGCCACGTTCGCGGGCACGTTGTACGGTGTTTTGTAGCTTGTCTTCGTGTTTCGTCAGGTCAATCATTCGTGGGTACCTCGATCTTATTGTGGAGTTATACCTGTAATGCTATCATACAGCCTGGCAACTTTTCAAGCTGCGTTCTGAAGGGGTGTTGAGACGACACATGCATGATTTGGTTGTTCGAAACGGCACAGTAGTGACGCCGCTGTCCGCACAGAAGCTCGACATCGGGATCGACGGAGAGACCATTTCCGCGCTCGGAACGGCACTGTCTGGGCATCACGTCCTTGATGCTCGCGGCATGCTGGTCTTCCCTGGTGTCATTGACGCCCACACCCATATGCAATTGCCGGTGGCTGGCACTCGATCCTCGGATGATTTTTACACAGGCACGGTTGCTGCAGCTTTCGGTGGCGTAACGAGCATTATCGATTTTACTGTGGGCTCCCCCCAATCCTCTATCTCTCTAGACATTGAGCGTCGGTTGGATGAAGTCCAGCCTGCTGTCATTGATGTTGGGCTGCACGCGGAAGTTGTCGGCTGGACACCCGAGGATTCGGGGCAGTTTGTTGACGCCAAGCGCCGCGGAGTCACAAGCTTCAAGTTCTACACGGCGTACGAGGCATCAGGACGTAGAACAAAGCCTGCTGTCATGCGCCAGGCCTTTCAGCATCTGGCTGATCTGGATTGTCTAGCCCTTGTTCATTGTGAAGATGAGGATCTGATTCGGTCGATCATGGAGTCGCTGAGTCCCGAGCAGTTGGCAGATATGTCCATGCTTGCTCGAGCGAGGCCGGATTTGTGTGAGGCGACGGCGATTTCGCAGGTGGGCCGAGTGGCTGTAGCCACAGGCTGCCGAACCCACATTGTGCATGTATCTTCAGGCAAGGGATTGATGGCAGTTCAAGAAGCTCGCAAGGCGGGAGCGGCCATGACGGCTGAGACGTGTCCGCAATATCTTACGTTGGGAGCCGATTCGTATAGCCGGATGGACGGATACCTGTTTTCTGCCAGCCCTGCGCTGCGAAAACTGGCTGATCAGACCGCCTTGTGGAAAGGATTGAGGGATCGGACTGTTGATCTTGTCGCGACAGATCACTGCCCCTTTACACGGGAGCAGAAGGCATGGCGAGGATCATTTACAGAGCTTCCCTACGGCCTTCCTGGCGTAGAGACCCTACTCCCCATTCTCTTTTCAGAGGGAGTAGGGAAAGGGCGACTGGCTGTCACAGATATCCCTAGACTTCTAAGTGAAGGACCTGCTCAAACGTACGGGCTCGACGGCCATAAGGGAGCGATCGAGATCGGCA
>Ga0075114_10001933_pt1 | contig 10850 bp, 12 predicted proteins | sample AntAceMetag02UKM_FD_69784 | JGI IMG/M metagenome (GOLD analysis project Ga0075114, IMG submission 69784) | Saline lake microbial communities from Ace Lake, Antarctica - Antarctic Ace Lake Metagenome 02UKM | ecosystem: Environmental > Aquatic > Non-marine Saline and Alkaline > Saline | place...
TTGGGTCACCTCAAGCTGTCGTTCTGCGTTTTTCCACAGCGCTGCTAGCGCTGTTCAGTCTTCAATGACACCGGCGATGAGGCCGTGTCATTAGTAGGAGCGAAGCGACGCCCGCCCTGAGCGAAGCCAAAGGGAAGAATCTCTCCTTCCCGCAGCGAAACTTATTTAGTGACCAATGTCACTATGCAAGATTCTTCGCTCCCTACGGTCGCTCAGAATGACAACCGGGCAAGAGAGTAGAATAAACGCGATTGCCCTGGCTCTTTCAATTGTCAGTCGGCGGAGCCGAGTCTCCCGGGGGGCACCGGGCAGGTTCCTTTTGCCACAGTAAGACCTTCGTGATATAATAGCAACGACTTGAAACAAGGGGGCGGGGGGACTCCAGATGAATGGTGGAAATGTGACAACGGCGGGGACGACTGGGCGTCGGCTCGTTCTTACTATTCTACCCGTGATCATATTGGTCGGGGCTATGGTTCTTGGGCACCTCTTGTACACGACCCTGAAGGACTACGTGGCCCACGCAGAGGTACCCTTTCTCCCCAGTGACCCTGTCGCGACCCACGTCGAGAAGGGCCGCGCGAAGGAGGAGGATCTCCCCGATCTGGCAAAGAAGGAGCGTGCCACGATACTGCTCCTGGGAATTGACCAGCGGGCAGACGAAGGAGGTCCTTGGCGCACCGATACCATGATCGTGGTGACCGTTGACCCCGAAGCCAAGTCGGCAGGCATGCTTTCCATACCTCGCGATCTCTGGGTAACAGTTCCCGGTTTCGGCGAGCACAAGATCAACACGGCACACTTCATCGGTGACCTGGAGGGGTATCCCGGCGGCGGGCCTGCGCTGGCCAAGAAAAGCGTTCGCAACCTCCTGGGTATCCCCATAAACTACTATGTGCGCGTGAACTTCACCGGTTTCGAACGCCTCATTGATGCTATCGGCGGGATCACCGTTGACGTAGAGAAACCAATAGACGATGACAAGTATCCCGACGGCAACTATGGCTATACAGAAGTGCACATCCCCGCTGGTATTCAGCACATGGACGGCAAGACCGCTCTCCAGTATGCTCGTTCTCGCCACGGCACCAGTGACTATGACCGCTCCCGGCGGCAGCAGAAGCTCCTGATGGCTGCCCTGGACAAGGTCCTCAGCATGGACATCTCCATAGACCGCATCCCTGAAATCCTCCGCATCGTCGGGGATTCAGTACAGACGGACCTCAATCTGAGTGAGCTGACCACTTTGGCGGGGGTTACCAGGGAGATCGAGCTAGAGAGCATCAGAACTGCCGCCATTGATGAATCGACAACCCAGCCGGCGACCACTCCCTCAGGCATGTGGGTAGCCATCCCTGACAGAGATGCGATCCGCCAGTTGCGGGATGAGGTATTCCCCTCCCCCTCCCCTACTGTCCCGGCAGTACAAACCGTAGACAAGGACAAAGTACTCTCTGAATCAGCCCGTATCCAGATACTCAACGGAACTCTGGTTTCCGGCCTGGCACAACGTACTGCCACCCGCCTGCGAGAAGAAGAATACCTGGTAGCCGGTTACGGAAATGCAGACAGGGGGGACTACGCCACCACCGTAATCGTCGATCTCACCGGCAATGCCTATACCACTCAGTCTCTAGCCCGGATGTTTCGCGTTGAACCTGAGAACATCCTCTCCAGATCCGAAGCAAACCCCGAAGCCGACATTCGCCTCATTCTGGGCCAGGACTATGCCGCCGTTGAGCCACAACCGTAAGCGAAAGCCACGTAAGAGAGTTAACAAAGGCACACGAGCAGACCTTAGAGGTCTTCGACGGAATATCGATAGGCTCAAATCATCTTAGAACCGCACAGATCCGATACGGGGCCAATCGCGGTACAGACCTCTGAGGTCTCTTTCGCAACCCCCTCTGCCAGACAGGGCAATCGCATTTCCTCATTCTCGTCCCACCAGAGATGCCCAAGCGGGCTTGCTTGCCAGATCACGTCCCACACAAGCGTCTAGATTGCCCCTTTTCAGGAAGCTCCCTGTGAAAACCGGCTAAATGCGATTGCCCTGCCTCTCCCAGCCAGAGAATTCAAGATAAGGACCCACCGCTGGCCCATCCACACTGTTTTCGGGGCCATTTGGCAAGTCCACGGGAGCGCAACTGAAAAACCGTATACTTCAAACGCCAGTTAGCTGAAAAGCCGCCCCTGAGCACCTCCTCGGCATGTCATCTGGGGCGTCAAACGGCACTTCTCGATGAGCTTACTGGTAAAAGCGCCACCTTCAGACCACTAAGATCGACACAAGGCCTATCTCGAAATATCTGACCTTAGGATTGGATACTTGCGTAAACTCTGGGTTGGTAGTAAACTTCCTCAGAGTCAGGTTGGGCGAAGATACCGGTGGCTTCGGGGCAACTCGTTCCGTCCTGCCGCATATGTAGTGGAGAGGTGAAGAATGAGCGGGGGCAGAATCCAGGCCGGTGGTCTGATTCATAATGATCACGTGGCAATGATCGGTATGATGGACATTCCATCACAACCGGGTGTAGGCGGTACACTCTTTTCTGCGTTGAGCGACCAAGGAATCAACGTCGAGCTTATCGTGCACCTGATTGATTTAGAGGAGCGGGATCACATCGTCCTGTGTGTAGACCGAGAAGACCTGAGTCAGGCTTTGATGGTGGCTGAGCGCATACGAGTGGAAGTTGGTGGAAGAGCCATTACCAGCGACCCAGAGGTGGCGTTGGTGAGTCTCTTCGGGCCTGATTTTCGTGAGCAGCGCGGTGTTGCTTGCCAGATGTGCCAGGCACTGGGGGACCATGGTATCAACATCCGTGGGATAAGTACTTCTCTCTCAACCATCACTTGTTTGATCGAGGCCGCCCGCTTGGATGAGGCCATCGGGGCTCTGCGCGCCGCGTTCTCGCTGGCTTGACGGAGACTCCATGAGTACACAGCAGCCAAAACTGGGCACCATCCTTAGCATCATCGGCCCCGTGATAGACGTCTCTTTCGAGAGTGGGGAACTACCCTCCTTGTTGAGTGCGTTGACCGTTGGCGACAGGGATCGCAGCGTGACCATCGAGATTCTGGAGCATCTTGATCGGCACACGGCGCGTGGCATTGCGATGGAGTCAACGGAGGGATTACGTCGGGGCATGACAGTCGAGGATACTAGCGTTCAGATACGAGTGCCGGTGGGGAAAGAGACGCTGGGGCGTGTGTTCAATGTGCTGGGAGAGACTATCGATGAAGGGCCGCCTCTGGTTGAGGTGCAGACGATGAGCATTCATCAGCCGCCTCCTCCGTTCATTGAGCAGAAGCCCTCGACGGACATCTTCGTCACGGGATTGAAGGTCATTGACCTATTGGCTCCCTATGTGCGCGGAGGCAAGGTCGGCCTGCTAGGCGGCGCTGGAGTGGGCAAGACGATGCTGATCATGGAGATGATCCGGCATACTTCAGCCGAGCACAGGGGAGTATCGGTCTTTGCCGGCGTGGGCGAACGCACTCGTGAGGGCAATGAGCTCTACCTCCAGATGAAGCGCACCGGGGTGCTCGACGACGCTGTGCTGGTGTTCGGGGAGATGAACGAGCCTCCAGGAGCGCGTTTCCGGGCAGCGCTGACGGCTCTGACCATGGCCGAGTATTTTCGCGATGTCGAGCATCAGGACGTCTTGCTCTTCATCGATAACGTCTTTCGCTATATCCAGGCCGGTAGCGAGGTGTCGGCTTTGCTGGGCCGGCTGACCAGCGCGGTAGGCTACCAGCCCACGCTGGCCACGGAGGTGGGTGCACTGGAAGAACGCATCGTCTCCACTTCAACCGCTGCCATTACCTCTGTTCAAGCGATCTACGTGCCGGCTGATGACCTAACCGACCCGGCTCCCGCTTCTACCTTTGCCCATCTCGATGCTACGGTGGTGCTCTCGCGCCAGTTGTCCAGTCAAGGTTTCTATCCGGCCGTTGACCCGTTGGAATCGAGTTCGCGGCTTCTTGACCCTCGCATCATCGGGGACGAGCACTACCGGGTGGCGACGCGCGTGCGTGAAATCCTGACGCGTTACAAGGAACTGCGTGATGTGATCGCTATCCTGGGCATTGAGGAATTGGCTGAAGAGGACCGGTTGTTGGTTTGGCGAGCACGCAAGGTGCAGCGTTTTCTCACACAGCCTTTCATCGTCGCCGAGGAGTTCACTGGGCAGGCGGGAGTCTTCGTGACTCTTGAGGAGACGGTGCGTGGATTCCGGATGATCATCGATGGTGAGTTGGACGACATTCCGGAACAAGCTTTCTACATGACTGGCGATATCGCGAGTGTGCTGCGGAAGGGAGGCAGAGCGCATGGCCAAGACGATGCAGTTGGAGATCCTCACTCCCGATGAGCTTATCCTCAACACCGATGTAGAGGCGATTCGCGTCCAGCTCTCCGACGGGTGGTGGGGCATCCTGCCGGGACACGCGCCTTTCCTGGCGCATGTTCTTGCTGGCATCATGCTCTATCGTCGACAAGGAAACACGCGCTATGTGGCATTGTACCAAGGTACTGTTGAAGTGCAGTGGTACTCGGAGAAGCCAAACCGTGTGCTGGTACTGACCGCTGCCGCTGAAAAAGGTCAGGATCTGAGTGCCTTGGAAGATGCGTTGGAGCGACAGCGCGTCCAGTTGAAGCAGATTGACCGAGAGGCCCACATCGAATTCTCGCGGGCACGGATGGCCCTGGCGCGGGCGTTGAGCGAGTCGGCAGAGCTGCCGCCGCTGGGGCCGACGGTGATGTAGCACTTCCGAGGTCTCCGAGGGGGGCAATGAGGGCATGAACGACGAGCGGTTCCGTCCCGCGCAGCAGGAGCCAGAGGAGACTCCCGTGAGTCCCCCTGCCAGGGGCGAGGTAAGACCCGAGAGCTTCTGGCACTTAGTGGCTCGTGCAAGCACATTGGGCTGGAATCTGATGGTGCCCATCGTGGGCGGAGTACTGCTGGGACGCTACCTGGATGACACGTTAGGCAAGGAGTTCACTTGGACCCTCTCACTGCTGTTCATGGGAGTGGCGGTGGCGTTTAACAATTTGTACGCCCTGTATATCGAACAAAGCGATGCCAAGTCGGTCCGTGACCGAATCAAGAAACGTCACCGGAAAGAAGATAACCTGGATAAGTCGGTACAGAAAGGGAGTAAGAAGTAGGGAGTCGGGAGTAGGTAGTATGGGAAGGATTCTGCACTTTCGGCAGTTGGAAGTTTGGCGGGAATCCCACAAGTAGGTGTTGATGGTATACAAGGTCACGAAGGGATTTCCCGGCGACGAGCGGTTTGGACTAATCTCACAAATGCGCCGAGCAGCCGTCTCGATACCGGCCAACATTGCGGAAGGGTTCAAACGGCGCGGGATCCAAGACAAAATCCGCTTCCACAATATCTCAGAAGGCTCCTTGGAAGAACTCAAGTACTTCTGTGTTCTCTCAAAGGATCTGGACTATATTCCATCCAACGACGCTTTGATGGCTCAGGTGGAAACCGTTGGCCGTCTCCTAAATGGCCTCATCGCCAGCACAGAGCGTCGTCGATAACCTACTCCCTACTCCTTACTTCTTACTGGAGAGAGAATCATGAAATCCATAAACAATCCGCTCACCCTGGTGCTCCTGATCGCGCTGGTGATTGGTCTGGCCCTGGTCAGTAATGCGTTGCAAGGACCATCTGCCGAAGCGGAAGAGCCGGATGTTGCCGGGGAGCTAATCCCACACGTGGTCTTCACTGTTGGACCGTTGGAAGTGACCTCGACGGTGGTCAATACCTGGGCGATGATGCTCTTGCTGGGTGTGGGGATATACCTGGCTGGGCGCAATCTCAAGCTGCGCCCGGGCCTGGTGCAGAACGCGTTGGAGTGGCTCGTCGAAGGTATCGAAGGCTTGATTCGCGAAATGGTGGGCGTCGAGGACACGGCGATTTTCCTGCCTGTCGTGGGAACCCTGGCGTTTTTCATTGGCACTGCGAACTTGATCGGCCTGCTCCCGGGCTTGAAGTCTCCTACACCGGACATAAACACACCGTTGGCCATGGCGCTGGTGGTCTTCTTTAGCGTACCATACTATGGCATTCGCACGCGCGGCGTTGGGAAGTATCTCAAGCACTACGTTGAACCGATCTTTCTGATGTTGCCTATTGAAATCGCCGGCGAGATTGCTCGCACTTTCTCGCTTACCTTTCGACTGTTCGGGAATATCCTGGGGGAGGAGATTATTGTCAGTATTCTGTTCATAGTGATGCCGCTGTTCGTGCCGGTGCCAATGATGTTGTTCAGCATTTTCACCGGCCTATTGCAGGCCTACATCTTCACGCTTCTAACCTGTGTCTATATCAGCGGAGCGATCAAGGCGCACAAGTAGCTTTTCAGGCCTCTGAGATTTGGGGTTCAGGTTGGGCTGTAATGTGGCAAAGAAGACCGGCACGGGGTGGGGGAAAGGGCATGGCAAGAAGACCGCGGAGGCCTTTGAGCACAAATCACGAAAAGGAGAGATGACGAAATGGATTGGAACAACTTGCCGTGGGACAAAATCTTTGTATTGTTGACGGTCTTGGTCTCTGGACTGGGCGTCATTGCGGGTATCGTCGTACCGGCTATTGGGCAGATGGTTGTCGCCTCGATGGGGTTGAAGGCGATTGCGCGACAACCGGAGGCAGGCGATCGCATCAATAGCATCGTTCTGCTTTCTTTGGCCATGCTGGAGTCGTTGGCCATCTATGTGTTGGCAGTTATTCTGATCTTGATCTTTGCCAACCCCATGCTGAAGTATATCGTCAACGTGGGGTAGTTCTGGCTGCTGAGGAACTGACAGGACTGATCTGCTGTCCCGCCTGCTATGTGTGCCCTGGGTGATTCTTCGACAGGCTCAGGACGCGAATCCTTTGACGGGTTCAGGATGTAGAATCGAGGGGAGAATCGGATGCGAAGCTGGGGCAGAAGCCCAATGTACGCAGGAGGGAAGGGGCAGGCCGGTGCAGACGCGAGGTGGTGGTTATGCTTGATATTAACTTGAGCACGCTGCTTTTACAAGTGGCCAATTTCCTGATCATGGTCTATATCCTGACCCGCTTTCTTTTTAGCCCGCTGAAAGAAATGCTCGACAGGCGCGCGAGCCAGGTGACACAGGCGGTGGATGAAGCACAAGAGGCTGTGCGTGAAGCCGAGAAGTTGAGACTGGAGTATGAGAGGAAGCACGGGAACATAGACGCCGAAGTCGTAGCGCTCAAGAACGAAGCGCGTGTTGTCATTGATGAAACACGACAGCAGATGATCCAAGAGACCCATCAGGAGATCGAAGCTATGCATGCACGTGCACGGGAAGAGATTGAACGACAGAGGGTTGATGCGCTGCGCCTGCATCGCAATCAGATTGGCGAGCTCGTGACGGCCCTCACTGGCCGCATGATGAAAGACATCCTTAACCCGCAACTGCATCAGGCTTACCTGGATGCTTTTATGGATCAACTGCGCCTGGTGCAATTCGAGGGCCGTCTCTCCACTGACGATGAGGAGGCCGTGGCGGCTGAGCTGATCACTGCGGTTTCCCTGGCCCAGGAGGACAAAGTGCGAATTACGACCACCTTGGAGACAGTGGTGTCGCACACTCTTGATCTGGTGTACCGTGTTGATGCAGGTCTGCTCGCTGGTGCGATGGTGCGTCTGGGCGATACGCTAATTGATGGTAGCCTGCAGGGGCAACTCCAACAACTGCGCAGCCAGTACGAGGCAGAATCTAATGCAGAAACTGGATAAGCCTGCCATACCGCCCCCGTTGAAGACAGATGATTTGCTAGATATCATTGCTCGTCTGGGAGATGAGCAGCGCTACCAGCTCCGCCAGATTGAGCTCGCGTATGATCTAGAGACCGAGTACCATCTCTCGGCTCTGCGCGGACTCATCGACCAGTACGGCTATCACTTGTCGGCCCAGAGCGTGGGCTCGGTCAAACAGGTAGGCGATGGTGTAGCTATCGTCTCTGGTCTGCACGGGGTAATGGTGGATGAGTTGGTACTATTCCCTGATGGTACCTACGGTCTTGCGCTGGACCTGGGCCAAGATTACGTGGGCTGTGTGCTGTTGGGGACGGACGAGGATATCCACGCGGATGACATAGTCAGAGGCACAAAGCAAGTGATCGATGTGCCAGTGGGCGAACCGCTTCTGGGTCGGGTTGTTAATGGGCTGGGCCAGCCCATTGATGACCTGGGGCCACTGGAGGCCAAGTCGCGTCGCCCCATAAACTACCCAGCATCGAGCTTCATCCAGCGTTCCCCTGTGAGTGAGCCGCTACAGACCGGCATCAAGGCCATTGACTCTGTCATACCATTGGGGCGTGGGCAGCGCGAATTGATCATAGGCGACCGGCAGATCGGTAAGACTGCCATCGCCGTGGATACTGTTATTAACCAACGTGACCAGGGCGTCTACTGCATCTACGTCTGCATCGGGCAGAAGATGTCCACCGTGGCGCAGATTGTGGAGACCTTTCGTGAGCACCGGGCGCTAGACCATACCACGGTTGTGGTGGCCGGTGCTGAGGAGCCTCCCGCTATGCTCTACCTGGCCCCCTATGCTGGCTGCGCTATGGCTGAGGCGTTCATGTATGCTGGCCAGGATGCGCTGGTCATATACGATGATCTGACTAAACATGCTATCGCATACCGTCAGCTCTCGTTGTTGCTGCAGCGACCGGCGGGGCGTGAGGCATATCCAGGCGATGTCTTCTACTTGCATTCTCGTTTGCTCGAACGCTCTGCCCGACTCTCCGCAGCGTACGGCGGGGGGAGCATGACTGCTTTGCCCATCATCGAGACACAGGCCGGGAACATCTCGGCCTATATACCCACCAACCTCATCTCGATCACTGATGGGCAGATCTATCTGACCACACAGCTTTTTAGTCAGAACATCCGCCCGGCCATTGATGTAGGGCTATCTGTCTCCCGTGTGGGTGGTGCAGCGCAGAACAACGCCATGCGCGCGGTGTCGCGCCATCTGTCGCTCGATATCGCCCAGTTCCTGGAGTTGCAGATTTTTGCTCGCTTTGGCACGGAGTTAGACAAGGCGACGAGGGATCAGTTGGCACGGGGCGAGCGCGTGCGTGCAATATTGACACAGCCTCAGTACGAGCCTATCCCGGTCGCGCACCAGGTGGTCGTGATCTACGCTGCCGGGCAGGGATACCTGGATGACGTTCCTATCGAGCAGGTGCATGATTTCGAGAGGCTCTTACTCGACTTTCTGCGCCAACAATGTTCCGGGCTGCTAGCTGAGTTCTCCATCGGTCACTGGAGTTCTCATCTGGAGACAGACTTGAGAAGCGCGCTGGAGCGTTTCAAGGAGCACGCATGGCGCAGGTAGCTAGCGAGATACAGCAGGGTCTCCACAGCCTGGAGGACATTCGACACCTGTTGCGTTCAATTCGGGCCATGTCGGCGATCCGCTGGCGGCGGGCGAGGGCGAGGCTGCAATCAGCGCAGCAGTACGCCAAAGCCGTGGACGTGCAACTTGCGCTGGCCACAACCTTCCCCACGGCGTTGACTCGTGGCGTGCACAATACTCGTTTTGGTGGCCCTTCTCCTGCTGTTAACCGAACCAATGCCGTGACCGAAGGGCGAGTGGGGTTGATTGCCTTGACCTCTGACCGGGGTCTGTGTGGCACATTCAATGTCGGCGTGGTGGCCCACGCCCTGGATTTCATTGAACGTGAACGACAGAGAAAGAGGGAGGTCAAACTCATCTCTCTGGGAGGATATGGGGAGAAACTATTCTGCCGGGCTGGATGTGAGTTGCTCTACACGGAGCATTTCCCGCTCACCCATGCGGTTTCCTTTGTGGAAGCGCGGGACATTGTAGCCAAGGTCAAGCGGCTCTACGAAACAAGAGCTTTTGACACCCTCTACCTGATATACAATCAGTTCATCTCATTTGGGCGGTCCCGGCGCGTCGAGGTGCGTTTGTTGCCACCCGACCTAGCTGCCGTTTGGCGCAGTGCTCGAGGGTCTTCGAGAGACGGCCGTCCCCTCGTCCCGGAGGATCTTATCCTGGGCACATCGCCACAGGCTCTTCAAGACTTCTTGTTATGGGAGCACTTAGCCATGCAAGTCTACCGGGCGCTGATCGAGTCAATGGTTAGCGAACAAGGAGCGCGCTTGCAGACGATGGACGCGGCGATTGCCAATCTGGACGAACGCGTGGAACAATTGCGACTTCAGTATCACGCGGTTCGTCAGGAGAGCATCACCCAAGAGGTGTTAGCGGTACAAGGCAATGCGCGCAGCGGGCGTTCAGGTGGGACGGAGGGCATCCGACACTGAAAGAAGATTCTACATGAAGTTCATCGTCGGCGTTGTGAACATGGATGACATCCGGTCATTGGTTGATGTCCTGCTCACGGTTGGATACCATGTCACTACGTTGAAAACCGCTGGTGGGTTTCTGCGCAAGGAAGACGCGACACTTTTCACTTGCGTGGACCATGAGCAGATGTGAGACGTCGTCCATTTGATCCAAGAGAACTCTCGCGCCCGTTTCGAGCACATAGTAGTGACCCCCACAAATTGGACAATTGCCTTAGTTCAATATAATAGTCCAAGAAAGGGGTAACTACTATGACAACGATGCGACGAACGTTCAAGCCCGAGTTCAAGGTCCAGATGGTTCTCGAAGAGCTTACCGGCCTCAAGAGCACAGCTGAGATCTGCCGAAAGCACCGGATCAGGCCCCAGGTCTTCTCGCGATGGAAAGTCGAGTTTTTGGAACGCGCACCGGAGATATTCGCCACCAAACCAAGTCGAGGTGATGAACAAGAACGAATTGGCGAGCTGGAGCGGATGGTCG
>Ga0075114_10001936_pt1 | contig 10846 bp, 13 predicted proteins | sample AntAceMetag02UKM_FD_69784 | JGI IMG/M metagenome (GOLD analysis project Ga0075114, IMG submission 69784) | Saline lake microbial communities from Ace Lake, Antarctica - Antarctic Ace Lake Metagenome 02UKM | ecosystem: Environmental > Aquatic > Non-marine Saline and Alkaline > Saline | place...
GAAATATTTTAAAACCACTTCTGGAAGAAACCGGATTAATAGGATGCTGAGAAATTCATTGAGGTAAAGTTGATATAATCAGAAGTAAAAACGAAGGCCCGTAGTGAAATGGCTATCACTTCAGTCTCCAAAACTGACATTTCAGGTTCGAGTCCTGACGGGCCTGCTCAGAAAGTATCAGCCAATTTTTGCCATTGTTGGAGGCGGAGTTTGAGTCGGGGATTAGTGTCAATGATTTGTTTGGCTTGTTCAAGGTGTTGTCGGGCTTTGGAGGGATTGTCTTTTTGGAGCATATGGGTAATGCGCATGTGACCGCCTGATAGCCAAACCTCTTTGTTGTATTGATCTTCTTTAGTTTGGGCCAATTTAGTAACGGTTTGTTCGGCTTTTTCCAAGGCTTGTTTGTCTCCGGCTAGATACATGCAGGTATAAAGATGGATTTTGAAGTCGAGGAGGACGGCGGGACGATTATGTCCAGAAGGAGGGTTTTGCTCCATGCAATCAACGGCTTTTTGATGAGTTTCGACGGCCTCTTTGAATTGATTGGCTAGTCGAAGAGTGCTGCCGAGACGGTGATAGGGTAGGGCCAGGGCGGTAGGGTCGTTTGAAAGTTGGGCGATGTCAATAGCAGTTTGAGCGGCGTGAAGGGCTAGAGTTAGAAAGGCTTTGGATTTGGTTTGTTCGTAAAGATGCCGGAGAGTGTTGGATCGAGTGGATTGGACTTCGGACAAACCCAAAAGATTATTTTCTTTTTGATATTGAATAGCGGCTTGATCAGCCAGTTGGAGAGAAGTTAAGAAGTCCTGTTTTAGTTCTCTGGCTTCTTCGGCTTTGAGATGGAGTTGTTGGGCGGTTAACGGCATAGTAATTGATTATGACGGATTGAATTGATAAAGATAAGTGTTGTTTTTTCTTTTTATGTATTTTTTGTGGGGGAATTGGTAGTCGTGGGAGACGAGCAGGAGAGGATGAGTCAGTTGTTTTTCCAGTTTTTTTTGTAAACGGTTCATGTATTTGGGGAAGAGATAGAGAGTGATGATGGTGGCTTGATTAAAATCGGCCGGCCAAAAACTGGCACATTTGGTTGAAGCCAAATGGGATAGCTTGGCCTTTTTGATGGTTTGATTGGATTGGTGAGCCAGAAGAGGATCGATTTCATAACCAATGGCGGTGGTGCCGCGACGGGCGGCTTCAATTAAGATGCGGCCGTCACCAGAACCAAGATCGAGAACAGTATCTTTAGAACTGGCTTGGGCTAGGTCAAGCATTTTTTTGACGGTAGAGATGGGAGTGGGGTAATAAATGGCCCCAGGTTGGATAAGATTGGTGTAAATAAGTCGGGCCAAGATAAGAATAAAAACGAGGAGGAGGAAGAGGAGACAAGCAAGGTAAAGATGAGGACTCATAATTTATTTTAGCAGTTGAGAGGTGGGGAAATAGAGAACATCGGTGATATTGGTGGTGTCAGCAAAGAGCATAGCCAGGCGATCGACACCAATGGCGATGCCGGTGCAAGGGGGTAGTTTGGCGGTGGAATCAATCAGTTTTTGATCGTAGGGGTGGGAAGGGAGGTGATGTTTTTGACGGTATAATTTTTCTTTTTTGAAGTTTTTTTGCATGATGACAGAATCGGTCAGTTCGGTATAGGCGTTACCGATTTCCATACCAGCGATGTAGAGCTCAAAACGCTGAGAAAAGTTGGTGGGGGTACCGTCTTCACCAAGGCTACGACGAGCTAAAGGGGAGAGGCGAGTGGGGTAGTCGAAAATGAAGACCGGTTTGTCTTGGGGGAGATTGGGTTCGATTTTATCAATCATGGTTTTGGTGAAAAAGGGTTCCCAATCAGAGTCGTTGGTAGGGGTATCTTTTAGGTTTTGATCCAAGTTGATGTTGGCATACTTTTGAAAAAGGTGACAGAGGGTGAATTGGTGCCAAGGAGGGGATAGGTCGATTGATTGATGATGATATTTGAGTATGTTTATTGCCTTAGTATTAGTTTTTTTTTGAATGCCATGGTGGATGTGGAGGATGAGTTTTTGAGTGGTTTTGGCTATGTGGCGATAGTTTTTATTGATTTCGTACCATTCCAACATGGAAAATTCGAGATTGTGGGTGGGGCCGATATCTTCCAAGTCACGAAAGGCTTTACTGATGGTAAAACAGTCGCCAATACCGAGGGAAATAAGTTTTTTGAGGGATGACTCGGGGGAGGTGGCCAGATAAAAATTTTTTTGGCGGTGGTGCCAGTGGGTTTTGAAGGAATAGAGGTCGGGTTCTAGAGGGAGGGAGGGAAGTAAGACGGGGATTTCAACTTCGTGGAAGTTTTTTTTTTGGAAAAATTGGCGAATCAGTTGGACGGTGTATTCTTTGATGAATTGGTCATGGAATTTTGAACTCATTTGAGTTTAGTGGTTTCTTTGTGTTTGGTTCTTTTGCGGCACCAACGGCAGTATTTTTCCAGTTTGAGTTTTTCGGGATGATTGATTTTGTTGCGTTCAGTTAGGTAGTTTTGGGCACCACAGACACCACAAAGGAGGGCGACTAAAAAACGGTTACCTTTTTTCTTTTTGGCCATGGGATGTATTATACATTATTCGGTTGTTATGGTTTGTTTTAGAGAATTTTGTGTTGGAAGATGGTGGAACTGATGGTATCTGAGAAAAATTCAGCACCGAGAGGGGAGGGATGAAGATGGTCGGAAAGGGAAATAAGGCTGGAGTTGGCTTGGTTGTTGATTAAACTGGGCGTATAGGCGTTGGCTAGGGTGAAATTTTGGGAAGTGGCAAAATTGACGAGATTTTGGAGATAAAGCTTGATGGTAGTGGTTTTTTCAATTTTTTCCAGGGCGGTGAAATCGAAGTGGCTGCCGTTGGCGAAGGTGACAGAATGAGGGGCGATGGTGGCGGCCAGGATAATTTTAGTGTCGGGTAGATTTTGTTTGATTTCGGTGGTGATGGCTCCCAGTGCTAGCCACTGACGATCAATACCGGCCTGATTGTTGCCGAAGTTGTTGTAGGCAAATGATTCGATGACGATGATATCCGGTTTTTGGGAGATTAAGCTAGGATAATGTTTGTCTTGGTAGCTGTAATCATTTTTGAGGCGATAGAGACCGTACTCAATGTGACTGGCGCCGAGGCCATAGTTGAGGATATTAAATTGGTGCTGAGGGTAGTATTTTTGTAAAGATTTTTTCATGATTTGACTGTCAATAGTATCGATCATGGAGTCGCCGAGAAGGGCAACGGTGATAATTTTGCCGTTGCCACCGATGTTTTTGGGTAGAGGGGTGGGCTCCGATGCTCGTCCTGCGGACTCGAGCGGAGTGCCTGCAGCAGTGGGTGAGTTTTGGTTAGTGGTGCCCAGAATTTGGCCTTCTGCCGTCGGGGTTGTGGCGGGCAAATCGGAAGGAGCTGGTGTTGTGTTGGCGAGGGGTGGCGTGTTTGTGGGGATGGTGTTTTGGGGTGGAAGTGATTTGGTGGAACGGGAGGGTTGGTAGGCGGCGGCGAGTTGGTGAAGGAGGGGGATTTGGGCTTGAGCGGGGGAGGGGGAGGAGAGAAAGAGGGTTAGAAATATACTGATTAAGAGAATGGACATGGTTTAAGTATAAAGGATTTTGGCGGAGGGTACAGGATTCGAACCTGTGAGTCCTTGCGGACACTGGTTTTCAAAACCAGCGCCATAAACCACTCGGCCAACCCTCCAAAAGAGATTTATTGGAGCCCAGAATGGAATTCGAATCCATGACCTTTCCCTTACCAAGGGAGTGCTCTACCAACTGAGCTATCTGGGCGAATATAGATTTTAATGATACCAACTGACCCGGCAATAGGTCGCTTTGCTTCCAGTTAGCCGGACAGGGCTATCTGGGCGGGTGCAATATTTTAACAATTTTTCCACCTAGTAGTTGTTTTTAAGTGAAACTAATACTAAAATGGTAGGAGTATGAAGAGAAGAAAAGATGTTTATTTGGATTATGCGGCCGGTTGTCCGGTAGATCCGCGGGTGATAAAAGCGATGCGATTGTGCCAAGGGGAGGGTTTTGGCAACAGTATGTCAATTCATAGTTGGGGAAGGAGAGCTAATGAGGCAATAGAGAAGTCCAGGGGGGGAATAGCCGGTTTTATTGGGGCTAAGTCAGGTGAGATTATTTTTACCGGTTCGGCGACGGAAAGTAATAATTTGGCATTAAAAGGTTGGCAGAGAAGTCAACCAGATAAAAAACATATTATTGTATCGGCCATAGAACATAAATGTGTGTTGGAAACAGCTGGATATTTGGGGGGGCAGGGTTATGAAGTGACTTATTTGAAAGTGAATGATGAGGGTTTAGTTGATATGGGGCAATTGAAGCGGGAAATAAGGAAAGACACTTTGTTGGTGTCAGTGATGCATGTCAATAATGAGGTGGGGGTGATAGAAGAAGTGGAGCAGGTAGGGCGAATTTGTCGAGCCAAAGGGGTAATGTTTCATTGTGACGCGGCTCAGAGTTTTACCAAATTGAATATAAATGTAGAAAAAATGAAAATTGATTTATTGACCTTGTCTTCGCACAAAATTTATGGGCCCAAAGGGGCGGGGGTGTTGTATGTGAGGCAAGGATTGGAAAAAGGGTTGGAGCCATTGTTACATGGAGGGGGGCAGGAGAGAGGTTTGAGATCGTCAACGATGAATACGGCGGCGGTGGTGGGTATGGCCAGGGCGGCAGAGATTGGTATAAAGGAAATGGTGGTAGAGGGAAAAAGATTGGGGAGGTTGAAGGAGAAATTTGTGGAGAAAGTTTTGGCTGAAATTCCAGGAGTGATGGTTAATGGAAGCAGAGAAAAAAGCGTGGTGAATAGTGTCAACATGTCTTTCGATAGGGTGGAGGGGGAGGCGATTTTGTTATCTTTGGACGCTGAGGGGATTAAGGTGTCAACCGGGTCGGCTTGCAGTTCGGATGATTTGAAACCAAGTTATGTGTTGAGAGCTATGGGGTATCCGGTGGCCAGAGCTCACGGGTCGATACGTTTTAGTTGGGGTCGATGGACCGATGAGGCAGATATGAATTATGTGGTGGAGGTACTGACAGGGGTGGTTAAGAAATTAAGAAGGTTGTCACCGATAAAATGATTAGTTATTCAAAAAAAGTGTTAGATCATCTGGCCAATCCCCGTAACGTGGGCAAGATTAAGGGGGCCAATGGGATGGGGGAGGTGGGAAATGTGGTTTGTGGGGATGTGATGAGGCTTTATATAAGGGTGAAGGATGCGGTGATAGAGGAGGTTAGTTTTGAGACTTATGGTTGTGCGGCGGCAATTGCTACCAGCAGTGTGATAACAGAGATGGTCAAGGGAAAGAAAATAGCAGAGGTATTGAAGATGAAAAACAGTGATATTTTAAAGGCATTGGATGGTTTGCCGCCGATTAAAATACATTGTTCCTTGTTGTCGGTGGATGCCTTAAGTGAGGCAATTTGGGATTACTTGAAGAAAAATAAGAAAAAAATACCGAAAGGACTGAAAAAGAGGCATGAGAGGATAATGAAATTGGAGAAAAAGTGAGCCCGAAGTCAGATTCGAACTGACGACCTTCCCTTTACAAGAGGGATGCTCTACCAACTGAGCTATTCGGGCAGTAGGGAATTATAACAAGTGCGAGGGGAAAATAGGGTAAAATACGACATGACTGACCCCGATACCCTTCGGGATGCGGGGTGATCAGTTATTAGAAATTAAATTAGGATTGAGGATGACCAAGAAAAAAATACTGGTATTGACGGATGATATGCCGTGGGGACATAGGTCGATTGCCAGGGCAATTTATGGGGGTTTAAAAAAGAAAGAGAGGGAGAATAATTGGCAAGTGAGGTATGCAGAGGTGAAAGTTAAATCCGGTCCGGGGGTTGATTTGTATAAGTTTATTTATCGTTACTCTCCAAAGTTTAATAGGTTTGTTTGTCGTTTGGCTAATAAAAAGTTGTCGCAAAAGCTTATAGAAGAGCTTTCCAGATTAAATTTGTCGGGAATAAGGCGAGTGGTAAATAGATATAAACCGGATTTGGTTATTTCAAGTTATTTTACTCATAGTCATACTTTGGTTCGATGGAGAAAAAGAGAGGGTTTGGCTTTCAATTTGTGGACGGTAGTGTACGATCCGTGGACAATTAACGCGGCGGCTTTGGTGAAAGGGGTAGATTTGCATTTGGTTTATGATGAGATAGGAGAGAAGGTGGCTAGGAATTTTGGAATTCCCGGGAAAAAAATTTTGAAGACGGGTTGGTGGGTGAGGCAGGAGATGTACAAGAAATACGATAGAGTTAAAATCAGAAAAAAGCTAGGTTTTAAAGATGACAGACCGGTGATTTTTGTGGGTGGGGGCAGTTTGGGGACTAATTCATTGACCAGATTGTTGCCGGTATTGTTGTTGGTGAAAAAGCCGGTGGGGGTGATAATTAATACCGGAACAGACAAGTTGGCCTATAAATTGGTGGACAGGTATATAAAATTGTTTTCCAAATTTAAGAGAGTGAAAAGTTTGGTGCAGATTAAAAATATGGGTTGGATTAATAATATGGCCGAGGTGTTGACGGCCAGTGATATTGTGTTTGGTAAGGCCGGACCCAATTTTTTGTTTGATGTGGTGGCGGTGGGTAGACCTTTTGTGGCCATAACTCACATAGGGGGACAGGAGGATGGCAATATTGATTTGATAAGAGAAAAGGGTTTGGGATGGGTGAAGGAGAAAAATGGGGAAGCGGCCAGGTTTTTGTTGGATTATTTGAAAAAACCGGAATATTACAATGAAAAGTATAAAAAAACGATTAGGGTTGAAGCCAAAAAGAATGAAAAGAGTTTAGAGAAGGTGACGAAGGCAATACTGGCAACGGACTGACAAATGATTCTAACGGAAGCTGCCTTCGATAGGCTTTTCCACGCAAATCTACGTGGTGGAAAACTGTCCCGAAGATCAATGACCAACGAGAACTCTGTTTCCCCTTTTAGAAGGTTAGCTAGAAAAAACACCTTCTCAAAGGCAGCTTGCGTTAGATGTATAATTATAGCATGATTAGTGTTTCCAAAAAGGTAGAATACGGTTTGGCTTTTGTCTTATATTTATCCCGAAAGACAGGAGAGATTATTTCTTTGAGGCAGGCGGCGACGCAGTTGGATTTGCCTTATCGATTTTTGAGTCAAGTGGCGACGGAACTGGGCAAGGCCGAGATAGTTGAAAGTAAAGAAGGGAAGAGCGGTGGTTATCGTTTGACTGATGGGTGGCGAGAGAGAAACATTTATGATTTATTGGTGGCCTTGGGGGAAAATAAAAGATTGGTGCGATGTTTGGCTTATGATGGGGAATGTGGAAGAGAAGATAAATGTAAAATAAAAGGGGTGTGGGTGAGGGCGGAAAAAGCCTTTATTGATGAATTGAAAAATAGTAAGCTAGGAGAAATATGACAAAAATAAATAAGAAAATGACAATGGGGGAGATTTTAGGAAAATATCCTCAGTTGGGGAGTGTTTTGATGGAGGAGTATGATTTGCGTTGTGTGGGCTGTCCGATGGGACAAATGGAGAGCTTGGTGGAGGGGGCTGGGTCCCACGGAATGAATGATAAACAGATAGAAGAAATGGTAAAAAGGCTGAATGAAGAAGTGGACAAACTAAAGAAGTAGACGGAGAAAGAGATTGACAATGGGGGAGACGATGAGGACAATGAGATTGGATCCGTTGATGGGGAGAAAGAAAAGAAGTATCAGGAGAAAGGGGCCATAGGCAGTCAGTTCGCCTTCCCATTTGGTGGCAGTGTCGACGGGTAGAAGATTGAGGAATATTTTGGAGCCGTCTAGAGGGGGGATGGGGATAAGATTGAAAACAGCCAGGGAAATATTAACGATAATTAAGGGAATAATGACGAAAGAAAAGGCAGGGGAAAGACGAAGAATAAGGCTGAAAAAAAAGGACAGAAGAATATTACTTAGAGGGCCGGCGGCGGCGATTAGAAGTTCGTCTTTTTTGGGATTTTTGAGATTGTAGGGATCGATGGGGACGGGTTTGCCCCAGCCAAAGCGGGCGATGAATAACATAAGAGTTCCCAGCGGGTCGAGGTGGACCAGAGGATTTAAGGATAGACGACCGTAAGATCGAGGGGTAGGATCACCCAGTTGATCGGCGGTGTAGGCGTGGGCGAATTCATGGATGGTGATGGCTATGACTAAACCTAGAAGATAAAATATATTTGTCACAAAACTGTCGGTGGTATAAAAAATACTAACAGAGTGTTATAGTATACCCCATGAGGGTTTGTAGCAGATGTAGTAAAAAAACCAGAATTGGCCGAAATAGGTCGCATGCTCAAAATAGGAGTTCGCGAACTTTTAAAGCCAATATACAAAAGGTGCTGGGGGTGTGGTTGTGTACCAAGTGTATTAAGAGAGATAAGTTGAATGCTAAAGTCAAGAAAGAGGCTAGTGAGAAGAAGAAATAATGGTGTAGTAGTTTTTTATTTGGGACCAGTCGGTGGTGTTTTTGCCTTCAATTTGGACTGAAAGAGGGACGAGTTGTTTGTTTTTGACTTGAGCGGAGAAAATTTTCATTTTTAGTTTTTGACCGGTTTGGCTTTTAACATAGGTCCAGGCAATCGGCCAAGGGGTGAGGGCCCGAACGAAGTGTTCGATCTTGATGGCTGACCAATTCCATTTGATTTGGGCATTATTTTTGGTCAGTTTGGGAAAGTAAGTTTTTTTAGAATGGTCTTGATGCAATAGTTTGTTAGGGTTACTGACATAGTCTGATAGTGTGGTGTTGAGTTTATCAGTGGCTAGTTGGAAGGCTTGACGATAAAAAGAGTCGGCGGTGGCAGTGGGTGAAATGGGAAATGGAATTTGACAAATGATGGGTCCATGGTCAGGTTGTGGATCAATTTGAAAAAAAGTGACGGCCGATTGTTTTTCGTTGTTGATGATTTGCCAGGGGCCGGGGGTGGCGCCGCGGTATCGAGGCAGAGGGGAAGGGTGAATATTGACGATTTTGTATTTAGGTAGATTGATTATATCGGGAGTAAAAAAAGGAGGGCCGTAAGCAACGACCAAAATGAGATGGGGGTGGAGGGAGCGGAGCTGTTTAACGAATGATGAATTGAAAGAAGGGGGTTGGAGTAGGGGAATTTGGTGTTTGACAGCGAATTGAGCTACCGGGTTGGCTGTGACAGTTTGATGTCTTCCGACTGGCTTATCGGGTTTGGTGACGATGGTAGTGAGAGGAAAGTCGGGAAGTTTTATCAGTTTTTTTAAGATGATGACGGAATAGATGGATGAGCCGAAGAAGATGGTGTTGGTCATTGGAATTGTTCAATTATAGCCTATTTATTTGCTTTTTTGGTAGAATGTTGACATGAATCAAATAGTTACTTTTCCCGATTTGAAGTTGAGAAAGAAAGCCAAAGGAGTGGTGAGAGTGGATGAGAAATTAAAAAAACAAGTGAGGCAATTGGCAAAGATGTTGGAAACAAGTGAGAATGGGGCCGGTTTGGCGGGGCCACAAATAGGAATTAGTCGAAGATTTTTTGGGGTGAAGAAGGGGGAGGAGGTGGCAGTGCTGATAAATCCCAAAATAGTGAAAAAAGAAGGAGAGAAAAAATATTTGATGATAAATAAAGACGATGGCAGTAAGGAGTATTTTTTGGAAGGTTGTTTGTCTTTCCCCGGTTTTTACGGGCGGGTGAAAAGGTGGCTGAAGATTGAGGCGGAATGGCAGGAGTTGAGGCAAGGCAAATTGGTTGATAAAAAGGGCAAACTGACTGATTTTGAAGCGGTGGTGTTTCAGCATGAAAGCGACCATCTGGATGGGGTTTTATTTGTCGATATGGTTAAAAATCAGGGAGGTAAGTTTTTTAAGTGGCAAGCCGGGGGGATGGAAAAATATAAGGTAGGACGATTGTTGATGGAAGAAAAAGGGAAGAAGGGAATTTAGAGAAAGGGTTTAATTTTGGTCAGGTATTCTGAAGCGGTTTGATTTTTGGGGTTGATTTGTAAAGCGGATTTGAAATGAGACTGAGCCAATTGGTAATTTTTTTGACTAAAGTAGATTTGGCCTAGAGCGAAGTGGGCGTGATCATAGTTGGCTTTAAGATCAAGGGCTTTTTGGTAGTATTTGACGGCAGAATCGATTTGGTTGGCGGTTTCCAGGAAGCGAGCCAAGAGAAAGTAATTTTTGGCGTCGGTGGGAGCCAGGGCGATGGCTTTGGTCAGAGAATCGATGGCATTAACAAAGTGAGTGGTGTCGAGGGTGGAGAGGAGATAGTACATTTGGGCTTGTTGTTTCCAGAGACTGATGTTGGCGGGAGAAATATGAGTGGCTTGGTTGGAGGAGAAAATAGCTGATTCAATCAGTTTTTGTTGTTGGACGGTGTCGGTGGTTTGGGTGGCATCGGTAGCGTAGGCAAGAGAGATTTGGGAAAGATAGACGGGATATTGAGGATGTAGAGATAGACCGCGTTGAAGATATTCCAGTTTTTGAGACGGCTGGTCGGTTTTGGTGGCGGTAGCGTAAGCAATATCGGCCAGATAAAAACGGAGATTCTTTAGAGATAGAAAAAGAAAAAGGACGATCGGGAGCAGGTAGAGGATTTTTGGTTTGGGTTTGGCCCCGATGCTCGCTTTTGGCTCGAGCGGGGTGCCTTTGGCAGAGGGGGTGGGGTGGTGAGCCAATGCAGGGAGGAGGAAAAGATAGAGATTGGTGATGACTACCGAAAAACCGGCAAAGTTAGTTAGGAGGATGCTGAGGGCGGCGGTCAGAAGACCAAGATTTAGTAGCCGATGATCTTTAACAATTTTTTTGAGGATGAAGAATATAAGTAAAAGATAGGC
>Ga0075114_10001937_pt1 | contig 10837 bp, 17 predicted proteins | sample AntAceMetag02UKM_FD_69784 | JGI IMG/M metagenome (GOLD analysis project Ga0075114, IMG submission 69784) | Saline lake microbial communities from Ace Lake, Antarctica - Antarctic Ace Lake Metagenome 02UKM | ecosystem: Environmental > Aquatic > Non-marine Saline and Alkaline > Saline | place...
ATGCGGAGGAGCCAGGAATGAGCGTTAGAATCGTGACCGATAGCAGTTGCGATCTACCGGAGGAGATCATCGCCCGGTATGGAATCAGTGTCGTCCCGCTGTACATTAACATCGGCAGCGAGAGCTACACCGATGGCGTCGAGTTGTCTCGCCAGGATTTCTACGAGAACCTGTCAGGGTATGCCCGCCATCCGACGACGTCAGTGCCGGGACAGGGCAAGTTTCGGGAGGCGTATGACCGTCTCGCCAAAGAAGGGGTCACAGAGATCCTCTCTATCCACATATCGATCAATCTCAGTGCTGTGCTTAATTCGGCCCGCCTGGGAGCGCAGCAGGCGGCGGTGCCCGTGACGGTGTTTGACTCGGGGCAGCTCACGCTAGGCACGGGCCTGCAGGTGCTGGCCGCGGCCAAGGCCGCTACTGCGGACGCGTCGATGGAACAAATCGTCGCCCTGATCGAGGACCAGGGGGCACGTACCCATTCCTTTGCAGCGCTGGACACCGTGGAGTTCTTGCGCCGCAGCGGCCGCCTGAGCCGGTTCCAGTGGGGCCTGGCCTCGGTGCTGAGCATTAAGCCGCTGCTCAAGATGCATCGTGGCGAGATGGACCTGGAGCGGGTGCGCACCCGGAGACAATCCATCGAGCGTTTGATCGGGCTGGTCAGCGATCTCGGGCCGCTGGAGCAGTTGGCACTGGTGCACACCAACGCACCCGACCGAGCGGAGGCACTGCACCGGCAGGCGATCCACCTCTTCCCAGCGGGGAAACAGGTCCTGTCGGCGGAGGTCACGCCGGTAATCGGTGCCCATGTGGGTCCGGGGGCGGTCGGGTTCGTGGCCGTGCAGTCAGGCGGAGGCAGGCTCTGAGGCTATCCGCTATTCTATCACGAAAGGACGGAATGACATGTCTGTGATCGCGATGTACGGACTAGGTTTGGCCATCATCATGGGGCTGATGACCCTTCTGTGGCTCCTCAGCCTCCTATTGAAGGATTCGAGCATCGTGGACCCGTTCTGGGGTCCTGGCTTCGTGATCGCCAATTGGGTCTACTTCGCGCTGACGCCGGAAGGCTTCCCTGCTCGCAAATGGCTGATCAGTATCCTGGTCGCCATATGGGGGCTCAGGCTGGGGCTCTACCTGCTGTGGCGCAATTGGGGCAAGGGAGAGGACTTCCGCTACCGGAAGTGGCGCGAGGAGGCGGGCGCGCCATGGTGGTGGCGCAGCTACTTCAAGGTCTTCGTGCTGCAGGGAGCGCTTATGTGGATCATCTCCGCGCCGTTGTTGGCGGCTCACTGGGGAGCGTCACCGGACAGGCTGACCGCTCTTGACTTCCTGGCTGTTGCTGTGTGGCTGGTAGGCTTCACCTTCGAGGCGGCTGGGGACTTGCAGATGGCCCGCTTTAGGGCCAACTCCGAGACCAAAGGCAAGGTGCTTAACAGCGGTGTTTGGCGCTTCACCCGCCATCCCAACTACTTCGGCGATGCCACGCAGTGGTGGGCCTACTATCTCATCGCTGCCGCCGCCGGCGGATGGTGGACGATCTTCAGTCCGATCGTCATGACCCTTTTTCTGCTTAGGGTCTCCGGGGTGACTCTGCTGGAAAAGACGCTGTCAAGGACGAAGCCCGGCTACCCGGAATACGTGGAGAGCACCAGCGCCTTCGTGCCCTGGTTCCCACGAAAGCGAGGTACGAGTGGGTGAGGAAGCCCCTCGGGGCTCAAGCGGCAGTGTGATGGAGAGCCGCCCATGACCTATGAAACACCCATGTTCAACCTCAAAGCGGCAGTGGAGAAGACCGGGCTGAAAGCCCACACGCTGCGAGCCTGGGAGCGACGCTATGGCCTGCCAAAGCCACAGCGATCGGAAGGAGGCCATCGCCTTTACTCGCAGTGGGATGTGGAGATCATCAAGTGGCTGGCCAGCCGCCAGGGGGAGGGCCTGAACATCAGCAGGGCTGTGGAGCTGTGGAAGCAGCTCACAGCCGATGGAGAGGATCCTCTGGGGCCCGCGCCCAGTCCTGAGCCGCCGGCCGCTGTTACAGGTGCTACTGTTGACGCGCTGCGTCAGGCTTGGATCGAGGCTTGCCTGTCCTTTGACGAGGCTCGTGCGGATCAGATCGTGGTTGAGGCCTCGGCATTTCTCGATCCAGACACCGCCGTCACCAGTGTGCTCCAGCAGGGGCTGTCTCAGATCGGCGACCTGTGGTACGCGGGAAAGGCCACAATACAACAGGAGCACTTCGCCACCGAATCGGCCCTGCGTCGGGTAGAGGCGCTGATTGTGGCCAGCCCGCCGTCTTCCCGCAGGGAGCTCATCATGGCGGCCGGACCGCCGGGAGAACGCCATGGTTTCAGCCTGCTCCTGGCCACTCTCCTGCTGCGCAGGCGAGGATGGAACGTCATCCACCTGGGCGCAGATGTCCCGCTGGCACGATTGGGGGAGACCGTAGCCGGTCACCGTCCGGATATGGTGATCTCGGCCGCCCAGCAGTTGCCGACTGCAGCCACTCTGCTGGAGATGGCAATGTTGCTTCACAGAGAAGGGGTGACCACGGCCTATGGGGGCTGGGTGTTCAATCGCATCCCCCAGCTACGTAGCCGCATCCCGGGACATTTCCTGGGCGAACATCTGGAGCGCGTGCCAGAGAGAGTGGAGGCGTTGCTGGGCACGCCACTGCCGCCGCCGGCTGAACCGCTGACTCCGGAGCGCCTGGAGGCATTGACCCACTACCGCGAACAGAGGCCGCTCATCGAGGCAGAGATAGGACGGTTCCTTGAGGGCCTGAGCATGAGAGGCGAGCACCTGGCCGTAGCCATGCAGCAGCTGCCCAGCTATCTGGCCGCGGCGCTAAGCCTGTGCGACTTGGGTTGCATGGATCCCTGCGTGGATTGGATCGAGGGGTTGCTGGCCAATCTCGGCCTGCCAGACAACTTGCTGCCGCGATACCTGCAGGCGTACCAGCAGGCTGCCTCGCTGCACCTTGATGACCGGGGGGAACCGGTCCTCAACTGGCTGGCCAGCCGGCTGGAGAAAGTCGCTGATCGGGAGAGGCATGAGCCTTCATGATATCCACGAAGTGAAGGAATGGAGGTAGGGGGCTATGAAAGCTGCCAAAGCCATAGCCATATTGGGCATGCTGTCCATGGGGGGCATACTCATCTACGGGTTCACGGTGGGCGACTTCTCGGGAGAGGGGAGCATGCTCCTGCGTATGCCCTGGGGCCAAGTGTCCCTGGTGGACGTCTATGTGGGGTTCATGCTCTTCTCCGGTTGGGTAGTGTACCGGGAGAAGTCGGTCCTGCGCTCCATCATCTGGATTGTGGCCATCATCATCCTGGGCAACTTTACCGCCAGTCTGTATGCTCTCATCGCCCTGTACAGGAGTCAGGGCGACTGGAAACGCTTCTGGCTGGGGAACAGGGCCTAGCATGATCCATAGCCGTATTCTAGTCACCGGCGCGACCGGGTACATAGGTGGGCAGCTTCTGCCCCGCCTGCTGGACGCAGGCTATGCTGTGCGGGTGCTGGTGAGCGACGCGTCGCGCGAGGTAAAGGTGGGCGATGCGGTGGACTTCATGCGGGTCGAGGCCGTCCAACGGGGGAGGATGCTGCGTCCACGGTACGAAGGGAAGATGCTCGGGTGCCTCTGGCTGCAGTTTGAGGCCCAACAAGAGGCCGACGGCAGAACGCTTCTTGTGCCGACGCTGTTTGTGGAGACCAAGGGGTTTCTGGGCTTGCTGTACTGGTATTTGACCTATCCCGCCCACGCCGTGATCTTCTCTTCCTTGTTGAGACGGGTGTCGCAGGAGGCGGAGGAATGTGCCGCGGCGCTGGAGGAGAGCCCAGGCACGCAGGCGATAGGGGCGCAGGTCTGATGAGGCGCCTGCTACCAGAGAAGCTGCACCTACGGATGGCATCCGGCACCACGGCAGACAAGCTGGCTATGCCGCGCCGCTACACCCTGACCCACTCGGACTCGACCGGTGATCTCTTTCTCACCGTTGGGCGTGAGTACGACAAGGCACAGATCTCGAGTTGGTACACACGCCTCATGCGGGACGAGGTGCTAGCGGAGTGGCGGAATGACACAGAAGGTCTTGCGCTTCATGTGCACTGTCACGTGAGCGGCGGTGTGGTACTGGGCCCAGCGTACTGGCGCTATCAGATCTTTCGCCGCGAGCTGCCGCTAGTGCTGGAGGCCTTTCGCTGTGGGGACCGAGGGCTTCTTGACGCTCAACCGCACCTGGACCAGGCACCCATCAAGGTGCGCTTTCACGCTGCCACGGCTCGCCACGATCGGGTGGAGACCTGGGGCACACTATCAGAGTATGCATAACAGGAGTAGGGACATGAGAAAAGATACCGCAAGACAATGGATCAATGTGGTAGCACTGGTCGTGACCTTCGCTATCAACTCACTGGCGGCGACGCTGCCACTGGGCGGGCTGACGACGGGCGAGATCTCCGATCTCTTCCCGGTCTACTTCACGCCCGCGGACTATGTGTTCAGTATCTGGTTCGTGATCTACGGAGCGCTGTTCTTCTTCATCATTTACCAAGCTCTGCGCTCGCAGAGGGAGAATCCGCGCCTGCGCCGCGTCGGCTATCTGTTCGTCCTCAGCGCTTTGGCCAATACCGTGTGGCTGGTGCTGTGGCACTTCCAGATCTTCCCGTTCAGCCTCGTGGCCATGATCGTGCTTCTGCTGGCGCTGATTGCCATCTATCTGCGTCTGGGTACCGGCCGCACGAAGGTGAGCGCAGCCGAGACATGGCTGGTGCAGGTGCCCTTCAGCATCTACCTGGGCTGGATCACCGTGGCCACTATCGCTAACGTCACCTCGGTGCTGGACTACTTCAACTGGAGCGGCTGGGGCATCAGCCCTGAGATCTGGACGGTGATCATGCTAGGTGCGGCAACGGTCATCGGTTCGTTGGTGAGCCTGACGCGCGGCGACATCGCCTACATGCTGGTCCTGATCTGGGCCTTTGCCGGTATCGCCGTCAAGCACGCGGGCACGCCGGTGGTGGCCATCGCAGCCTGGGTGGCCGTGGGCCTGGTGGGGCTCATGACGGTGGTGGGGGCAGTCTTTCACAGGCGGCGCGGGCGACGGTTGGCGTAGAGAAGCCCACACACAATACTATAGACATAACGATTCGGGAGAGGTATCATGGTGTTTCAGGTACTGAAGATCATCGCGGCGGTGGGTACGATTGTCACTGGACTGGTGTCACTAATCGCCCCCCGCTCGGTGACGGGGTTCACGGGGCTCAGCCCCAATGGCGGGCGCGGCATCGCGGAGATCCGGGCTGTGCTGGGAGGGTTCTTCGTGGCCTTGGGCGTTGTCCCGCTGGTGTTCAACGACCCGGGGATGTATCTGATGCTGGGCATCACCTACCTGGTGGTTGCCGCGGTGCGCACGGTGTCCATGTTCCTGGACAAGTCTCTGGAGCGGTCGAACATCATCAGCGTGATCGTGGAGATCATCTTCGGCGTGATCCTGGTCTTGTAGGACAGTACCTTGGGTGTACGTGATGGCAGCGAAACTGCGGGAGATCGGGGAAGAGTTGCGCACCGTGCTGGGTGGGCGCAGCAACCTGATCGACTCCATCCTGCCCCCGCTGGTGTTCATCATCGCCGATGCCATCTGGGGCTTACGGGGTGCGGCTTTGGGTGCGCTTGCTGTGGAGGTAGCGTGGACGTGGTAGCGCTGGAGGCGCATGGCGATCCAGGCGGGTGCGCTGCGACCTTCGCGCACGAGGTGTACCGATTCGACGCCGGAGCGACGCTGCCGTCTGGCTTCAGCTGCGAGATTGACCTGACCTCGGGTCAGGTCCGCCGCCAGGTTGCATGCACTGACACTTCTTGCTCTAGTAATCACGGGCGACGACGACCGCATTGTGCCTACGGAGTTCAGCATCCGCCTGGCTTCCGAGCTGCCCAACGCACAACTCGCGGTCCTCGAAGGCTGCGGCCACGTGCCGCACGAGGAGTGCCCGGAAGCCTTTTTGGAGGCTGCCTCGGGGTTCCTGTCTGCATTGCAGTGAATAGCTCAGATGATGCAGGAATAGAGAGGAGATAACATGGCTGGGAGAGTGGAAATTAACACGGCTGCACCCGACTTCTCGCTTAAGAGCCTCGCCGGGGATGCTGTGCGGCTTTCGGACTACCAAGACCAGAAACACGTGTTCCTGGTATTCAATCGCGGCTTCTCTTGACCTTTCTGCCAAAGGCACATGGCGCAGTTGCGTCAAGACTATGATGAGTTCGTGGCTCGGGGCGCGGAGATCGTGGTCGTCGGTCCGGATGGACCTGATGACTTCCATCGCTACTGGCGTGACAATGACCTGCCGTTCGTAGGGCTGCCCGATCCGAAACACTCGGTATTGAAGCTGTATGGTCAGGAGATCAAGCTCTTCAAGATGGGGCGTATGCCGGCCCAACTTCTAGTGGACCGGTCGGGCAGTGCCCGCTACGTCCACTACGGGCACTCCATGAGCGACATACCGCCTAACGAGGAGCTGTTGGCCCTGCTCGACGCACTGAACGAGCCGCAATCGCCAGAGAAGGGGGAGTGATTTGACTGAGCGCATGGCCAGGCTGCGATGTAGCCATTCTGCCAAGCAGATCCTACATCGGCCATACTGATCTGGACATGAGCATTCTGCAAGGCCTGGATGCAAGCAGTGGCTGCATACTGCACACCTTGCTCAGAGTGATCAATCTCTGGTGCAGGATGCCTGGCCAGCGCTCGCTGTAGAGCGGTCAGGGTGTGATCCAGCCCACGCCCCAGACGCCAGCCCCGGATGCAACGGGTCAATACGTCCATGATCACTGCCAGGTAGACAAAGTCGTGAAGAAGACGGATGTACGTGATGTCCGATACCCAGACTTGATCTGGGCGTACGACATCCAGCACCAGCACCAGGTTGGGACAGCGTGTGAAATCATGCTGGCTATACGTTGTTTGCCGCTTCTTCCGCTTGGGCTTGATCTACAAGTCTAACTCCTGCATCAACCGCCGTATGCGTTTGTGATTGACTTGCTATCCCTGGCGGAGCAACTGGGCAGTGATGCGGCTATAGCCATAGCTGGGCCATTCCGCAGAGGCGGTTTTGATGGCTGCCTTCAGCTCTAGGGGGTCACTACACCTGGCCAACACCTACATAGAGCAAGACTACCTCAAGGTGCTGGGAAAGGGAGACAAGGAGCGGATCCTGCCTTTCGGGTCAACGACCAAGAAGGCACTGCTGCGCTACATCCACACCTTCCGGCCCGAGCCGATTCACGAGGGCGTTGAACAGTTGATCTTGGCCACCGATGGTTCGCCACTTACCTACAGCGGCCTAGCTCAGGCAATCAAGAGGTTGGGGAAGAGGACGGGCGTACCGAGGCTTCACTCGCACTTGTTTGGGCATGCCTTTGCCGTGACGTAGCTAATGAACGGAGGGGACATCATGACCTTGCGGGTGATCCTGGGGCAGGCGACGCTAGAGGTCACACAAATGTACATGCACCTGGCCGAGGCCCACGTCAAGGTGCAGCACCACCGCTTTTCGCCGGTGGGTCGGTTGGTGATGAAGGTGCGGGGGAGGAGGTAGATTGTCCTCGTGATTTGTGCACGCTGTGACGCAGTGGCGAGCTGTACACGTCTCATACCTTGAACAGTTGCTCGAATCTGTCAAACAGCTCGGTGATTGATCGATGGTAACCAACTCGCTCATTTCCCTGCAGCAGCTGCCAGGTCTTCAGGACAGGCCATTCACGCAGTCGGACCACATTCGCCGAGGCCAGCCTGTTGCAGCAAACATCATCTTCCTGCAACCGGGCCCAGTAGTTCTCGAGACCGTCCCTGAGAAGTGGTCGCAATTCATCGACGAGTTGGTAGTCGACTGTATAAAACGGTGACGCGGCTTGTCCGTGAGCAGCAAAGTTCCTCAATTGGGCCAGTTTTTCTATGGTGTAACGTCTCTGACGAGTACTGATAAGCTCTGTTGATTGTACAACCTGTTCATAGTGCGGAAAGCGGGGATCTGCCAACCACTTCAAGCCTGATCTCAATGTACCAGTTCCAGGGTTGGATTCGCCGCTCACGCACCGGCCTAGCAATTCAACCCCCGATGCGAATAGAAGATAGGCCGGGATGTAGCTCGTCCGCCGGGCAAACTGGGCGTCCCGAAGCAGACAAGCAACGCACTCACAGATGTCGTGTATGACACCGAGCATGTATCCAAACTTAATGGTCAGTGGGTAAAACCCGGGATTCCCATTGACCTCTCTATTCAAGTCTCTCCATTCCTGAGCCTGTCGTTGCCAATCTGGTACGCAGACTGTAGGAATCTCAAGCCTCACGTTGATCGGGGCCACCATTGCTCCGTCCTCCTACTTACATACTCCCCTGTATCTCATCTTTCCAGCATTGTGCGACGTCTCGCTCGTTCAATCTGAGCAGAAGCCACCTCTCTCTTGAAGAACGTCTGATATTGTGCGACCTCCTTAAACCTCGGTCCCCAAGGCATTCCCCCTCCTACTTCCGTATCTCTTCCCCCATCCCGATCCAGCTTAGCGACGATGTCGCTGAAGTAACTCAGTCGAATGGCTCTTGCTAGCCATTGACCTAGTCTCTTTCGAGACCCGTTCGCACTTGTCAACGTCTTGCTCGTACCCGCATCTGCTAAGGGACTGGGCTAGTCCGTCTTTAGTCGCAAACCCTTTCGGGGAGACGGCGGCCGCCCAGCCGGTCTGCTATCCCGCGAGTTCTCCAAGGTGGCCGCTTGTCAAAGAAAAACCCGCTCTTTCGGGGTCGGGGTAACGGTTTTGCCACAGACGCCCGAAAAAACGGGTTGGTTCCGTTACCCCCTACCAGTCTCTCGACTGGCTGGCAGTTGCATTATAAAACAAATGTTTCAGTGTGTCAAGTGAAATGTCTCGTTTGACCTCCCGCGTTGCACACTGTTACACTATAGGCAGGCGGGGATATGTCCTCCAGACGCACCCACCTTTGCGGTAGGTCACTACACCTCTCCCTTGCAGGCTGGACACATATCTCTGGATCTGAGTCGTACTGAGAGTTGAGGCCTGGTTCGGCTGCAGATCAAGGAAGCGAAAGAGGACGCGCAAGATGTAGCGGTATTTCTTGACGGTGCTGCCTGAAAGGGTTTTGAGCCACAGATGGCATGTGTAGTCCGCTAACAGATCGGCGATAGGCAATGTGAGGTTCTCAAGTTCCCGTATTCGGGAGGGAACTAATGCTTGCGGAAGGCCGGTGCGCGGAAGGTGGAGAATGGATGATGGAAAGTGGGTGACGGCGTAGTTCGGCAGCCCGCTCGGACGCCAGAGCCAGGATTTCTTCACATCAAGCCGGTCATAGTGTGGAGGTCATTCTCGCCATTGCCGCCGGTTCTGCCAGGGGTTCACCCTGCTGTCGCTGTCTCCGCACATGCAGGTAACGGGCAAAGTCCAGCACTTCCCGCTCTGCCTCTTGCGGCAGATGGGCGAGCAGGGCGGCAATCCGTTCGCTGACCGACACCCAGGCACGAGTGCTTGCCCGCCAGACGACGACGAACTGCTCTGGACGTAGCGCCAGAAAGTCCAGAGTCTCACCAGACTCATTGGTGAACTCAACCTCGTAGGCATCACCCGGATGACATTCGACAACAGTCCCCTGCATACCAGCCCGCAATCCCCGCTCCGGGATATCCACGGTGAGCTCGACTACATCAAGAAGATCGGGCATCTCTCTATCTCCTCACATACAGGGTCACCAATCGGGCCTCATCAGCTCCATGGGGGACGAACCAGCCAGTACGTACGATAGCTTGTCGTCCCTCGGTTCCACAGATCACCAGATCCACTGCATAACGCCGTCCGAAGTCATCTTCGCTGTGAAAGGTTGCATCCGCTTCCAGGGCCTGCTGTTCAATCTGAGTCAACAGATCGGCATAGTTTTCCCGAGTAAAACCAAGCCCCTTCGGAACACGACGGCCTTGTGCCGCCCCCATGGCGAGGCAGGATCGAGCGCATACTCGATAAGCTTGCGGGGGTCAATGACTACGCGACTGACGACATCTGCCAGCTTCATGCTTCGATCTCCGTCTGCCAGTATAGCACAATTGCCCGCATATGTCCAAGACCACAGGCGGATCGCTGTTGCCGGATGGCCCGTGGTTGATAGCGGATGTTAGCTGACATACGTAGTCTGCTAGCAGATCGGTGGCGGACACGTGAGGTTCTCAAGTTCCCGTATTCGGGAGGGAACTAATGCTTGTGGAAGTCGGGGCACGAAGGGTGGAAATGGACGAACCTTCTGGCTCACTTTGGTCTTCCCAACTTGCCTTGTGGACAGAATCGGGGTAAGATCAAGAGGATATCAAACGCAACTGGCAAACTCACCGGGCGCAGTATGAGGAGGAGATGGTCAAATGAACGAGCTTTTTGCCATACAATACGATGAGTTGCTAACCGAGTTTAACCGTTATGTCATGACCCACCCCAGGTTTCTGGCTGATATCCCTGACGAGGCGCTCATCGTGCTGGTTGACCCGAATGATCCTGAATTCAGCCATTACAATGTGGAGCGGGTGCGAGCTTATCGGCGCAACGACGACAAACCTGACCGACCTGTGGTCTATGTGGACGTTGGCAAGCTGGCGCCGGTGCGGTCGCGTCTGGTCAGGCCGCGTGTGTTGTCGCGCCGGCCTGACGCCCTGGCAGTAGCTTCATGAAACTGCTGACAAGGAGACCCATCTCCCTCTCTCCCCTGCTCCCCCTGAGGTGAGCCCCATTCTTCAGACCACAGAATCCGCAAAGGCCACGTCCAGAGCGCGGGTGGTCACGCCA
>Ga0075114_10001939_pt1 | contig 10825 bp, 10 predicted proteins | sample AntAceMetag02UKM_FD_69784 | JGI IMG/M metagenome (GOLD analysis project Ga0075114, IMG submission 69784) | Saline lake microbial communities from Ace Lake, Antarctica - Antarctic Ace Lake Metagenome 02UKM | ecosystem: Environmental > Aquatic > Non-marine Saline and Alkaline > Saline | place...
CTGACGGGCAGTGGCCTGCTGGCCAGCGATGAGGAGAAGGGCACGCTGGACCTGATCCTGGCCCATCCCCTGAGCCGCACGCAGCTTCTCATGGGGCGCTTGCTGGCCTTTGTCACCGCCACGCTGGGCATCCTGGCCATCCTTTGGCTGGGCTTTGTGGTGACGATGAACTGGTCTACAAACATGAACATTGGCTGGGGCACAATGTGGCTGCCACTCATATCGCTGCTGGCAGAGTTGCTCATCTTTGGCTCGCTGGCGCTGCTGCTGAGCATGCTGCTCCCCTCGCGACGGATGGCGGCTTCTGTGGCCGGACTCCTGATGGTGGCGAGCTTCTTTATCACTTCGCTGGCCAATGTAAATGAGGACCTGGAGACCATCGCCAGATTCTCCCCTCTCAACTACTACCAGTCTGGAGAGGCGTTCCACGGCCTCAACTGGCAGTGGCTGGGCGGCCTGCTGCTGGTGGCTATGGTCTTCGTCCTTCTGGCGTGGTGGCGTTTCTGGCGGCGGGATATCCGCGTGGGAGGGGAGGGGGGCTGGCGGTTGCCCTCGTTTTCACGGCTGCGCTTGCGGCGCCGCCAATCTCAGCGCTCGCCCGAGCCCAGCCTCAGCGCTCGCCAAAGATCTTCTGGCCGAGGCGAAGGAGGCGGCAAGCTGCGCCGCTGGGGCCAAGCTGTGCTGCTGGCAGTGCAGAGTAGGAGCAAAACACTGACGGTTTTCGGATATACACTGCGGCGTTTGCGGGGGCAAATCCTCGGGTGGGGCATTTGCCTGGGCCTGATGGCCATGTTGGTGATATCGCTCTACGACTCATTTGCAGACCAACAGGCGCAATTCGATCAGGTACTAGCAAGCTATCCGCCGGAGCTGATGGCCTTTTTCGGCATTGACTTGGCAACCACTTCTATGTTTTCGCCGGAAGGGTTCATCTCTGTCGAGTTCTTTTCTTTTATAGCGCCGATCGCTCTCGGCATTTTCGCGGTGCTGACGGGCAGTGGCCTGCTGGCCGGCGACGAAGAGAAAGGCACTCTGGACCTGATACTCGCCCATCCCGTAGGCCGCACCTCGCTTTTCATGGGACGGCTTCTGGGTTTTGTCACTGCCACAGGGGGCATCCTGGCTATAGTGTGGCTGGGCTTTATTGCGGCTATGAGTTGGTCTGTGATGAGTATTGGCTGGGGCGCAATGTTGCTGCCCCTGCTATCGCTGCTGGCAGTGTTGCTCGTCTTTAGCACGCTGGCGCTGCTGCTAAGCATGGTACTGCCCTCGCGAGGGATGTCAGCTTCTGTGGCCGGGTTCGTGATGGTGGGGAGCTACTTTATCACTTCGCTGGCAAAGGTAGATGAAGACCTGGAGACCATCGCCAGGTTCTCCCCCCTCAACTACTACCAGTCTGGCGAGGCAATCCACGGCCTCAACGGGCAGTGGTGGGGAGGCCTGCTGCTCGTGGCCGTGATCTTCACCCTTCTGGCCTGGTGGCGCTTCTGGCGGCGCGATATTCGCGTGGGTGGGGAGGGGGGCTGGCAGTGGCCTTCGCTGTCGCTGCCGTTCCGTCGCAAAACGGAAGCTGGACGTCAGCAAAGCTAGTAGTTCTGGTTGCCGTGTAGGGTAGTAGCGTCAGCTCAGTCTCCCCTTTTCTGTCGGACGTTGCCAGAAGAGGGGTGCTGTCTTTGGCTACAGCGACGGGGGGACGCTGGATTGCGGGACCGAGTTCGGGCTCTGTCCTGCTATGACGATGCAGACCAGATCTTCCCCTGGCAGCGCAGCTATGGCTTGACCCGGGCGGAGCCTGCCCTGCGAACCACAACCTTACAGAAACAGGATTTGAATGGCCGGACTTGATGTGGTATACTGCAAAGCGTTAGCAAGGGCTGTGAGCAAGGGCTATGAGAAGGGGCTGTGAGCATGTACTCTGACAGACAGCGAGTATCAGAGAAGAAGGACAAAACGTACATCACTGTAACGGGAGTCTTCCAAAACGTCTGGTCAGCAGAAGGATGGGCCCTCATGCGCAGGCGTCGCGTATGGCGGCCTCCGACCGACGTGTACGAGACGGATTCTCACATCGTAGTAAGAGTTGAAGTGGCCGGGGTGCGGAAGAAGGACTTACAGATATCGCTGTCGAAGAGGCGGCTAGCCATTTCGGGTTGGCGCCGCGATCCGGCCGCGAAACTGGCATATCAGCGCATGGAGATCAACTACGGTGAGTTTCGTACGGAGGTCTATTTGCCCTGGTCATTGCGTGAGGACGAAATCGAGGCAGTCTATGAAGACGGATTCCTTTCTGTCTTGCTGCCCAAGAGAGGCGGGACTCGCGTGCCACTGAGTGTGGTGGAGGAAAATGGAAGCTAAGGGAAGCATTTGGCAGAGAGTGTTGGACCATCTTAGTAGAGCGGGGGAAGCCTGGATAGGTTTCATCGAGAGACTGAGAATGGTGCAGTCCTCGGGGAGTGTTCAGGATATTGGTGCTAGTGCTGATGCTGATTCTGGTGCTGATTCTGAGAGTGCATCAGTGGATGAGCACGCGGCTCGGTCTATTCCGGCTGAGCTTCCAGTTCTCCCGCTCAAGAACACGGTCATTTTTCCTATGACGGTGATTCCTTTGCTGGTAGGCAAGCCTCGATCTGTCAAGTTGGTAGACGAGGTGGTACTGGGTGATCGCCTGGTGGTCTTGGTTGCGCTGCGAAGGCCAGATGTGGAGGATCCTCGTCCAGACGATCTTCACAACATGGGCACGGTGGGCATGATTCATCGTTTTGCCAAGGCTCCCGATGGGACCATTCATGTTGTGGTGCAGGGAATTGAGCGCGTGAGGATCACCGAGTATACTCAGGCTCAGCCCTATATGAAGGCCAGGATATCCACAGCACCCGATGTTGCTGAAGAATCGGTCGAGCTTGAGGCGCTTACACGCAATGCCACGGATCTCTTCCGTCAGTTGGTCTCCCTGGCTTCCTATCTGCCGGCAGAGATGGTAATGGCCATCATGGATACTGGGGACGCGCGGCAACTGGCGTACATGATCGCGACTGGCTTGCGCATGGATATCCCGGACGCGCAGGAGGTTCTGGAAGCGGATGATGTCCGTGATAAGCTGCGCAAGCTTATTGTCCTTCTGACTCGCGAAGTCGAGGTCTTGGAAATGGGTAAGCAGATCCAGACCGAGGCCAAGTCGGAGATGGAGAAGATTCAGCGCGAGTTCTTCTTGCGAGAACAGCTCAAGGCGATCAAGAAGGAGCTAGGCGAAGAGAGCGAGCAAGAAATCGAGATCAACGAACTGCGCGACAAGATCGAGAAAGCGGGAATGCCGGAGGAGGCGAGCAAGGAAGCCCTGCGGGAGTTGGATCGCCTCTCCAGGTTGCCGACAGCGGCGGCGGAGTATTCGGTCATTCGCACCTATCTGGGATGGTTGACCGAACTGCCATGGCAGGTCACCACCGAGGATACTCTTGATATCTCGCACGCTCGACAGGTGTTGGATGAGGATCACTACGATCTGGAGAAAATCAAGGAGCGCATCCTGGAGTACCTCGCCGTGAGGAAGTTGCGTGAGGAGCGCAAGAGTGAGTCGAGTGAGGATGAGGAGGCCCTGGATCATATCCGCAAGGAACGAGAGGGGGTTATTCTCTGTTTCGTGGGTCCACCTGGAGTGGGCAAGACCTCGCTGGGACAGTCTATTGCGCGGGCATTGGGACGCAAGTTCATTCGTCAATCGTTGGGTGGCATGCGCGATGAGGCGGAGATACGAGGACACCGCCGCACGTACATTGGAGCAATGCCCGGTCGAATCATTCAAGCACTTCGGAGAGTTGGGTCCAAGAATCCCGTGTTTATGCTGGATGAGGTGGACAAAATCGGTAGCGATTTCCGAGGTGACCCGGCATCGGCATTGCTGGAGGTACTGGACCCAGAGCAGAATCGCGAGTTCCGCGATCACTATCTGGACTTGCCCTTCGATCTCTCACAGGTGATGTTCATCACTACGGGCAATATCCTAGACACTATACCCGCCCCTTTGCGAGACCGGATGGAGATTCTGACCCTCTCTGGCTATACCGAAGAGGAGAAGGTCCGCATCGCTCAGGCCTATCTGATTCCACGGCAGATTCGGGAGAACGGGCTGCGCTCTGATGAGATCGAGTTCACCGAGGCCGCTGTGAGTAGGATCATTCGGGACTACACGCGTGAAGCTGGCGTGCGCAATCTGGAGCGCGAGATCGGCTCAGTGTGCCGCAAGATCGCCACCAAGGTCGCGGAGGGACAGGAGAGCGATGGGTCCATTGACAGAGAAGATGTGCCGAAGTATCTAGGCAAGCCGAAGTACTACTTCGATGCTGCCGAGCGGACGGAGATGCCTGGAGTTGCCACCGGATTGGCGTGGACGCCGGCAGGAGGCGATATCCTGTTCATCGAGGCGTCGAAGATGAGGGGCAGTAAGGGCTTCACCCTCACGGGCCAGTTGGGTGACGTGATGAAGGAATCGGCCCAGGCCGCTCTCACCTTCGTGCGATCCAAGTCAAAGGAGCTGGACCTTGATCCTGCCTTCTTTGAGAGTACCGATATCCACCTACATGTCCCAGCCGGGGCTATCCCCAAGGATGGCCCCTCGGCGGGAGTGACCATGGCTACTGCTTTGGCCTCGCTCCTCACCGAAAAGCGGGTGAGTTCCAAGGTTGGAATGACGGGCGAGATCACTTTGAGGGGGCAGGTTTTGCCCGTGGGAGGAATCAAGGCGAAAGTGCTGGCTGCTCATCGGACCGGACTTCGTACGGTTATCTTGCCGAAGCGCAACGAGCCCGACCTGGAAGAGGTTCCCGAGGACGTTCGCAAGGAGATGACTTTCATTCTGGTGGATCGCGTGGAGCAGGTTTTCGAAGCTGCGCTGCTGGATGGGGCGGACGCGGATGAGGCAGGGGAGTAGATGCCCCTACACGCGGCGGTCTATCTGGTCGAGGGAAGGACATTCGATCGATTGCGTGGATGATGGACGTCTGGTTGTGATCCAGGCAGCGATGTTGCGAAGTGCACTGGCATCTGCAATCGTCCTTTTGTGTCCAACCGCTGTACTGCACTGATCTCGAATGGTTCTGAAGTAGGCCATTCGGATGAGGGCTGGTGTGAAGCCTTCAGTGAGGCAGCACAGCCAGACTGGAAGTGAGGTGGCTCTCGCAAGGCGTGACTGGGAGCGTCGGGAGATGTGTCGTCGTCGGGCAGCCTGACAGCATATTGACAGGAGACGCGGTATCCAGATTTCAGGGCACAGCGCGGCCAGTTTCTTGAGGCCGCGACAGGACGCTCTCGTATTGGGGAGCGTTCGTATCTGACACAGCAGTGCGAAGAGGCAAGATGAGGCCACATTCATGTCACTCCGAAAGCAGGCTGCGTGTCTCATTCTCGGGTTTCTTTCCCAGCTGGTTGCGTTGCTGTTGAGCAGTGGGGTACACAGAAACGGGGGAACTGCTTGGGCTGCGCGGATTGTTCTGCCACTGGGCGCTCCCACTGGTGGTTCCGGCAGTGTATCCCTTAATGAGTTCCTTCCCTACCCGCAAGATGTGGACTGGGACGGCGATGGCAGCGCGGATTACCTCGATGAGTGGATCGAGCTGTACAATGGGGGCGATGAGGCGGTTGGCCTCGGAGGCTGGAAGCTAGACGATGTGGCGGATGGGGGTTCCTCGCCCTATGTCATTCCTGAGGGCAGGGTGATCTCGGCCCACGGGTACGCTCTCTTTTTCCGTCGGCAGACGGGGCTTATACTAGGCAACAACGGCGACACGGTGCGCTTGCTGTATCCCGATGGGAGCAGGGTGGAGGCCTATGTCTACGGTAGTGCTTCCTACGACCAATCCTACAGCAAGGTGATGGATGGGGGTACCACCTGGACCGCTAGCTACCCTCCTTCGCCGGGTGGCCCAAATCGCCCCGCCACAGCAGCGCCCAGCCCCACTCTGACCGTGACCGAGACACCGACTGCTACGCCCACGCCTAGTCTGACCTTGACTCCTTCGGCTACGCCCAGCCGTACACCGACGGCCATAGTGACCGATACGCCGGTGCCAACGGCGATGGCCAGCGCCACTCCAATCGCATCTCTCACTCCCACCGCCACGGTCCCGCCCAGTCTGACATTGACCCCTTCGGCTACGCCCAGTCGTACACCGACGGTCACGGTGACCGATACGCGGGTGCCAATGGCGACGGCCAGCGTCGCTCCAACCGCATCTCTCACTTCCACCGCGACCGACACGCCAGTGGCCACGGCGACTGCTACCCCCTGGCCAACTTCGATCCATCTCAACGAGTTCCTGCCTGCGCCGCACGACGTGGACTGGGACGGCAATGGCATCGCTGACCGCTATGACGAGTGGATCGAACTGTATAACGGTGCGGATCGTGCTGTGGATATTGGGGGTTGGCAACTGGATGACGTCCCTGCTGGTGGTTCAAAGCCCTATGTGATCCCTGCCGGGACGGTGATCTCGGCCCATGGCTACCTTCTTCTGTTCTGGCGTCAGACGAGGATCGTGCTGAATAACGACGGCGACGTCGTCCGGTTGTTGTACTCCGGAGGCGATACGGCCCAGGAGTACGTCTACGGGAGTGCGGCCTACGATCGCTCGTTCAGCAGGATGGTGGACGGGGGCAGCGTCTGGACAGACGGGTATCCTCCATCTCCGGGGCGTTCCAATTACCCGGCTACCGCTACACCTATCACCCTGGCGACAGCTACCACGACCCCGTCCCGTACCCCTGGTCCCACGCAGACGACACTCCCTTCAGCTACTCCAGTTCCGACCGTGATAGCAACCCCCTCGCCCACTGCTACGGCGGAGATAACTCCGGTTCCCACACCCAGACCGACAGCTCTTTCGGAGTCTGTTTTCCTCAACGAGTTTCTTGCCGCGCCGCGCTACGTGGACTGGGACGGCGACGGCCAGGCCAATTTTGATGATGAATGGATCGAGCTTTTCAATGCTGGCGCTGGGGCAGTGGATCTGGGGGGCTGGCAAATGGACGACCTGGAAGGAGGAGGCACGGCTGCGTATAGTATCCCCGTTGGGACGACCATCGGGGCCGGTGGATTCCTCGTTTTCTGCAAGAAGGAGACTGGCATCGCGCTCAACAACGAGGGCGATTGGGTTCGCCTGGTGCGCTCCGACGGGGTCGTGACGGACCAGATGCGCTACGAGCGAAGTCCTGGCTACGACTGCTCGTACAGCCGGACCACCGATGGGGCAGGGGTGTGGACTGCCGACTACCCCGTGACCATCGGGGCTCCCAATCGCCCGGGAACGCCCCGGCATTCCCGGTTTCTGCCTCTGGTGATGAAGTGAGAGTACGAGAGTAGGGCCTGGGCCATTGGGTTATGGATAGGAGGGGCGGACCGGTGGATCGTCGATCGGGTCATCTTGTATCCAGCAATCCGCCCGGAATCCACTGGCAAAGTGCCCGGCCCTCGGTTCTAGGTGCTTGGCACCTTTCGGCTGAGTTTCGGAGGAAATACACTTGACGCATGGGAGAATGGAGCGTATAATCGTAGGTGTATTGAGGAACGGTGGGGTCCCATGAGCAGAGTACACTGGCCTGTAAGGGGCCTGTTTCAGAAGTCGACTCCGCGCTGCTCGATGGAGCGGATCTCGTCACAGGAGGGCTTTTCGAGCACAGCATCCCAGTTGTGACCCGCCATTCCACCCAGAATCGGGCACCCATCCCATCAGTACCATACCCAGCAGGCTTTTTGAAACAAGCCCTGAAGGCTTGTGCTGGATGCTGGCCCAGCGCCGCCTGTTCACAGCGGTGTGTGCCGCGCCAGTGCCGAAAACGGAGGTTATGACGGAACAAAGGCAAGAGCGCACTGCCTTGCTTCGGGAGGTGACGCGCCGTTTGGGTCGGCTCTCCCCTGATAGGCTGCGCGTGGCGGATGACTTCGTGGCCTACCTGGAGGAAAGAGAAGAAAGCGAGGCTACTGAGGAATTGCTGAGGCTGCCCGGTTTTGAAGCAGCGTTCCTTCGAGCCGGACGGCAGGTTGAGGTAGGGGAAGTCGTTCCTTTCGAGGACATCCGCCGGGATGTATGAACTACTGCTCGCCCACGACGCCCGAAGGTTCTACGAGCGGGCGGAGCCTCCCTTGGTTCGTCGGCTACACCGTTGTTTCGAGCGCCTGCGGTAGAATCCCTACGAGCATCCGAGCATCAAACGGCTCAGAGGTCCCCTTGTTGGATACTTCCGCTATCGACTGAGTGATTGGCGTGTCGTCTATGCGGTGAATGAAGAGAAGCATACCGTTACCGTCTTGCTCATAGCACAGCAGAGCAAGGTATATCGATAGTTCCGTCCATCTGAAAGCCTGGATGCTGCCCGATCTGCTGCTTGACTTGACCGTGCGTGGGGATTTGGCGACCGAGGTGACGGACGGTATACTCGACATGATCGGTGCTCGTCATCGAGTGGGAGCGATTGAGCACAGTCTGGTGCGATTGCAGGAGATGGTGTGGTGAGTTTGGCAGCAGGAGATCAAGATGACGACAGCAACGGTGGATATTGGGACACTGATTACCCGTACTGCTGACGTGCGGGGGGGGCGGCCGCGCATTGTCGGAACAAAACCACATAACCACAGATTACACAGATTAGACAGATTGCACAGTTTTAGTCCGTGAAATCTGAGAAATCTGTGGTTCGAGAAATCTGTGGTTCCAGTACTGCTTCCCAACCACAGATCACACGGATTACACGGATTGGGGGAATGGGGGGCGTGGCTGAGCAGGAGTTTCTTTACAAAAACCTGACTTATGCTATCATTGGGGCAGCGATGGAGGTGCATAAGGTCCTTGGTCCCGGTTTCCTGGAATGGGTGTATGAGGAAGCGCTAGCACACGAATTCGACTTACGTGGTATCCCGTACCAGCGGCAAGGTCGCTTGGCCGTGCGGTACAAAGAGATCGTGGCCGGTGAGTTTCCTGCCGATTTCCTTGCTGAAGGCAAGGTCGTGGTGGAGTTGAAGGCCATCAAGGCCTTGACTAAGGGTGACGAGGCGCAATTGCTCAACTATTTGAAGGGCACGGGCGGCAGCGTTGGCTTGCTCTTGAATTTCGGAGCACCCTCTCTGGAGTACAGACGTCGTATCCTTCAAGCATAACCACACCTTGCTAACCACAGATTACACAGATTGCACAGATAGGCACAGGTTTAATCCGTGAAATCTGCTGTTAGCGATCTACCGCAAGGTTGCCAAAGCAGAAGATGGTGGTATTATTGAGGTGTGGGGCGATGGGATCGGCTGTTCGGTCGTATACCTACGTGACCGATATGGTGGACGGGATCCACATGCTGACGCAGTCTGACCTTGAAGGCGCTGTCAACATTGGCTGCCCCCAATACGTGACTGTGGCCGACCTGGTGGCGACAGTGGCTGAGGTGGCCGGGAAGAGGATCAACAGCAAGCATATTGATGGCCCGGTGGGGGTGCACTCGCGGAACCCTTCGACAGGCTCAGGGCACCGCTTCAGCAAAGCGCGCACCCACTCGCTGGGGTTGCAGGCCAAGGTCTCCCTCAAAGCACGTCCTGAGCCCTTCGGTAAGCTCAGAATAAACTCTGTCGAAGGAAGGGGATCGCGTGCACGTATCCCTGGATCGAGGAGCAGGTGAAAGCGATGCAAGAGAAGGGCTAGAGCTTTCTCCTGTGTGAAGGAAGGGAAGAATGGCTATTGCAGAACTGGTTCAAGAGAAAGTGAAGTTGCTTCCAGAGCCAATCCAGCGGGAAGTCCTGGATTTCGTAGACTACTTGCTGCAAAAGGCCCGGCAGGAAGATGTGTTGTGGTCTACACTTTCGCTGCGGTGGGCGCTGCGGGGCCTGGAAGATGAGGAGTGGCCGGAATACGACGCCCAAGGTCTGAAGGAGAAGTGGGCGTGAAGAAACCAGGCCAGGTAGCGTTGGTGCCTTTTCCTCAAGTGGACCTGACACCGGGCAAACCGCGCCCTGTTTTGTTGCTTGCCCGCGTGCTCGGGCCTTATGAAGACTGGTTGGTGTGTATGTTCTTCACCAAGCTCCACCAAGCGGCGTCAGGTTTTGATGAGGTGATCGACACCGATGCGAGCGACTTTGAACGGGGTGGTCTTAAGGTGTCCAGCGTGATCCGTGTCGCCCGTCTGGCTGTGGTCTCTGAGGGCATGTTGGTAGGCCGTATCGGGGAAATCGGTGAGGAACGTGTGCGTCGGATACAAAGGACACTGGCAGGCTGGATCCTGGGCGCCGCGTAACGACCTCGGGCCCGGAAGGGGTTGAAGACCCTGTGGGCGTTCAGGCCCGAGAAATACTTGCCAACCACAGATTACACAGATTGCACAGGTTCAATCCGTGAAATCTGATTAATCTGTGGTTCGGATAGCCTGTCCTGAGCCTGTGGAAGGATTCGTGGCAAAAGTCAGGGAGAGGAAACAAGTGCCGACAAGGAGACGCAGAGACAAGGGGACAAGGAGACGATTCTCTTTGCACCTTGTCGCCCTATCTTCCCCTTCCCTTTGTCTCAGGCTAGATGCGGCTTCGGAGGGCTATCCGGCGAGAAAACGGGCAGGCTGTGGGTGGAGGGAGGTAACCTGGATCGGAAAGCTCAACCAGGGGTAGCGTCTCTTCGGACTTGCACCGTAGCGCGAATTGGATACACTATGGGACGGTGCTGTCCTCTGGCCAGGTGGCTGCAATAGAGGATTGTACAAGGAGGTGGCAACATGTTGTTGCAGTACATGCAGACTGCACTGGAATGTGCCCATTATGAAATCATCGAAGATGAAGAACCGTTCTATGGTGAGGTACCATCACTAG
>Ga0075114_10001942_pt1 | contig 10822 bp, 17 predicted proteins | sample AntAceMetag02UKM_FD_69784 | JGI IMG/M metagenome (GOLD analysis project Ga0075114, IMG submission 69784) | Saline lake microbial communities from Ace Lake, Antarctica - Antarctic Ace Lake Metagenome 02UKM | ecosystem: Environmental > Aquatic > Non-marine Saline and Alkaline > Saline | place...
GTGTCCTGCCGCTCCTACGAAGGGCTTCCCTTGACGATCTTCATGGAAGCCGGGAGCCTCACCTATGAACATTATGTCGGCATTCTCGGGGCCCTCACCCGGGACAGCGTTTCTCCGCGCACTACTGAGGGCGCAACGCTGACAGACAGCGACCTCCGCATACAGATCAGTCAATTTAGACATGAAAAGCCTCCCACTTTGATGTGAAAACATTGTACTCCAATTCTGCCGTTTTGTCCAGGGTTTCAGCTTTTTCCAGCAAGGTGCAACGCACCTGAGAGGATTTGTCGATCTCAACAAACAAGCACCCCAGAGATCCATGATCTCTGGGGTGCTTGGTGTCAACCATCCTAAGACAGTTAGTACGCTGTACCCTCGTCCAACGCTTCCCATTCGTCATCCACGAAATCCACGAACGTCGTACACTGGGCTTTCAGGGTGATCCAGGCAGGAGATCCTTTCTCAAAGAGATCGAGAAAGCCCAGATCGCCCACGTATACCGGAAGACGGACTTCCACAACCAACTTGTCCCCTGGCTGCAGGATAGTCAGGTCCGCGGGCGAAGTGACCAATTCCAGATCATCGGAGTTCGCACTCATGAGCCAGGCGTTCTCGTCAACCTCATCGTGTGCCAGAATCCAGGCCGCCTGATAGCGCAGGTGGTGCTGCGAGAGGTAGCGGGCCGCTCTGTAGACACCTCTCTCCATAGACTGACGAATGGAAACAATGCGCCAAATCTCAAAGGTCCCAAAGACTAGCAGGACGAAGAGGGGGAGCACCAACGCGTAGGTGACAGTGCTGGCCCCCCGCTCACGATACCGGAGACTACTCGCCAATCCCTTAGTTCTCAAGACTGAACTCCCTACTGCACGCTAGGGGCAGGACCCTCTCACTGCTTCCGCACAAACGGGGAGCTCGCTGCGCGCCCCTCGGGCACAGACAGTGATCTCCCATCCACCAGATGGCACGGGAGGGAAGACGTGTACCACTAGTTGGGCACACGGGGCTGCAAACCAGGGGGACTCATAATGCAAGCTCCCGTTGCTCTTGACTCGCACCTGAATCCGGACGGGTGACGTGTAGCAATTTGGATAGAAGCGAACCTCGCCTGGGCAACCCCTGTAACCATCGAGTGGCCACTGCACTTCAAGATCATAAGGCGGTGGTTCGCACTGGTAGGTTCCCACCCGTCGCTCCCGTAGAGTCATCTTACGAGCAAGCGGCGTAAAGTGCAGAGTCATAGGCAAGACAGCTTCAACGGTGAAGAGATCGTCGCACTCCATTTGAGCAGGATCGTAAGTGATATAAAGCTCCAAGCCCGCCAGGTCCCCCTCATCCACGATACCCGTGCCCCGGACATTCTCCGCGATGATCTCCTGAGCCACATCCCAGGCCTCCGGCCGCAAGGCCTTCGCTGGTTCATCATAACCATAGGTAGAGAAATAGAGCACGGCCTGGAAGACCCCTTCCTGCAAAGCGTCACGAGCCTGCATCACCCGCCAGACCTCAAAGTAGCCATACAGCAACAGGAGCATGATCGGAACGACCAGTGCCAACTGGACGATTTGCGAGCCCCTCTCACTCTGCCACCAGTGCCTCACCACACGTGCTCCTTTACAGCCTACTCACGACAGATAATGCGATCCGTATAGCTGCTGATCAGGGTGCCACGCCAGATGCGGTCGAGAAAAGGCATACGCGTCTCCCAGATAATAGCGACCGCCACCTCGAATTCTGCACCACAATCCCATCCCAGCGGAGAGACATAGACCTCGATCTCGTCCAGCCGATCTGCCAGCAAGGGATTGGCGACTAGATTCTCCTCAATCAGAGTTCTCGCCTTCTGCGCAGTAGTCACGTTCTTCCCTGCCGCAGCTCGTGCGGGAAAGAGGCAATGTACCTGGCAGCCTGGTATGCAGCCATGTGCAGCGATTTCTTCACGGAGATGATCTGCCAGACCTCGAAGGACATGAGGACAAGCACAACTAGAATGGGGAGCAGCAATGCAAATTGCGTGATGATCGACCCGCGCTTGTTTCTCACCACAGAAGCCATAAGTACACCATCCCAGGCAAACAGTACGTCCAGGCCAAAGAGCGTCCGCGCTCCTGAAGCTCATCCCGTGTGGGCCACGCATTGCCTGTTCGGACACGGTTAGTCGCGCCCTTGAGCAATGACACCAAGGAGTGTCCCCTATACTTGGCAATGAGGTAGGGCACACTGGTAATGAGAACCGACACCGCTAACATCAAGATGAACGAGCGGTCTGGGAACAAGGCATACAGGCCCATGAGCAGTTTTGCATCCCCGCCGCCAATGATGTGCATCTCCCACAGAATGAATAGGATGACCCAGGCTATCAACAGAGACCAGTGCTTCTCGTAGAGTCTGTACCCCCCGGCCACTAACATGACAGGCAGCGTTAGCCAGTTGGGTATCTTCCTTCTGCGAACGTCCCAGATGGCTACGATTATCAGCCACAGGCTGATGAACGTCTTCAGTATCCACATCCACGGTGCCAACTTACCAATACCTCTTTTTGCCCGATGTTGGGGCCGTTTCGTATCTCGTTTCCGCTGTTGGCGAAGCCCGTTGCTCCTTCGTAGGCAAGTCACACTTCGCGCCCCACAAGGCCTTGGAGGCAAGTCTCTGCTCACCAACAGACGACGGATTTGGGTGCCACCCGGCAGCGGCGCGTCATCCGACGCGCGCCCTATCTCCGATTGCACCTTGGCGCTGTGTCCCACTCCCTAGCAAACTCCCAAATCAACTTGCGCTCAACATACCGAATGAACAACGAACCGATCCCCTCGTCCAATCCCTCTACTGGAAACGCGGCAACACAGAGATTGTCGGCTTGACGGTCAAACACCTGCCGATAGGTCTCCCCACCACTATGCCCAGACTTACCTCCGAAGGCGGAACGATTGAATTGTCGCCAGCGCCCCATCAGCGAGTTCTTGCAGGTTTCGCCAATATAGATAATCTGCTCCGCTCGCGGGTTTGCCGGTCCAGCAGGCACAACATCAAAGTGAGCCAACAGGTACACCCCGGGAGCACGTATGCCCTTCAATGACGTGCGCTCGGTCCACCGTGTCCAGCGCGAGAATGCTATCTCCGGCTCTTGCACTCCGCTTCCCCAAGGTATACTACACCTAACGTTCCGACCATATCCGAAGTCCATCCGTGAGGCAGGACTTGGACCCAGCGCCAAATGCACCAAGCCAAGTGCGTTCTGTCAAACGACGCGCATGATAGTCCTTACTTGATAACGACGTATTCTGCAGTAGCATATGACTTCGGTATGGGTGAAAGATCCTCAATCAGTCCTCGAATATGCATTTCGATCGCTTCGTACATACTTCGTTCAACTTCTTCGCGAGTTTCACCAGTCGCCACGCAGCCTGGCAGATCAGGAGAGTATGCCGAGTAGTTGCCATTTGCCTTTTCGATGACAACAAGGAAGCGGTGCATGACTACTTCACCTCCTTTTTGACTTTAACTGTGCTTGCTTCAGGATACTGTTCAGGGTGCCTGGGGCCAGATCATGGCTGGGATGTCCAGCAATAGTCACTCTCCCAGGTTTGCTCGGATGTTTGTACTGCCGATGACTGCCTCTCACGACAACGAGATACCAACCATCGGTTTCGATCATCTTGATGACTTCTCGTACTGTCATTAGTGTCCTGACTTCAGTAGGCACTTCCGCCCAATGCGCTGCGAGTCCATGAAATACCAAAGGAACTTGGTGGGCGCAGCGAACCGCGAACACGCGGCCACCTGAACTCGGTCTGTATCTAACCGACAATCATGTCATCCAAGGATCGCTTGGGCACATGGTGTACGCCTTCGCTGTCGCGCCAGTACTTGATATCTCCAGTGAGGCCGACTTCCTCGATGACTACCATTTCCTTGGGCTTGCCTAGGGCCAAGACAAGAAGTATCTCATAGCGAGACGGTATACTCAGAGCCTTTCGGAGTTCTTTCCTCCGTACTGAGCCGATGATACAGCCCCCCAGGCCTCTGTTTGTCGCACCCAGGAGAATGCTCTGAGCCGCTATACCATGGTCGCAACCAAAAGACCCCCTTATCTCCACGTCCCCAAGTATGATGATGTACGCGGATGGCCTTTCCCCCTCATCTGGGCCAGACCAGTCTCTGAGATACCCAGCCCAGGCAAGGTGAGAGAATATCAAGGCATTCTTTTGGGGATCACAGGAGAGGATGAACTTCAGCGGCTGCATGTTTGCTGCCGACGCAGAAAGCCTGGCGAGATCAACCAGTTGTCGCAGTGTCTCACGCCCTATGGCGAACTCCTGATGAAACCGCCGGTAGCTCCGGTTCTTCACTACCAGATCCCGAATCATCACTATCCCCGCCTATCCTGCCACCCGAAGGAATCCCAAGTTCTCCATGACGCGATCAAAGAACTGCGGGAGTCCCTCCTTCATGATGATGCTCAGTACACTCAGGGTGGCCAAAAGCACAATCACCGTAACGACTGCCCACTCGACCAACTCGGCACCGGATTCATCTTCCAGAAAGCGCCCGATTGTTTCCATATGTTCCGCTTCAATCCCTCACAGCAGCTACTCGCCCCACTCACAGACGACACTACAGATTCAACGGCTTGTCCTGCGAATAGGCATGAGATCAGAACATGGGACGCTCCGGGCAAACTACTCGTTGGCAGGACCTATTGTAGTGAACAGCGCGGATCGGAGGCAGAGCGACTTACGCAGCGCAAAGGCACAAGCGCCCAGGGAAACACATCATCCAAGTGACGGGCAAGCATCCCCACGCCTGTTTGCACCAACATAGGGATACTGCCCTCACTGTTCGCCGGGAGCGCGTTTGCGCCCTGCTACGCACTACGCACCAATGCTTTGAAGCGTTTCCAGGATTTTGTTATAGATGCGGGTCAATTCGCCTCCAATCAACTGTAGGATGGCGAAAGTCGCCAGAATGAGGACCACCGTAACGACCGCCCATTCGACGAGCTCTGGTCCAGTCTCATCCTCAAAGAATCTTCTTAGTTCTGTAATCACTGTAGTTACCTCCACTTATCCAGTTTAATCTGACACCATTCTAGGCCGCTTCCCGTTCCGGGGTAAACATCCGGATAGTTGGCAACCTTTACACCTTCCCTGCGTCTCGTCTAGCCCCGCAGATCAGCACCCTCTCTTCCCCAAGTCCCCGATGCATCCGCCCGATTACCGCATTGCCTTCTTATGTCACCTCCTCACTGTGCTGAAAAAACCTCCAACATCCCAGCTATCAGCGGCAACATGCCGATAACGAGCGGGGGGCCGAATATCCCCAAGACCATAGGAATAGTCAGCTTGGTTGGGGCCTCCTGAATCTCCATCTCTATCTGAGCGCGGATATCCTCCTCGATAGAATCCACGCTAATGGATAGGGCGCGTTCATAGGACACTCCGCCCTCGCGAGCCATGATGAGTCGTTCAAGCAACTCCCTTAGATGGGAGGAATCGAAATCCTCAGCCAGCCCCTGGACAACGTCCTCTGGTGAAGATGCTAGCTTGGCATCCACCTGTCTCTTGAGCCGCTCTCCAAAGATTCCCTTCCTGGAGACAAACTGATACGCCGTTTGCTCCAGAGCACCGGAAAGGGTTGCTTCCATCGACGTGCCTAATTGAAGATTGAAAGCAAAATCTCGGATGTCTCTCAGTTCTACCGGGAGCGCCTTTCTCTCCTGCCCCGGATCATGCTGCAAGAGCCCTGATCGGGACCTGCTACCCCTGCGCCTATCACGCTGAAAACGCAATACCCTCCTCAAAGCATAGTGGCCACCAGCCGCTAAGAATAGAACCACAAAACAGAGGATGAGCACAAACGCAACAAGGAGACCGCTCACCTGATTTTCTCCTTCAGGGAACTGACTTTCCTCTCAATGTAATAGGACGCCCCCAGCCCGATGGTTGCAATAACCGCAAACGTCAACTGGCCAACCAGAGAGCTATATGCCTTGCCCAAGGCGGGAATAACGCCAACGGCAAAGACGATGATAAGGCTAAGAATCTGCAGGAAACTGACCTGCCCCGTAATGGGAGCCAGACTGGTATCCACCACTCGGCGCAACTCAACGTGCTGTCTCAGGCGATCAGCAAACCCATCGAGAGCAGTGACCACCGCCTCCGGGTGAGCCGTTTCGCTCATCTCCAGGATGTAGACGAATTGATTCAAATAGACATTGTCGGTTCTGCTACGAAACTCTTCGAAAGCCCTTTCCGCCGAGGCAGTCAGATAATAGGTCTTCACGATTGCGTCAATCAGGCCTTGCAACGGCTGAACCAGCTTCTTCGATACTTCCGACAAGCTGGAGAAAACCGATGGCTGCAGTTGGTAGACCCCACGAAAGGCGAGTACCATCTGCGAGATCTGACGCAGTGACACCTCTCCCTCCATCTGCCTGCTCTTGCGAAGCAAGTACCAGCCCACCAAACAACCAGCCACCAGGAAATAGAGTTTAAGCAAGATCCCAGGGTAGACAATGGCAAGCAAAGTCGAAAGGCCCACGGGCACCAGGACGGTCCGTGTCAGATAGGGTGCCATGACCACCCGAATACGCCGGATAGGTGAGCGAGACAGTCGGCCCAGGTCATCCAGGAATGCGAGGACAACCAGAACCCCCACCAATCCCAGTCCCGCAAGCAAGAGCAAGTCCCGATTCATTGGAAAATCTCCAAGCCCCCTTGAAGCGGAGTGTAGCTATCCCCCTCGCGTCGCTTCAGCACCTCCAATTGATATTGTCCATTGGAATAACCCTTCACGGCAAGTATCTCCTGCATGTACCGCGCGTACTGGCGGCGCTCAGAATCATACTCCTTGGTCAGGTGCACGACCAATCCCAGGCCGGAGCCGATAATCGGGCGAAGCTCCTCAACAGAGGTATCTCTACTTGCCAGCCCCTCCAAACGGGCCAGGGCCATCCGTGCACTCTGCGAGTGAGTGGTGGTGTGGCTAACGATTCCCAGGTTAAGGGCCAAGACGTACTGTATGGCCTCACCGGCAACTACCTCGCCAATCATCAAGACGTCCGGGCGCATGCGGAGGACACAGGTATTGATAGCCTCACTCATCTCGGTCGTCTCTTCTTCCACGACCAGATGATGGTGATGCGCCACCTGGGGCTGGAGCTCATGGAAAGTCTCCACCACGGAGACCTGTGCATAGGGCGGTAGATGGCGAGAGAAAGCATTGAGCCAGGTCGTCTTTCCGGACCCCGGGCGCCCGGAGAAAACCACGCTAACCCTCATTGAGGCCGCCACTTCTGCCAGGAAGTCGACAGTCTCCTCGTCCGCACTGCCCCGTTGCACCAAATCACTCAGGCTCATTTTCTTGCGCGAAAAGCGGCGAATGTTGATTGCCGTTCCCTCGCGGCTGAGAGGGGGAATGGTAGCCGCGAAACGAGACCCGTCCGGAAGGCCAACCTTGATCTTGGGTTCCGCCGCGCCCAGGCCCTTTCCTTCCATATCCGCGACGCGACGGGCGAGTCTGTAGAAGTATTCATCGGACGCCAGGTAGCCCTCATCTCGAATCTGACCGTCCCTCTCGGTCATCACGAAGCCATTGCGAACGATGATCTCTTCAATGTTGTCCACTTCAAGGAAGGACTGCAAGACTCCTAGTCCGACTATGCGATTGGCCACCTCGCGGGCTGCCTCCTGGCGATCCTTCTCATCCAGCGGGATACGGAGCTCCTGAAATGCCCGAAGTATCCAGGCAGTGAAAGCCAGGTACTCATTCTCCTCGTAACCCCGCCATCTGGGAACGGAAATCTCTCTCTCCACCAGGAAATCTTGCACCCTGGAAGTCAGTTCATTGTAATCGCAGAGCAACTCTGCCCCCTCTCCGAGAATCTCTTGCCTAAAACCCGAGAATGTGTGATCCCCTGGGTGTCAATGCTCAGCTCCGAGATTCCCCGTAGCTGCTGAAACATAGCTGTCAGAACCAGCCTCCTCCAACTTACGCTCTTGATCTCATACCAGACTAACAACCAAATAGCCAATCATCTGGGTTCCAGGTCTACGGACCCCTGAAGTGGTCAGGGACGTTATCCAAATACCCCGTTTCCGGCAGGAACTCCGGCCCTCCTACTGCTGTGGTAGTATCTACCATCCACCAGACCATATCGAGGACAGAGAGCCCAGGTTCTGCATAGAGGAATGTCAAGTAGGGTCCGGGATCGAATTCCCCCTCATCCTGCATCTCATAAGATTTGGAGCCAGTTCCCTCGACGACATCCGTCACGTCCAGGATCCAGTTGCCGGTCGTCGCAAAGTAAGCTCGGACGCGGATGGCGGTCTGGGGCACATCGCTCCAGGAGACCACGGCATAAACCACGCCGGTGTTCTCAGGATAGTCCGTCTGAGAAGCTCCGTCTTCCTCAGCACTCATGTGGAGGCGAAAACGCCCGGGCTCCACGCCTGAGCCTTCCGTAGGGGTGGGCTCTTCTGACGGAACCGTGGTCGCAGCGAACACAGGCGTAGGAGTCGCTGGACTGACCTCTGGCGTGGGAGATGCTGGCGGCATCCGAGTGGGCGGGGCAACGGGTGTTCTCCGGGCCGACGAAGCACTTCCTCCAGCCGTTAAGGGAGACATGACCACCCAAGGAGCATAGCCTTTGGCTCCCAGCCAATAGACAATGCTATCTACAGTGCTCAGATCCGCCGCCAGGGTGAGGATATTGGCCGGCACAGTCCGCTCAATCCGAGCCCCAGTTGACAGCAACCCTCCCCTTTCCTCCTCACCAGCCGGAGGGGTGGCAGATAGCACCTCCTCTCCGCTCGCGGAATGAACGTCCACGACCCACACATTTGTAGCCACGAGGAGCGTATCCGCGCTTTGCTGGCCGGACTCGGGCAGGTAGCCGTAGATGTCAAGGCGCACTCCCGGCCTTACTTTGCCACCCATGATCTTATCAGTTGGAACGTAGATACTGATGATGCCTGACTCTGATTCACCTGGCCGGAACTCTCTGTCCCCGATCGGAAGGATGTCCTGATATGCGATCAAATCATCCGGAAAGATGAGGCGCGTTGTGACCAGAGCCCGCCTGTCAACCAAATCAAGGAATTCAGCCCATTTGTACAGTTCCACTGCCGCAGCCACACTCCTCGTCACAGGCTTGAAAGCCGAAATACCACTGACAAGAGAGTAGGTATCCAACCCCTCTCTAGCCACCACTACCTGGACCTCAACTACTGGCGCCTCCCTGGGCGTTGGTTGGAAGAAATACAAATAGACCACTAGTATGAAGAGCAACCCGGCAATGATCAGCAGAACCTTCTGTCTCGTTTTCATTTCCTCTCAGTCATCCTTTCCGGTACGGCCTGACCGTCGCCACGGCCATTTGAACTTGCCAGCGCGTTTCTCGAATTCCTGCCACGCGGGGCCGTATATTTGAGCGAGTATCTGCTTGCCCAACTTGCCTTCAAAACGATCCACCCGATCTAGGCGCGCGAGGTCCAATTCCCTTTCCATACCAGCCAGTGCGAGATTGTCCGTGATGCTGTCCATCATATTCAGGACGATGCCAGCCTCAGATCCCAACTCTTCTTTCAGCTTGCGAGCGTTCACGATTGCGTCTAGCCGAGGCGTGCCCACCACAAACCAGCGGTCCACATCCGGCTCGATGGCACCGATCAGCCCGTGGGGCCAGTAGCTATCGACGATAGTGAGCACGTGGTTGGCCATCTGGCGCTTGAGGTAGTTGCGAAGCAGATCGACGGATAGGTTCCTGCAATTATCGTAATCCATTGGGATGAGTGTGACACCATTAAACCGCATGGGGTCCACGTCCGTCTTTGTGGCCATATCGTAGACATGAGGCATCTCCAGACCCAGGACTGAGGCAAGGGCCGAGTCACCGTAGGTGAACTCGATCAACATCACGGGCAGGCTGGCCTGACGATGCTTCTCAGTCTGACGGGCAAAATGGAGGGCCGTGTCCAGGGCGAGCGTCGTCTTCCCGGTGCCGCCGGAGTAACTGACGAAGGCGACGGTATATTTCTCTGGCAAACGAGTCATGCTGCCCGGACGGATCTCGGCCTCTCGAATGCACTTGCCTGGATCGAGGAGGAACTCCTCGCTGCTGTAAGTTCGGACATTTGATTCTGCCAGCAGTTCCCGTATCATTCGCACGTCGTAGGGATGCTCCACCAGGTCTTCGTAGTCTATGATGATAAGCTGACAGGACGAAATAGCGCTATAGATCTGGCCAGTGAATAGCGCCTCCTCATACTCCACGTCTTCAATTCGCTGCAGGGCCTCAAAGACCTCCAACGCTCTCGCAGCCACCAGAACTTTCATCTCTCCGTTCCCCTTCATGAGAATTACGCATTACTACGTTACATATTAGAAATGATACCATAAAAAACGGATAACCACAAGGCGCAAGTGCCAATTGCAGCAATTCCAGATATGGCGCGTTATCGTCTACTTTGCCCGATGCTATCCCCAACAAGTGCCGTTTCCAGGTCGCATGTGGGAGCCTCGCACGAAAACTGGACCGTTCTGTGAGCCTCTTTCCTGACAAGCTGTCATATTGAGAACTGCTGTGCCAATTGGGAATGAACACTCACTTGCCACACTAACCCTCAGTAATTATAGTACTTCAGAGCTTCTCTTGCATGATATTGCTCTGTCCGCAGCATGACTTCTTTATGACAAGAATATGACGGGGTTTCCTGTTGTCAAATGTTACGCAGAATGGTATAATATGAGCATGGCACGAGACAAAACCGGCGTCCATTGTCTGAACGATCATAAACGAAGGAAAGAAGATCGCGATGCCCAA
>Ga0075114_10001957_pt1 | contig 10777 bp, 8 predicted proteins | sample AntAceMetag02UKM_FD_69784 | JGI IMG/M metagenome (GOLD analysis project Ga0075114, IMG submission 69784) | Saline lake microbial communities from Ace Lake, Antarctica - Antarctic Ace Lake Metagenome 02UKM | ecosystem: Environmental > Aquatic > Non-marine Saline and Alkaline > Saline | place...
ATCGTTTTGGTCGTTGGGGAAGCAGCCAGAGCCGATCATTTTTCACTCAACGGATACCCAAGAGAAACAAATCCATTACTTAAAAAAGAAGATATTATTAATTTTCCTGATATGTATTCATGTGGTACATCAACAGCATTATCCGTACCTTGCATGTTTTCAATCTTCGGCAGAAAGGATTATAGTGACAAAAAAGCAAAATCCACCGAAAACCTGCTTGATGTATTAAGTCATGCCGGAATAAATATTTTATGGAGAGACAATAATTCAGATTCAAAAGCTGTGGCTTTGAGAGTTCCGTATGAGGATTACCGGAACCCACAGCTTAATCCAGTCTGTGATATTGAATGCAGAGATGAAGGGATGTTGGAGGGATTACAAGCGTACATCGACAAACAAAAACATGGGGATATATTCATCGTGCTTCACCAAATGGGTAATCACGGCCCGGCCTATTATAAAAGATACCCCGCAAATTTTGAAAAATTTACGCAGGTTTGTCGAACTAACCAGATTGAAAAATGCACAAAAGATGAGATAATAAATGCCTATGATAATGCTATTTTATATACAGACTATTTTTTATCAAAAGTGATAAATATGCTTAAGCAAAACTCAAACAGATTTGAGACAGCCATGGTGTATCTTAGTGATCACGGAGAGTCCCTTGGAGAAAGCGGCTTGTATTTACATGGATTACCATATTTTATGGCTCCGGACACTCAAAAACACATTGCATCTATTATGTGGTTTGGAGACAATTTTAAAATTGATAAAAAATCATTAAATGCAATATCATCAGAAAAGTTTTCACAAGATAATCTTTTTCATACAATTTTAGGATTAATGGAAGTGAACACATCCGTCTATGATAAAAATATGGACATCATCAATTATGCGAACCGGCTATATTAACTATCTGTATGATTTCCATGATGTTACAATGATTATCAGTGAAATACGTCTGGTTTTAAATTGGAAAACGAACTGCGGACAAAATCCTAAGGAAACCGGCTAAAAAATTAACCCTGAGTTTTGATAACATACCCTACCCCCCCTGAGCACCTCAAAGCCGTTGATTTCGGGAAGCATCACATCTAAAATTATCATATCATAGATTTCAGTCGTCGCCATGAACATCCCCTCTTCGCCTCCGAATACCACATCCATTATAAAATCTTCTTCCGAAAGTCCTTTCCGGATAAAGCGCGCCGTCCCCTTGTCATCTTCCACAACGAAAATCCGCATCCGTGAATCTCCTTATTGTCTGTGGTGTCATGCACATCTTTGATAAATCCCGGTATTTTTATCCGGTGTAACCTTTTTCTGTTTCACCGGAACGGGTATACCGGCATTTCATCATTCCAATCGGAATGAAACCTGTGGGTTATATATATGCTGAAAGGATAATTTTCAAAATTAAAAAAACTTAATCTTTTTGTAATGTTCCTGTCATCTTCATGAGTTAAGAAAACAACATCCGACATAACGGCGAGTATCAGAGCCTGCCGGATATATTGAACGGATTTAACGGCAAGGCTGCCCTTTTCATTCAGACATATCCTAAAACGGGAATATTCAGCTTTTTTTGCGATGATTTCATCATTTACCGTTTTAGAATTTGTTGGCGATTACATGGTAAGCGGAAAGCTAATAATTGATAAGGAATGGCTTTGTCTGTTTTTAGTCGGGCTTGGAGCATACCTGACACTAAGAATGCTAAAGAAGAGAACCAGAATATTACATTTGGAAGGAAGATAGGGAGTTATGGGAAATAATTTTCATCAACACTCCATAATTGGCTCAGGAGTTAATAAAACGCTTTGAATAAAAAAAACATATATCACACGGGTTTAATCCTTATAGTCCTATCGGTATGCTTTACCGGTCTGTTTAATCACGATCTGTGGACTCCCGACGAGCCCAGAGTCGCTGCCATATCCTTAGAGATGGAGCGGAACGGAAATATTGTAATACCACATCTGGCGGGACAGCCCTTTATTGAAAAACCCCCGCTTTATTTTGCCGTTTCCGCCGGACTTATCCGCATACTCGGACCGGTTATCGGAAACACCCAAGCAATCCGGTTGGCTTCTGCTTTGTTTGGTCTGGGTACGCTGATCATAACATTTTTTCTGGCAAGGCGTCTGAGTGGAAACCTTTGCGCACTTTCGGCGGTGTTCGTACTTGGGACCATGGCTGGGTTTGTTAGTAATTTTCACCGGATCCGGGTTGATCCGGCCCTTTGTTTTTTTGTAATGGCGGCAACGGGATCTTTTGCAGAAGCTTATATTGCAAATCGCCCATGGTTTCTTGTTCCGGCGGGTTTGTCCCTGGCCGGCGCTTTTCTTTCAAAAGGATTGATAGGGCCGTTGTTGGTTGCCATTCCATGGGGAGGCATGTTTTTGTTATTGCTGACCCAAGAAAAAGCAAGGGTCGCAAAAAATGAGTTTTTCCTGCTGCAGCACGTAATCTGTGCCATGGTTTTTGTTTTTTTCTCCGGAATCTGGATTATCCAGATGCGTAATTCAGGCGGGCAGGAATTATGGCATGAATGGTTCTGGGTGAACCATGTGGGACGCTTTTCCGGAATCGGTCCAAAAAAGGGACACATACGCCCCGGGGAATACTTCTATTATTTTAAAACCCTTTCCAGTTATACCATTCCATGGTTACCGCTTATTTTTATATGGCTGGTTTCGGTCTGCAAACAATTCATAAAACAAAAGCACATTTCAAAGGAAAATATTCTTTTACTGGTATGGGTGGGAGGAACGCTCCTGCTTCTTTCCCTTTCAGCCACAAAACGCAACGTCTATTTTATTCCGATCCTGCCCGCATTTGCCATCATTTGTTCCGCGGCGCTACACAAAGCCCTGCCGCAATGGTTTAAGGGCTATGTTGTTTCATTACTGGTCTTGTGTGCCGTAATCATGGCCCTGCTGAGCACTCTGCCCCTGACTTACTCCCTGTGGATGGGAATTATTCCCGGTCCAATGGCAAATTTTCCTCAAAAAGCGGGGCTTGGTAATATCATTTCAGCCATAGGATTACTCACATGTATCTTTTTAATAATAAAGCGCAAAAAGTTTTCTGCTGAAATCAGCCTTACTATGGCTACGGCCTTGCTTTGCATCAGTATTTTTACAGGCCCGGTAAAGGCTATGGACCTGGAAAAGAGCATGCAAAAAACGGTCACCGAATTTTACGCACAAATTCCTGCCGAGCAAAGACCAAAAATCGCGGGCCTGAATTTCAGTGAAACCATGAGTGCATATTTTTATTACTATTGTGACTGGTCCGTACCCCAGATTCGAAATCCGGACCGGATAAGAAAAATCATGGACGGTATCGATCCGGAGTACGACAGCGTTATTGTTACCGACAAAAAATTAGATCGACTGGAACAGCTAAAATCGCCTTACCGTATCATTGGCGAAAGTCATCCCAGTGAAACCAACCGAAAACGAAAAACATATTGGGTAACCGGACTTGAACCGGACAGGAAACTTTGACCATGCGCAATGAATTTTTACCATTTTCGCGACCGTCCATCAGCCGGCAAGAAATAGATGCGGTCGTCGAGGTATTAACCTCCGGATGGATAACCACGGGAAAGAAAAGTGCCCAATTCGAGCAAAAGTTTTGCGACTATACCGGCTGTGCCGGTGCCGTAGCCCTATGTTCAGCGACCGGCGGAATGCACCTGTTGCTCAAAGCGTTGGACATCGGACCGGGCGATGAGGTCATCACCCCGTCAATGACCTGGGTGTCCACAGTAAACCTAACCGCTCTGGCCGGAGCCACACCGGTGTTCGTGGATATCGACAAGGAAACCCTGATGATGAGGGCCGAATCGCTGGAAGGGAAAATCACCCCGCGAACCCGACTCATCATACCGGTTCACTTTGCCGGCGCCGCGGCAGACATGGATATCCTCCGCAAAACCGTATCCGCATATTCGGATCAGGACATCTTTATTGCCGAAGATGCCGCCCACGCTATGGGTACGGAATACAAGGGAGAACGGGTGGGCCGGCGGGGCACGTCTATTTTTTCCTTCCATCCCATTAAAAATATTACTACCGGCGAAGGCGGAATGTTCTGTTCGGATGATGAGAAGCTCATTAACCGGGTGCGACAATTGAAATTTCACGGCCTGGGTGTGGATGCTTATGATCGACACACCCAGAGTCGGTCTCCCCAGGCGGAAGTACTGGAGCCCGGCTACAAATATAATATGACCGACATGGCAGCGGTACTGGGTTTGGGACAGTTGTCGCGACTTCAAGAGTTCAATCGGAAACGTTCGGAATTGGCCTCACTATACCTGGAAAAGATATCCGGAATCCATGAAATATCACCCCTTGGTATTCCGTGCTATGAAATGAAACATTCCTGGCATCTGTTCATTGTCCGCCTGGATATCGAAAAAGCGGGAATGGATCGCGATGAATTCATGGAAGAGTTAAAACAAAGAAATATCGGTACGGGAATTCATTTCCGTGCCGTCCATCTCCAAAAATATTACACCGAGGCCATGCAAACCCGTCGAGGAATGCTGCCCAATACCGAATGGAATTCGGACAGGATCGTATCGTTGCCTCTGTTTCCGGACATGACTGAAAAGGATATCGACTCGGTGATAGCGGCCATAAAGGAGGTTTTGAGTTAACCCATGACAACTGATATTTCTATTGTAATTCCGGTATTCAATGAAGAAGACAATCTTAAAGAGCTTCTGGATCGATGCCTCGATGCCTGTAACAAGATGGATAGATCCTTTGAAATCATCCTGGTTGACGACGGCAGTACGGACCGGTCGGCGGAAATCATCGCCCGGATGGCCCGGGAAAATTCGGGAAAGGTGACCGGCGTATTTTTTAACCGTAATTACGGCCAGCATGCGGCGGTAACCGCCGGATTTAAAGAATCCAAAGGCGATACGGTGATTACCCTGGATGCGGATCTTCAAAACCCGCCGGAAGAAATTCCAAAACTGGTCGAACAGATCGACAGGGGATACGACGTGGTTGGCAGCATCCGAACGCCACGCGAAGACAGCCTTTTTCGCAGAGCGGCATCCAACCTTGTGAACAAAACCGTGCAAAAATCCACCGGTGTGATGATGAACGATTATGGATGCATGCTGCGGGCATATCGCAGACCGATCGTGGATGCCGTCCTGCAATGCCACGAACGGAGTTCCTTTATACCGGTGCTGGCCAACCGGTTTGCACGAAACACCACGGAAATCCAGGTGCGGCATGCCAGGCGCGGGGCCGGTGAATCCAAATACAGTGTATGGAAGCTGATCAATCTGCAATTTGACTTGTTGACCAGTATGACCACCTTTCCCCTCCGCCTGCTGAGCTTTTTAGGAATATTTATATCCGGCACCGGTTTTGCTATAGGCGCCTACATCATTGTTATGAGGCTGTTTCACGGTTCTGATTGGGCAGTAGGCGGTGTTTTCACCCTGTTTGCAATATTGTTTATTTTCATCGGAGCACTCTTTGTGGGGATGGGTCTGCTGGGAGAATATATTGGACGGGTTTATGACGATGTGCGGGCCCGTCCCCGATTTTTCATTCACCAGGTTATCGGCAGGCAACAATCCAAAGAATGACATCCGTTGGCGCCATACCATTGGCTATTGTACCGTATCAATCATGTATAAGGAGAAATTATGAAAACCGTTGTTTTAGCATACCACAATATCGGCTGCGCCGGTATCAACGCCTTATTGCAAAATGGGTTTGACATTCTCGCAGTATTTACCCACACTCAAGACCCGAACGAAAACATTTGGTTTGATTCCGTTGCCAAGCTTGCCGCTACGCACGAAATTCCCATTTTCGCCCCTGAAGATATCAACCATCCGCTCTGGGTGCAAAAAATCAGGGGGTTGAAACCGGATATTATTTTCTCGTTTTATTACCGCAACATGGTCGGCAAGGACATCCTGGACATACCGCCCAAAGGCTGCCTGAATCTCCATGGGTCACTACTTCCCAGGTACCGGGGCAGATGCCCCATCAACTGGGTTCTGATAAACGGCGAGAAACAAACCGGCGTTACCTTGCACTACATGACTCCGAGACCTGATCACGGCGATATGGTCTGCCAGAAAAGCGTAGACATATCCTCCGATGACACTGCACTGACACTGAATAAAAAGATGGTCCAGGCTTCAACCGTTATGCTGAACCAAATTCTACCCCGGATAAAACAGGGGGAAATCCCGCAGGCCCCCCAGGATCACTCGGCCGCAACCTACTTCGGCGGCCGGAGGCCGGAGCACGGAGAAATAGACTGGTCTGTTTCAGCTCAGACGGTGAGAAATCTTGTGCGGGCGGTAACTGCTCCCTATCCCGGGGCATTTTCTCACATGGGAACCAGAAAGTGTTTTTTCTGGCAAGTAGCAGCGGCGCACGGAGCAAACCAGGGAGAACCTCCCGGAACTATTGTCTCTGTAGCTCCCCTGGTAATCGCCTGCGGAAAAAATTCGGTGCAGGTGGAGTTCGGTCAGGCTGAAAACGGTATCTACATGAGCGGTGCACAGCTTGCCGAAGAGCTTAACCTTGTAAAAGGCATGCGTTTCGGCCCGTATACGGATTTTTGTTGTGACGGGGAACAGAAAAAACACGTTCTTATTCTGGGAGTGGACGGTTTTATCGGCAATGCTCTGACCGAGAGACTTCTTGAAAGCGGGAAATATGAAGTCCACGGCATGGATCTTCACTCACAGAGCATCGGCCGTTTTCGGAAAAATCCGGATTTTCATTTTCACGAAGGGGATATCGCCATCCACAGGGAGTGGATTGAATACCATGTCCGAAAATGCGATATGGTTATTCCACTGGTTGCAATAGCAACGCCCATTGAATATACCCGGAATCCACTGAAAGTGTTTGAACTTGACTTTGAGGAGAACCTTCGGATTATCCGCTACTGCGCCAAGTACGGCAAACGGGTTATCTTTCCGTCCACTTCTGAAGTTTACGGGATGTGCAGTGACCCGGCGTTTGATGAAGAACGGTCACTGCTGATCTTGGGACCGATCAACAAGCAGCGATGGATTTATTCGTGCTGCAAACAGCTGCTTGACCGGGTGATATGGGCCTATGGCAGGACAGAAGGCTTGGAATTCACTTTGTTCAGGCCATTCAACTGGATAGGACCCAGGCTTGACAGTCTTTCATCCGCAAGAATAGGAAGCTCACGGGTTATCACTCAGTTAATTCTTAACCTGGTTGACGGAACGCCTATTCTGCTTGTTGACGGAGGGAACCAGAAACGCTGCTTTACGGATGTATTGGACGGCGTGGAATGCCTCTTCGGAATTATTGAAAACAAAGGCAAACGGTGTAACGGAAAAATTATTAATATCGGAAACCCTGATAACGAGGCAAGCATCCGTGAACTCGCGGAAATACTCGTAGAAAAATTTCAAAGTCACCCTCTGCGCCACCACTTTCCGCCCTTTGCAGGCATCAGGGAGATAGAGAGCAAGGTTTTTTACGGAGAAGGGTATCAGGATGTGTGTCACAGGAAACCTTGCATTAAAAATGCAAGGCGTCTGGTGGGCTGGAAAACCACCAAACTCCTTGAACAGTCCGTGGAAGAAACCCTCGACTTTTTCCTTAAAGAGTATGTTAAAGAAAACAACTGTGATTTGAGGATTGCCGTATGATACTTGGGCTCAGGATTGACGTGGACACGTTCCGGGGAACCCGCGAGGGAATCCCGAGACTTAGGAAAATTCTCGGAACATACGGGATAAGGGCCACGTTTTATCTTACGGTGGGGCCGGACAACATGGGGCGTCATCTCTTCAGGCTTGTTAACCCCAAGTTCATTGTCAAGATGGTAAAATCGTCGGCCCCAAGCCTTTACAGATGGGAGATTATCTTTAACGGCGTGCTTCGGCCCGGCCCGGTTATCGGAAAAAAACTGGGTAAAACCATTGCGGCACTCAAAGATGACGGTCATGAAATCGGCCTTCACGCATGGGATCACCATGCCTGGCAGACACATATCCGGAAGATGGATAAAACCGGGGTGAGAAAACACCTGAAAAAAGCCTCGGATACCCTGTTTGACATAACCGGAAAAAGAGCGGTGACATCAGCGGCTCCCGGGTGGAGATCAACAGACACATCCCTTGAGGTCAAGGATGAGTTCGGCTTCTTATATAACAGTGACTGCAGGGGGGATTCAGTGTTTTTCCCCCTTGTCAGCGGAAAACAGCTGTGTGTACCGCAGGTCCCGGTTACTCTGCCCACCTATGACGAGGTTATCGGAAGAAACGGGATTTCCCGGGATAGCTTTAACAACTGCATTCTTTCACTTTTAAGACCTGACAGGCTGAACGTGCTGACAATTCATGCAGAAGTAGAAGGAGGCTGCTGTGCAAGCATGTTCAGTGAATTTCTCAACAAGGCTTTGCATATGGGTATAACGGTTATTCCTCTGGGAAAAATCATCGAGCACTTCCCTCCAAAAAAATGCAGCAGAATTACCAAAAGGACATTTCCCGGACGCCAAGGATGGCTGTCGGTTCAGAAAGAAGGGTAAAAAAACAAATGTTCCTGGAAAAAGCTGTAATATATAACGTTCGCACAGAACGTTCCCCACTCTAAATTAATGCCTATTTTTGTTTGACAGCGCTTCGCCCACATTGTATTTTATTTATATTGCTGGATTCGACTTTTTATAAAATAATCAATGTTTACAAACTCGTAAAAAGTCAAAATTGGAACGGCAAAGTAAAAAGTTCAAGTTCAATGCGTCGCAAATTTCGTGGAATGAGGCGTACTTATGTACGCCGCAGTGAACACGAAATGAAGCGCAACGCAGAAATTGGACTTTTTACGAAGCCGTCAATATTACTCGCGAACAATTTATACAATAGCGAAGCCTGATATGAAGCGAATTTTCAGTCTATTTTTTACAATTTTTCTTGCACTCTGCCCGCCATTCCTTCTCCAAACAGGCTCGGCCAATGCCGATAAAATCCGCAAACCTGCATATGCCGGCAGTTTTTATCCTGAAACTCGGTCTGAATTGATGTCTATGATCGAACATCTCACCAACCGGGTCAAACAATCTCCTGTTACCCCTCCTCCCAATACCTCACTCAAAGCACTGATTATACCCCATGCCGGTTATATGTATTCAGGGGTGACGGCAGCGCATATCTCGCTGGTATTAAAGGAAAATCAGTTCAAAAGGGTCATCGTTTTGGCACCGGATCATCGCGTGGGGTTCACCGGCGGTGCCATCAGCGATGTGACCGCCTATGAAACGCCGCTGGGCCGGATTCCATTGAACCAAGATGCGGCAACGCTGCGTGGCAATGAATACCTGTTTCAAGCAATTCCCGCTTCCGATCGGCTTGAGCATTCCGTGGAAGTGGTCCTCCCGTTTCTTCAATATTTTCTAAAAAATTTTCAACTCATACCCATTGTCCTGGGTCATGATAGTGATCTTGCGGACCGGGTTACGGCAGCGCTTGACCCTTTAATGGATCAAAACACTTTGCTGGTGGCCAGTTCGGATTTGTCCCACTATCTTTCGTACCAAGAAGCGGTGGCCAGAGACCGGGAAACCATCAATATGATATTGGATCTTAACGCCGGTAAACTGCGGACACGAGAAAATGCAGCCTGCGGCAGAATACCGATTCTGGTTATGATAAATATGGCTCGCCGACACGGATGGCAACCCATGCTTCTCCACTATTCAAACAGCGGAGATACGTCAGGAGACCACTCGAGGGTTGTCGGCTATACGGCCATAGCTTTTTATGGAGGTTTATCCATGCAAAACACAAGTGATTCCAACCAGCCTTTGAAAAAAAATCAGGGACAAGCACTGATAAAGCTGGCCCGGCAGACCATTTCGGAAAGCCTGGGTAAAAAATCCATCTCCGTTGATCCCCAGACCCTGGCCGACAGTGCGTTTCAGGACCACAGGGGCACTTTTGTAACCCTGACCATCAACAAACAGCTCCGAGGGTGTATCGGCAATCTGGATGCCACCGAATCCATTCTGGCCGGAATAAAGCGCAACGCCATCAATGCCGCTTTCCATGATCCCCGTTTCTCCCAGTTGAAAGCCCATGAGCTCAATCAGGTGGATATCGAGATAAGTATCCTTACCGAGCCGGAGCGCCTGGAATATGGGGACAGTAAAGATTTACTTTCCAAACTCCGGGTCCATGTGGACGGCGTTATCCTTAGAAAGGGGTCGGCAAGCGCCACTTTTTTGCCCCAGGTCTGGGAGCAATTGCCCCGGCCTGAGCAGTTTCTTTCCCATCTTTGCATGAAAGCCGGCCTGCCTGGCGATGACTGGGAAAAAAGCCGTCTTGAAATTTTGACCTATCAGGTTCAATATTTTGAAGAGGAAAAATGAGCGTGCCATAACACGGGTGGTCATTGCCACGGGCATTTCCTCTGTGGTAACCCAGTTATTGGTCATTCGTGAATTTTTGGCACAATTCCAGGGCAACGAGTTCGTCATCGCCCTGATTCTATTCAACTGGCTGATCCTTGGAGGGATCGGGACTCTCCTGGCCCGATGGGTCACAAGGCGCTTGTGGAAGGCCACCGTCAATTGTCTGGCTTGGCTTTCATTTGTTTTGGCAGGCCTGTCTGCTGCTCAAATTTTGATCATTCGCCAGTTTCGCGATGTTTTTTTTATTCACGGGAGCTCGGTGGGATTTTATCCCACCCTGGCCTTTACCTTTTTTACCATTGCGCCCTATTGCCTT
>Ga0075114_10001962_pt1 | contig 10767 bp, 7 predicted proteins | sample AntAceMetag02UKM_FD_69784 | JGI IMG/M metagenome (GOLD analysis project Ga0075114, IMG submission 69784) | Saline lake microbial communities from Ace Lake, Antarctica - Antarctic Ace Lake Metagenome 02UKM | ecosystem: Environmental > Aquatic > Non-marine Saline and Alkaline > Saline | place...
AGAGAATAGCCCGGGACAGCATCTACGGGGACATCCAAGAGGTCATCCTCGTAGGCACCCAACGTATCATAGGGCACGTTCTTGATGTGCTCCAATCCTGCCCTGGCCAGGTTCTCCGAAGAGACCCGTTTGTGTACCACCCCGACACCAGCGCTACCAACCGACAGTCCTCCCAGGAAAACGGTCAACGCCAGGACGATGAGTGCCAGGGCAATCAGCTCTTCCAGGATAGAAATACCTCTCTCGTTTCTTGGCATGAGTCACATCCTAGTGCAGCTCGGCGGAAATGCTCCGCGTGTTTCCCGCTCAAAGGGGATCGTCAGATCCCGTCTTGAGCGCCAATCTTGCCACATAGTGCCTGTCCTGAGCTCGCCGAAGGGCCGGCCGGGATCTGACGATCCCTGGCGAGCGTAACCCGGCGAGCGTAACTGGCGAGTGTGAACCGATGGGGGCTTATGCCCTCGTGCACTAACCAACTGAGCCAATGATCGAGTACATCGGCATCACAGTTGCCACTGCCACGAATCCCACAACCCCACCGATGAAGACCATCAACGCAGGTTCCATGGCGCTGGACAGAGCCTCCACGGCACGGTCCACTTCCTCCTCGTAGAAGTTGGCCATGGTTTCCAGATTGTCATCCAAGGTCCCTGCCTCTTCTCCCACTCGAACCATCTGCACCAACATGCCTGGGAAGACTTTGTGCTTCGATAAGGGACCAGAGAGGCCCTGTCCCTGCATCATCTCGTCCCGCACCTCGGTGATGGCCTCCCGTATCAGGATGTTCCCCATAGTCCGAGCGCACATCTCCAAGATTTCCGGCAGCGACAGGCCGGCCCGCAGCAGAACGGACATCGTCCGACTCAAGCGCGCCGCTGCTCCCTCGAGCGTGACTTTCTTGATCAGAGGGATCTTCAGCGCCAATGTGTCCTTCAATCTCTTCCCCACAGCCGTCGATCCGAACCACACCATGAACACCAGCAACACCACTCCTGCTATCCCGAGAGTAGTGCCATGGGCCGTAGTGAAATCCGTGATGGCCATCAAGACGCGAGTTGGCAAAGGCAGTTCCATGTCAAACGTTTCGAACAGGCCCATCATCGGAGGCAGCGCCACGACGATCAACAGGATGACCACTCCGATAGCCGCTGAGAAAACGAAAGCCGGGTAAGCCATGGCGCTCCGGATTTTGCGCAGGATGGCATCCTCCTTCTCCATGTGCGTGGCCATCTGCCGCAGCACCAGAGAAATGTTCCCGGTTCGCTCCCCAACCTCGATCATGCGAGAGAAAAGCGGAGGGAAGATCTGCGTATGCTTCCGGATGGCCTCCGACAGGGATACCCCCTTCCTCAGATCTTCGAGCATCTCCTGGAGTGCTCGCCCAAAAGCCTTATTGTCGACTTGCTCGCCCAACAACTGCAAGGAGCGCACGATGGGGATGCCCGACTCAACCAGCGTGGCAAGTTGCCGTGAAAAGATGATCAGGTCCCTCTTCTTCACTCCGAACACAGAGGGCATAATGTCTGCCAACGAGCGCCGGGACTGCTTCTGGCGCAAGGTAATCACGGTGTAGTCCATGCCCCACAGGAGTTCCTCGGCGGACTTCTCCGTCACGGCCTCAATGACGCCCTGCATTCTCTCCCCATTGACATTGTAGGCGACATACTGATACGATGCCACTCGTCATCTCCTTATTTGACAAAAGTTGCGTAGTTCGCGACTGAAAGGTGCCCGGCACTTACGAACGGGTGCATCAGTGCTCCGACAGACGTATAAAACACCGGTTTTCGCTTCTCATGAGACGGTTCTAAGTGCCGGGCACCTCAACCGCGTAACTCCTGCTATTTGAGAACAAACACATTGCGCACGACCTCATAGGGAGTGGTCATCCCTAGCTTGGCCTTCATCATGCCATCGGTGCGCATCAAGACCATTCCTTCCTTGACGGCCTGCGCGCGGATGTCGTCTGCACTCGCTCCCTTGAGAATCATCCGTCGTATCGTCTCGCTCATGACCAGAATCTCGTAAACCGCCATCCGTCCTTTGTACCCAGTCTGTGCGCACAGGTTACAGCCCTCTCCGTATAGGAACTCCTCCTGATCCTCGCCAATCTCCTCCTTATAGGCCAGACGCTCTTCCTCGATCACCTTCCTGGGGGTTCTACAGTGGGAGCAGACGCGACGCACCAGGCGCTGTGCCACAACGGCTACCAGCGCCGAAGTGATGAGGAACGGCTCCACGCCCAGATCCATGAGACGCACGACGGAACTCACCGAGTCGCTGGCATGCACGGAGGAGAGCACCAGGTGCCCAGTGAGAGCCGCCTGAATGGCAGTATTGGCGGTCTCCTCATCTCGGATCTCACCAACCAGCATGATGTCAGGGTCCAGGCGCATACTGGCTCGAAGGCCAGAAGCAAAAGTTATGTTCGCCCGCAGATTGACCTGCATCTGGCAGATATCGTCGAATTGATACTCGACCGGATCCTCAATGGTGACGATCTTGTTCTCATTACGGTCCAACTGGTTGATGGAAGCGTAAAGGGTAGTGGTCTTGCCGGACCCCGTGGGGCCACTCATCAGGATCATGCCATAGGGCGAATGTAAGACCCTCTCATAGGCTTTCTGACACTCAGGCAGGAAACCCAGGTCGGAGAGGCTCAGGACAGACATAGCCTTGTCAAGAATTCGAAGAACAGCCATCTCTCCCCGGACGGTGTTGGACGTAGCCGCTCGAATGTCTACTTCCTTACTACCCACCGTTACCGAGAATTGCCCGTCCTGCGAACGACGTCGCTCGGCGATGTTCAGGTTGGCAAGCACCTTGATGCGGGAGAGCAGAGGAGCGTGGACCCCCAGTGGGAGCGTCATGGCATCATGCAGAATACCATCAATGCGGTAGCGAACGCGCAGACGCTTTTCCTGAGGTTCGATATGAATGTCGGACGCAGTATCTCGCACCGCCTGAGCAATGATCAGCTCCAGAGCGCGCACCACGGGTGCCTGCGCGACCAGATCGGCTGAAAGCCGATGCCTTGCCTCGTCTTCAGGCGGCAGGGTGAATTCGATTCGCTCTATCTGCTTCTCAATCTCGCCCATGGAGCGATAGTGGAAATTGATGGCACTCAGGATGTCCCGTTTCGGCACGTTGGTGGGCTTGATCCGCAGGCCGGTTCGGGCACGGACATCCTCAATGGCATAGATGTCCTGTGGATCGCTCATGGCCAGTATCAGGATGCCATTTTCCACCCGCAGAGGGACAATGTCGTGCTTCCGAGCCATCTCCTCGGGTATCAGTTGGATGGCCTCCGGGTCGATGTCATAGCTCGTAAGATCTACGGGGGACACCACGCCGTCGCCACCATTTCCCTCGATCATCTCAATGATGGTGTCCACGTCGAAAGGCTTGTAGAGCATACCATCCACTCCTGCCCACAGAGCCTCGGATACTATACCCTCGAAGGTGGTACGCCCGCTCATCAGCAGAGCCGTCACGTGGGGGTCAATGGCCTTGATCTCACGCAGAGTCTCGACGCCATTCATGCCCGGCATCATGACGTCAATCAGAACCAGGTCAAAGCGGCCTTGCCTCATAGCCTCGACGGCCTTGCTACCATCATTTACAGACACCGATGCGTAGCCTCTTGCTTCGAGGCTGTCCGACAGAGCCTCACACAGACGGACATTATCATCAATGATCAGGATACTCGCTCTAGCTTGCATCTGTCCCTCCTAACTGCTTCACACAGAATCGACGGAACTTTGCCTTCCTATGTTCCAGTCCCGACATGCTGCGCAATACCTCCCGGGGTGTCGTCATCCCCAGATTGACCTTCACCATGCCATCACGGCGCATGGATACCAGACCCTCTCTCATGGCCTGCGCTTGAATCTTATCAGCGCCCGCACCCGTGATCAACATATGCCTGATCACTTCGCTCATGACCAGGACCTCCTGGATTCCAATCCGGCCCTTGTAGCCGGTATGAGCACAGTAGTCACAACCCTCGCCGCACACGAACTTCTCGCGTTTTTCGCCCATCTCCCACTCGTAGGCGACTCTCTCTTCATCAGGAGCATCGCGAAGGACCTGGCAGCGAGGACAGACCCGGCGTGCAAGCCGCTGCGCAACCACGCCTTCCAGTGCCGACGTAATGAGAAACGGTTCGATGCCCACATCAACCAGGCGAAAGAGAGTATCCACCGCATCGTTGGCCTGGATAGCTGCCAAGATCAAATGGCCAGTGAGAGCGGCCCGGACCACCGCCTTCGCCGTCTCCTTGTCCCTGATATCGCCAACCATGATGACATCCGGATCGAGACGCATACTCGTCCGCAGGCCACTGGCCATGGAAGTGTTCGTACTACAGTTGAGCTCCATCTGGTTAATGCCATCGAAACGGTACTCTACCGGATCCTCGATGGTAATGACATTGTGCTCGTCGTGGTCGAACTGATGAATAGAAGCGTACAGAGTTGCTGTCCGCCCAGATCCGACTGGCCCGCTAACCAGGATCAAACCGCCGGACGACTCAAGTAGATGACGGTATCTTGCCAGACACTCCGGTAGGAATCCCATCTCCGACAGGTCTGTGATGGGCCTGTCCTTCTCCTGCACTCGCAGCACAACCATCTCGCCCCAGGCAGTATTCGAAGTAGCCACCCGAAAGTCCATCTCCTTGCCATCCACAGAGATGGACATCTGGCCAGCCTGGGGGCAGTGTCGCTCCGCGATGCTCAAGTTGGACAGGGCTTTTATGCAGGAAACTAGAAGAGGATGCGTACTCAACGGCACAGACTTAACATTGTGCAGAACGCCGTTGATACGACAACGAACACGCAAGTAGTCTTGCTGCGGCTCGATGTGAATATCAGAAGATCCGTCCCGCACTGCCAAAGCGAGGAGTGAGTCCAGCATGGCCGGGATAGAATCATCACCCATGTGGACGTCTGCTCCATTCCCAGTATCCCGAGTATCCTCAATAACATCAAGTGATCCGCTCTCAAGAACATGCTCAAGAACTTGCCTCTTGCGCCCGGTCGGCTTCTCCTCGGCAGAACCGTACCGGCTGGTCTCCTCAGGAACTGCAATCGCCCCGATCTCCGTTTCACCCAGAGACTCTGCTGAATCAGCCGTTGGGCTCGCCACTTCTACCACTTCTGGCTGATCCTCATCCAGCTTGACCATTCCGATATGAGGGGGGGCTGGCTCCTGATTTGCAGGATCGGCCGGCTCGACGTCCACTGACTCTGCTGATCCGCTGCTACCTCCGTACCCCAACCCCTTGTGGGCGTTGACGGGCGGCTCAACGTCCACCACGTCTACCGATCCTTTGCTACGGACCACCCCCTTGCGAGCGCCAGGCCACTCATCACTCAGCTCGTCCACCTGGGCACTAGTGGTGGCTTTCTCTTGTGCGCCAGGATCCTCGCTGGCCGCCTCCTCTGAATCCGACTGAGCGGCTGAAGTTTCAATTGCACCCTGTACATCCTCAACTATCGCGGCCACCTCGGGTCGCTTCTTCACCGCACCTGCCTTGCTCATTTCTCTGCGAGCAGCTTCCAACTGCCGGGATTCCCTGCCCGTCAGGGTCATGCCCACAGGTTCCGTTTCATCTGAATCCGGGAAATGGGACAAAACGGTCGGCTGCGGGGAAGCACTGCTCTGAAGGGGCACTACTCTCCCGGCCTTCGCCGAATCAGATCCAGGGGCGTCCATTTCCAATGCCGCGATCCTGCTTGGCTCCTCTCTAGATTCCTCGTCCCCATCGGCCTGCCCTCCAGCCCCAGCCATCTCCCTCTGAGTGATGCCAGCGGACGTACTCTGTGCAGTGGCTAGCGGCGGTGACTCCCGGAGACTACTGTAGCCTCGCTCAATGGCACTTAGCACATCGTTCGTAGACGCTTGAAATGCATCGATGTCAAGCCCCGCGGTGACTCTGCGTATCCTCCCGATGGCACCAAGGTTTCTGGGATTGCTCAGGGCTATACTGAGGACACCATCCTCGACCCTCAGCGGTACTACGCCATCCTCCCGAGCCATTTCCTCAGCTATCAGTCGCAGAGCTTCCGGTTGAAGCTTGTATCCTTTCAGATCAATACGTGGCATAGCAGACCCATCATTGCCCTTCCTCTCGAGGATGTCCAGAACTGTCTCAATCTCGAAAGGCTTGTAGAGCACGCCCTGGGCACCAGCCCTCAACGCCTCGTAAATGAGCCCCTCCATTGCATCGTGGCCCATCATCACAATAGCCGTCACATACGGATCGACTGTCTTGAGTTTCCGCAAAGTCTGAATGCCGTTCAGCCCAGGCATCATGATATCAATGAGAACAAAGTCAAATGGTTGTGCTGAGACTTCTTCGATGGCCTTAGCGCCGCTCTCCGCCATGACCACCCGGAATCCCTTCTCCGAGATGATGTCGGACAAGGTCTCGCACATACCCTCGTCATCATCTACGATCAAGACACAGCTTCTCGGTGGCATAAGAACATCTCCACAAACCTCGCGACTCAGCCTTTGCCTTGTCGCCAAACTGGCCCCTTTGGTTGGTGACTCACCAGTACAGCTCGGCAAATCCCCGCCGCGAGCAACCGGGTTGCCCCATGATGCCTATCCTGCCTGCCCTGAGCGAGGCCAAAGGGAACTTGCCGAAGGGCCGGGATCTGACGACCCCTGGCGAGCGCTGACCGAGCGAGATTCAGAACCGCACGGATTTCGGTACGCCTTCTGCACACAATAGACTCTCGAGGTCTTTCTGAGATGGGCCGAGGAAAGACCAGACGGACCTATAGCAATTATACATCCTTAGTAGCATGGCATGGGTAAAGCATGCATGAAGGTGGCATAAATACCTTGTCACCCCCAGCATCCTGAGCCTGTGGAACGATGCAGCCCGTCTCAAAGCGGGAACCTGACAAGCACAACTGTCACCGCATCGTCTTTTCGGCTTATGTCCAGTGTGCTACCATGCCCCTCTATCAGGCTCTTGCTGATAAGCAAAGGAAGAGCCACTCGATAGGCAGATGGGCTTCCATTGAAATCAAACAGGTCATCCAGAGATTGCGAGGCCAGCTTGAGTCCTGCGCTGGCGATGCGAATCTCAATGTGACCATCACGCACACTACTAGCCACCCCCAGGCTTTCTCCCGGGGACAAGTCACCAACGACCCACGCCATGATGTTCCTGAACGCATGCTGCAACTGAACTCGATCTCCCTGCAGAGCAGGCAGTCCTGAAGAGAAAGCCAAGTGCTGCAACACGCCATCAGGAATATGCACCTGCGCCAGAGCTCGCTTGAGGACATCGTTGAGTGGGAGATCCTGACAGACGGGAGACTTCGGCCAGGCATAGCTCATCAGGTCCATGATGGTGCCGTTGACGGTGTCTGTTTCTCTCTCCAGAATGTTCAGATGCCTCCGTACCTTACTATCACCGTTGTCGACTTGCATGCGAAGATAGTAGATCGAGTTCTTGAGCACGCCGAACCTGTTGCGCAGATCATGCCCCAGATTCCGGATCAGCTCTCCCATCTCTGGTGAGACCCGAGCTTCCGACGATCCGCGTTCTTCCGCCACTCTTTCTTGCCACCTCTCTCCTGAGAATAGCAGACCGCAACACAGCGATCATCCAAGATCTTCTACTCAATTGAGGGACGGGTCGCCGCCGTTTCCACTGCTGAGAATCCCGTCAATCAGACTTGGAACTTCCTCCATGTCCAGAGGCCTGAAAAGCACCCTGTAGACTCCCTCGCGCAGAGCCCCTTCGACGACATCCGGCATCGTGTACGCCGTCATCATGATTACGATAACGCTACTGTCTATCTCCTTGAGCTGCTTCAGGACCTCCACACCGTTCATGCGCGGCATAACGATGTCCATGAGCATCAAGTCATACGTCTCAGTCTTGATGTCTTCCAACGCCTCGCTGCCACCACCGCTCCGCAAACTCGAAAGACTCTATCCTACAGTATGTACAGCAGCGTATCTCTCATGCCGCTATCGTCATCCACTACCAGCAAGAGGTACTCTTTGGCATCTTCGCTCATACTCAACTCCTGTTCCCATCTGCATCATTGCCGACCTCTGTCGGAAGGGCAACCACAAACGTGGCTCCCTCATCTACGTTGTTGTGGGCAGTAATGTGACCACCATGGTTCCCAATGAGCATTCTACTGATAGCCAGGCCAAGGCCAATGCCCTTAGCCTTAGTTGTAAACAGGGCCTCAAAGAGTCTATCAATGTTCTGCGGCTCTATGCCACATCCCGTATCGCTGATAGCGACCTGCACGAATCCATCCTTGAGCCCCGTCGCAATAGTCAGCTTTCCCCCATCAGCCGTAGCCTGGATAGCGTTGATCAGCAGATTCACAAAGACCTGCTGGATCTTGCCTGAATCTAACATGATCTCTGGCAACTTCTCTTGGAGAGCAGTCTCGACGATCACGGTTGACGGAGTCTCGACTCTTGCCAGGGCCTCGCTCACCAACCCGTTGATGTCCACCTTCTGAGTCCTGAGTTCAGCAAAGCTGATGAAACCCATCAGGTCGGTGATGATCTTGTTGGACCGGGCAACCTCTCGCTGCATGATCCCCAGGTGCTTCTTCACCTTGGGGTCCGCATCGCCCATTCTACTATTCAGATAATAGATAGAATTGTTGATCACGCCCAGGGGATTGCGAAGCTCGCGCGCCACGCCAGCCCCGAGTTTGCCGATGACCGCCAGCTTCTCAGCACGCACCAGGTACTGTCTGGCTTCACGTAGTTCTCGATTGCGCTCTTCCAGCTCCCGGTTCCACTCCTCCAGCTCCCACCGGGCTCTTACAAGCTCATCGAAGAGGCGTGCGCTTTCGATGACCACCGCTGCCTGGTTCCCCAGGATAGAAACCACCTCCACGTCTCCCTCGTCAAAGGGAGGGCTGTCATTGCCCTTACCCAGGGTCAACATGCCTATCGCCTTGTCCTTCGCGTACAGTGGTAGGCAAAGCATAGAGGAAAGACCAAGAGTCTCCAGAAGCTGCTGAGCATCCCGACAGACTTCAAGCTTGTCGCTGATCAAAGAGGTCTCAATCCTGTCCCTGAGGACGGGAGCGAGCGACTTACACAGATCAGTCATCTCCACCGGCTGGCCTTCACAACCAATAGTAGTCATCAACTCCAGGTTGTCCCCAGCCATCAAGAACAGCCGCCCGTGGTCCGCGCCCGCTTGATGAGCGGTGGTCTCTAGAATCTCATCCAGCAACTGTTCAAGCTTTAGGGTGCTTCGAAAACGCTGACTGGCCTCATGCACCGGCACCAATGCCTTCAAGCGGATGTTCTCACGCAGCAGGCGGCTCTGACTCAAGGCATGCTCAATAGCGTCCATCAGCTCTTCTATGGAAAAGGGCTTCGTCACGAAATCGCGCGCGCCGGCCCGCAGAGCCTTGATGGCTATGTCCGCGGTACCGTAGCCGGTCATGACTACTGCGGCAATGTCCGGGGCTGTAGTCCTGACCTAAGCAAGGAGATCAATACCCCAAATCTCCGGCATCATGATATCCGTCAGGAGCAAATCGAAGCGTTGTCTCTTCGCCAGATCCAGTGCCTGTCGCCCACTGGATGCACCCTGGGCCTCATATCCTCTCAGAGCCAACAGCTTCAGACAGAAAGCCACCACGTCCTTCTCGTCATCTACGACAAGAATGTGCTCCTTCTCTCTCTCGCCGTTATCAGGATCCGTGTTCATTTGCGTGCTCCGGTTTCCTCGCAATGCACCGTCCTTCCTGCTGCCGCAACCTCACCTGTTACCGAGACCTCCGATTTCTGCTCGTGCAGCGACTGGCGTGGCCCACACACTGAGCTCTGAGGGCGTTCCCGTGCCAACAACTGCTGAGAAACCGGGGTTCTGGAGGCTCCCTTATCCAAGTGCGGTCGCAAAAGTGACTGATCGGAAGTCCAGAGGTGTCTGAATACTGCCACCAACATGGGGTCCAACTGCCCGTTGCCCCCCCCGTCAAGAAGCTCAAAGCTCCTCTCGACACTCATGCTGGGCCGGTACACCCTCGCAGATGTCATAGCCTCGAGGGAGTCGGCCACAGCCAAAATGCGCGCACCTAAAGGAATGTCCTCACCGGCGAGCCCGTCGGGGTATCCCCGTCCGTCATATCGCTCGTGATGATGATAGACCAAGGGGACGATTCCCTGCAGGGACTTGATCTCTTCCACGATCGTGGCTCCTATGCGAGGATGCTGCTTCACCACGTCATATTCCTCGTCAGTCAGGCCTCCCGGCTTGTTCAAGATCAGATCACTGACACCGATCTTGCCGATATCGTGCAAGAGTCCTGCAACACGCAATTCCTCTACTTCCAGGGGGGAGAGGTCAATCTCCCTCGCGATGGCCACCGCATACTTGGCTACCCACTCCGAATGTCCCCTGGTATAGTGGTCTCGCGCTTCCACCGCCGTGACGAGAGCCGTGATGGTTCCGATGTTGAGTTCCTTCAACTCTCGATAGGCCCTCGCGTTCTCCAGTGCGATGGCAATCTGCGCCCCGAAGACGGTTATGAGTTGCACATCTTCCGGAGTGTACGGGGAGTCCTCGGGCATCCGGGCAGTACCCAGTACTCCAATCACCTCATCGTGGTGACAAAGAGGAAGGCAGACAGCAGACTGCCCCTCCTTGGTATCGGGCCCGCTGGAGGAGCCTATCCAGGGCTTGCGCCCCTTGATCACGCAGTCCAACACCTCTCCGGTAACCCAATCAGGCTCGGCCCAGCCACTGGTCGA
>Ga0075114_10001963_pt1 | contig 10767 bp, 10 predicted proteins | sample AntAceMetag02UKM_FD_69784 | JGI IMG/M metagenome (GOLD analysis project Ga0075114, IMG submission 69784) | Saline lake microbial communities from Ace Lake, Antarctica - Antarctic Ace Lake Metagenome 02UKM | ecosystem: Environmental > Aquatic > Non-marine Saline and Alkaline > Saline | place...
CTTGCATAATATGGGAACCATATGGAATTAAATACGTCTCATATATTCCGATAAAAATAGCATTAATTCAGCCTACAATCTGGCAAATGTATGCAAAAACCAAAACTTGGAAAGTAGAGTCAAGATATCAAAATTCTTGGTATCGATCGTGGGATTGTGAACATAGCAGTCTGCTCCGATAACACTTTTTACAACTCGAAGAAGGTGAAAAACACCAGCGCAAAGCATGCCCACCTTAGAAAAGAGTTGCAGTCCAAAGGCACTCGGTCGGCAAAACGGAAGCTAAAGAAGCTTTCGAGCCGAGAAAGACGGTTTGTGACTGACGTCAACCATTGCATATCGAAGCAAATCGTAAACTCGGAACACATGGTGTTTGCTCTTGAAGATCTTAGCAAGATCCGAGTTCAGAAGCGAAGGGAAAAGCAGTTCAACCGAAAGCTCAACAGCTGGTCGTTCTACCAGCTTGAGCAGTTTATCCGGTACAAAGCAGAAACTCTCGGAAAGCATGTTCTCCTTGTGGATGCCAGGTATACCTCGCAGAAATGTTCTGAATGCGGGCATATCTACAAAGGAAATCGTGAAGGATCTGCCTTCCGTTGCCGCAAATGTGGGTTTGAACTCCACGCTGACCTCAACGCTTCTCGTAACATTGCTCAGGCGGGTATTATCTTGCTTGGGTAGGCTGCCTGTCAACCAGTCAATTGTAGCGGCTTAAAGCCAGTTACAAGCCACACCCTTCAGGGGGTGGTAGTTGACCGGTATATTTATTAACATTTTGCACAAATTGTATACACTTATCTATAATATTTTATTTCATACCAAAGGGCTACAAAAAATGGAACCGTAACAGGTAAAAAGGCTGCAGTATAGTCAGGATGACAGAGGGTGCTAAAAGTCGATTAGCATCCAGGAAGGGAAGGATCAAGACTGATCTAATTTGATGGTCAAGTCGTCGATCTATCAATCAGACGGAGGTAAATTATAAATGAGCAAAATCACTATCAGCTTAATCAAAGCAGACGTAGGCGGCTGGCCCGGACACGCCACAGTCCACCCAGCCCTGAAAAGTGTAGCAGATTCGATGCTTGCCCAGGAAAAAGCATCGGGAAGGGTCATCGATTACAAGGTCATGTCTGTCGGAGACGACCTTGAGCTTCTGATGAGCCACAGGAACGGCGTAGACAACGCCGATATCCATGGCCTTGCCTGGGAAGTTTTCTGCAACGCAACCGAGAAGGCAAAAGAGCTCAAGCTCTACGGTGCGGGCCAGGATATGCTTTGCGATGCTTTCAGCGGGAACGTGAAGGGAATGGGCCCAGGAGTTGCAGAACTAGAGTTTCAGGAGAGGACCGCAGACCCCCTGGTCGCCTTCATGATGGACAAGACCGAACCTGGGGCTTTTAACTTTCCGATCTACAAGATCTTTGCAGACCCCTTCAACACGGCAGGCCTCGTCATAGACCCAGCCATCCACCAGGGATTCATCTTCGAGATCTGGGATATCTTAGAGAACAAGAGCATCTTCATGAAATGCCCTGAGGAAATGTATGACGTCTTGGCTCTGGTAGGTGCCAAGAGCAGATACGTCATCAAGAGGGTATTCCCAAAGCCGGGAAAGCTCCCTGAAGACGAAGCAGTGGCGACCATCAGCACAGAGAAGCTCTACCACATCGCAGGCGCCTATGTGGGAAAAGACGACCCAGTAGCGCTTGTGAGGTGCCAGTCAGGCCTTCCGGCGCTGGGCGAGGTTCTCGAGCCATTTTCTATTGGCCATTTGGTCAGTGGTTGGATGAGAGGAAGCCACAATGGTCCCCTCATGCCCTGTGCCTTTGAAGATGCCTGTTGCACCAGGTTCGATGGACCTCCAAGGGTCATAGCAGCAGGGTTCCAGATCGCCGACGGGGTGTTTGTCGGGCCTGTCGACCTATTCAAAGATAAGGCCTTCGACCTTACCAGGCAGAGGGTTCTTGAGGTCGCTGACTACATGAGAAGACACGGCCCCTTCGAGCCTCACAGATTGCCCATGGAAGAGATGGAATACACTACGCTTCCCAACATCCTGAAGGAACTTGGTGGCAGGTTTAAGAAGATAGAATAATTGAATAAGATCCAGAAATTTGGATCTAGCTTGGCTGTTTAGCTATCGTAGTGACTTTGGCCATATTTTTGTGCAGCTTGGAAGCTTATGGCCAGATAGCTGAAGGCCAATTGAAACGTTTTTAAGAGCAGAATGGGACGAGTTGCCCTTGTAGGTGCTAAGGGCAAGATACGTCTCATTCCCCATTTTGATTTTTTCCACACACCTCAGACGACATTTCTGAACACTGCATTCCTCAAAGCAGTAATTATATTACCTCTCAATAACAGAATTAAGTAAGACGATTGCAAGGTTGCTTTGGGGGGGTTGGATATGTCTGTGGTATCTGTGAAAGATCCTATTTCCGAGACGAAGATGGGGCCAGAGAAGGCCACGCAAGATACGAAGCCGAAAAAGAGGCGACGGCTCAAGGTAGCTCATCCTGAAAGGTGCATAGGCTGTCTATCTTGCATGTTCGCTTGTAGTCGAGTAAATACCGGAAGGGTCTCTCTTGACCGGAGCGCCATAAAGATCAAGACCCAGGGAGGGCTCGAAGGCGACTTTGCGGTGGTGGTCTGTCGCGCTTGCAAAGACCCGCCTTGCGTCAAAGCCTGTCCCACTGGAGCTCTCGAACAAAAAGAAGACGGAAGGGTGGTATTTCACAGAGACCTTTGCAAAGGCTGCGGCAACTGCGCCGATGCTTGTCTGATCGGGGCCATCACCCTTGACAAAGAGAAGAAGGCGGTCAAATGCAAACACTGCGGAGCATGCGTGGCCTTCTGTCCTCATGGTGTGCTCGAACTCGAAGAGGTGACTTACTAACCTTTAGCTTTGCGCCGATGGGTGCTACAGCTACATTTTCGTAAAGGCGGTGGTATCAGATGCTCAGAAGAGTTCTCTACATCGATCTTAGCAAGGAAGAAAGCTGGGTCGAAGAAAGAGACGAACTATTCGAAGAATGGCTCGGTGGAACCGGCGTTGCAACCCAGCTCCTCTTGGAAGAATGCCCTGAAGGGATCAATCCACTCTCTCCAAAAGCTCCGATAATATTCAGCATCGGGCCTCTCAATGCCCTATTCCCAGTGATGACGAAGACCGTTGCCACCTTCAAGTCGCCACTTACGGGGGAGCTTGGCGAATCCTACGCAGGGGGCAGGCTTGCCATGGCCCTGAGGTTTGCGGGCCATGAGTCTGTGGTGATCAGAGGGGCTGCTTCAAGGCCGAGCTACATCTCCATCAAAGACGCCGAGGTGAAGATCAAGGATGCAACCTCGATATGGGGCGTGCCAGCCACGGTTGTTGGCTTCATCTTGCGCGATGTCGAACCTGGCGTTGGACGGCGAAGCATAATCAGGATAGGTGAGGCCGGTGAAAAGCAGGTCAAGTACGCCGGAGTGATGGTGGACACCTACAGACACTTCGGACGGTTGGGCTTGGGCGCTCTCTTTGGGTCCAAAAACCTCAAGGCTTTGGTGGTCTCGGGAACCGAAGACGTGGAAGTACCTGATCCTCAACGGTACAGAAAGATCTACAACAAGCTCTACAGGATCGTCGTTCAGACCGACGCCATGGAAAAGTACCACGATATCGGAACATCAATAAACATCAACATCTTAAACCAGCTCAAAGGTCTCCCCACAAAAAACTTTCAGGCTTCAAGCTTCGAAGATGCAGATAAGATCAGCGGCGAGACGCTGGCCGATAACTACCTTTTCAAGAGAGTATCTTGCGCCCACTGTCCCATAGGTTGTATCCACATCGGGATGCTCAAGACATCTTTTTCCCGACAACACGAGTTCGAGATCAGGAAAGTCTCCTACGACTTTGAGCTGATTTATGCCTTGGGATCGAACCTGGGAATATCATCGCCCGAGAGCCTCTTGGAGCTAATAGAGGCGTGTGAAAGATATGGGCTGGACGTAATAAGCACGGGGGTTGTTCTCTCCTGGGCGACCGAAGCCTACGAGCGCGATATGATCACGCCTCAGGATACGCTGTGCATACCGCTTCATTGGAACGATGCGAAAGGATACCTCAAAGCCATAGACTACATCGTCGAGATGCCAAACGAATTTTATGCAACTTTGGCCCAAGGCGTGGAACTGGCTTCTGCTCGATATGGTGGCCAGGAGTTTGCCATGACACTTGGCAAGAACGAGGTTGCAGGATATCACACGGGGCCAGCATCGATCATCGGCCAGACGGTGGGAGTTCGGCATTCTCATCTGGACAATGGAGGTTACAGCATCGATCTGAAGGCCGCAAAAAAACAGCTTGACCCCGAAGAGATGGTCGATGCCATAATCAAAGAAGACGATTCAAGAAGCGTCTTCAACTCCCTGATAGGATGCCTCTTTGCAAGGGGCGTCTACACCGACGAGAACATCATCAAGGCTCTCGGATCTGTGGGTATAGAGAAGACCGAGGAAGATCTGGAGATTCTTGGCCGAAGGATTTTTGAAGAGAAGTACAGGTTCAAGAGACGGGAAGGCTTCGATCTGGACAAGATCAGGGTTCCTCAGAGGTTTTACCAGGTCGTGACCACCATGGGTATGGTCGATCCAGAAACCGTGGAGACCATGATGGAGATATACCGCAAGCGTAGAGGATGGTAAAGTGACAAATGCTCCAAAAAGGCCACAAGAATCACTATTTAGCGCATTATCGCGATATCGTGATGTTATCGTGACGATGCTATACCATCTCTATAATTACAGCATCAATCGTATAACCCCATATCTAACGCACGGGATCGTCAAAGGTATGGAAAAGAAGTGAGGCATCTGGCATATGATATACACCATAACGCTCAATCCAGCCCTGGACAGGACCTTGCAAGTCAGCAAGATCGAACACGATGTGTCGAACCGGATCTTGTGGGAGAATTTTTACGCAGGAGGCAAAGGAATCGACGTCTCTAGAGTCTTGGCCAACTTGAGAATTGAGAATCGGGCTTTGGGGTTTAGGGGCGGTTTTGCTGGCGAGCATCTTAAAGCCCTCCTGATAAAAGAAGGAATCCAGTCCGACTTCGTCAGAGTATCAGGCGAGACCAGGACGAATGTGATCGTCCACGAGGTTAGAACCGGGAGACAGATCGCTTTCAATTCCCAAGGCCCTGAAGTCAAGCCTTTCGAGTTGGTAGAGTTCACCGACGAGGTGGCCCAATTAGAAGATCCAACAATTGTCAGCATTGGCGGAAGCGTCCCTCCCGGAGCCAGTCCCGAGATATACAGAAAGATCATAAGGACGTTGAAGATAAGGGGCGCGAAAGTTGTGCTCGACGTGGATCGAGAAGCCCTAAAAGAGGGGCTTCAAGCTAAACCTCACATAATCAAGCCCAACATCCACGAGCTGAGCCATCTCGTGGGGAAAGATCTGAAAAGGCTCGACGACGTGAGAAATGCTGCCCATAAGATTCACAAGAGAGGTGTTGAGACCGTGCTGGTATCTATGGGCGCAAAAGGGATCCTTCTGGTGGCCGATGGTGAAGAATGTCTGGCAGTTCCTCCAGAGGTGAAGGTAGTGAACACAATTGGAGCAGGAGATTCTTCGGTCGCCGGTTTCATCTACGGAATCGTCACGGGCATGGACATGAAAGATGCCCTGAAACATGCTGCCGCTGCTGGAACTGCCACTACTTTAAGGAGAGGAACCGCGTTATGTCAAAAGGAAGATATAGACAGCATTCTTCCCAAAGTAACGTTAGAGATATTTCCAGAACGATGAAGGAAAAAAAACGAAAGGTGTGATCAATGTCCATCAAACCAGAAGATGTTAACGTCCCCTCGGACGTTCCCAAGAACAAGCGGAAGGTTTACGCGGAAAATTACCTCAAGATCACGAGGAACAGCGGAAGGCTAATGCTTTTTGCTGGCGACCAGAAAGTCGAACATCTGAACAAAGACTTCTACGGCGAAGGTATCGATCCAGAAGATGGAGATCCAGAGCACCTCTTCAGGATAGCAAGCCAGGCGAAGATCGGCGTCTTTGCAACCCAGTTTGGGCTCATCGCCAGGTACGGTGAAGACTATCCCAAGGTGCCATATCTCGTAAAGCTCAACTCAAAGACCAATCTTGTGAAAACGTCTCAGAAAGATCCTTTCAGCAACCAATGGATCGAGGTGGGTCAAGTCGCCGATTTTGGTGAGAACAGCGGTCTGGAGATCCTCGGCGTCGGCTATACTGTATACCTTGGAAGCGAGCAAGAACCCGAGATGCTGCGCCAGGCAGCTCAGATAGTGTACCAAGCCCATCAGCACGGCCTCGTTGCCGTTCTCTGGATGTATCCTCGCGGAAATGCCGTAAAAGACGAAAAGGACCCGCACCTGATTGCCGGTGCAACCGGTGTAGCAGCAACCTTAGGTGCCGACTTTGCAAAGGTGAACTATCCAAATATTGAGGCCACGTCATCTGCCGAAATCTTCAAAGAGGCAACTTGCGCCGCTGGAAGGACAAGAGTGGTCTGCGCTGGAGGTGCAAGCCAAGATGTAAAGGCGTTCTTGACCCGACTTTACGACCAGATCCACACGAGCGGCGCATCCGGCAACGCAACTGGCAGGAACGTTCACCAGAAGTCTCTTCGCGAGGCGGTCGCCATGTGTAACGCCATCTACGCCATAACCGTTGAAGATGCCACTGTCGAAGACGCAATGACAGTCTATGCAGAGAATTGTGGTGTTTAATAGATATTAATACATAATTTTTATAGGGGCTAACCGCTTGGGCGCAGAGGCGTTTTTATGACAAGCGGCATGATCATTATGATCATTATGATCTCGCCAAGATCAGCACGAGGTGACTGGAGAATAATCGGAGGGACGGTTGAATTTCACGCTCATGGCCTCGTGTGCGCTTGTGGCGCCCTCTGCCCCGGGAGCCATGCTGGTTGCGATGTACCTTTTCAGGTCTCTCCAGGCGATATCAACATTTTTGGGCAGCTTGACGCATTTTGGCACTTGATGACGCCCTCGATTCATGGCCGCCATGCACCCTCCGCCGGTACTTTTTCTGTGAGCACATCTCAGATTACAGAAGGCCGCAGTTTTCAGCAGCACCTTTCCGACATCGATGGAGTAAGGCGGATCGGCCACGGACCGGGCGTATACCGCAGCGGCCATCGCGAAAAAGGAGAGGTTTTCTATTGTTGACTCCGACCACATCTTTGAGAGATACTTCATCACTTTCGGAGTGATCTCGACTTTGGCCTGCTCCACCAGCGCCCGGTAGCCTCTGGCCGTTGGCATCAGCAGCAATTGGTCGAACTCAAACTCCTTTTTGGTGGCCCAGCTATCCATGAACTTCACAAACCGGTGGCCGTATCTCTCGGCGTAATCGTACATCAAGACCACATCAAATGCAACCGGAAGAGAATGATCATATTTTATGAACTGGTTTCAAAACTATTTATGCGACCATCGATCACGAATCAAGGTATACGCATCATTCGAAGCCACTAATCACGGTTCTTCCGTCTAAACGCTTGACCCGCAGAAACCGACATGTGGCACTATTTTGAAACCAGCTCTATATGAGGTTTCTGAGGGCCATCGGCTGAGGGGCAGCATCAGTCCCAGCCGTGCGCTCGGGAGACGGGCCTCGTTTTCGTCCACCAGAAGGTCAACCAAACTCAGTCTGCATGCCTCTTTGCCCTGGATTCTGGAGATGAGAATGCCCTCGCCTCTTCGCTTATACTTCACTTTCCGCCGTAGCCTCGGACGTGATCCCAGGCCCCCTGAAGGCCAGGAGCGCGCTCGCGTTTTGCATAGATCGAAGCATCTTCCCGGCCGTAGAGTTTTCGATCCTCACCCACGGGGCAGACCTTGATGCAAATCCCGCAAGGGGAGATCCCGTGCCGGTTCAGCTCGGCGCTGTAAACGGAGCAGGCATTTTTATCGGTCAGGCCCTCGGGATAGTCCTTCTCGTCGAGGGCGCGGGCAGGACACATTCGAACGCAGCGCATGCACCGAACGCATAGCTCTTCAGTCAGCACGGGATCGGGGGGAAGCTCAGCCGAGGTGAAGACAGAGCCGAAGCGGACCCGAGGGCCAAACTCGGGCGTGAGGAGCACGTTGTTCACCCCGAAGGTTCCAAGCCCTGCAAGATAGCCTGCGTGCCTGTGGCTGAAGAAAGCGACCGGGTTTTTCAGGAGAGCCTCAATGCTTGCGTATCCGTCTCTCGGGACGAAGACGGAAGGGTAGCCCTTCTCAGAGAGGTAGTTTGACAATCGGTAGGTGTATTGGTCCAGGAGGATGTTAACAGTCCTGTAAAGCTCCCTGTACCAGATCGAAGGCGAGGTTTCGAGCACTGGAAGGGATATAGGCAGGCCAATGACGACTACCGATTTTGCTTCTGGGTATATCGACTGGGGGAAAAACTCTTCTGGCATCCAGGGCTCGAAGGGCGGCGTTTCCCAACGCTCGACGCTTGCGACCCCCACCATAGGAATCTCCATCTCGCGGCACCGTTCCAGGAGGGCACGTTTCAGCTCTAGGCTCATGGTGGACGCTATATTCAGAGGTGATGATAAATGGATGGGCCAGATGGTGCTAGAATCGATTTTCCACAAATCCCTGCCGCGTTGCCGGTATTGGCGGAACGAGGGTGGGATCGGCCCGGCCGTGCCTTTGGGGGATAGGCGCGCTCCGACCTGTCTCGCATCAACGCTGCCACTTTCTCGCGAAGGTAGCGATGAAGGCAGCCCACATAAAAGTCCCGATTACAGCTTGAATTCCTGTTAAAATTTTATAATTTTCTATTGGATTATAAAGAGCATAACCAGGGGTCGCTGAAGTTGCTATGCTGAACCAAATGTAGTCAACCCATGCGCTTGCGTCTTCAACAGCATCACAATACCAATAATATGAAGCAAAAGCGAAGACCATTACAATCCAAAAACTGAACACTCTAAGAGGACGAACACCGTTTTGATGCAACCAACTTTAGCCATTCTTTGGATTTGCTATAAAGATCGGATACCTGCATTCTCCAAGGCCATGTTAGCGTTTTTGTTCCTTTGATTCCATTTCGTATCCGTATTGCTGAGGATTCAGTGCGGCCGATCTTCTTTCAGCCACCTCTAGCGAAAGACTACCGTGCCTCTTTCGCGCGGAATGCCACGATCCCAACCTCTTTTGTGACCTTGAGCGACGAGCCTCAGCGAGGCCAAGCGCCAAAAATCAACGCAATGCCTTGATACCCGAGCGCCGACAGCGCCCATGGGCGAGTTTTTTGGCTGATACAACAAAGCCGGTCACACTCTACGAACAAAGCCGCTACAATATGGCCCTAAACTCCTTCAACGAGGCAACCAAGATACAAGGAGGCAAACAAGTGTAGTCGAGAACCGATTAGATGAGACGACTTGATTCTCGCGAGATGGGTGCTTAACGATACGAATAGGCCAAAAACAACATCATACGAGCGATTTTTGGAGTGCCAAACATATACAATCAAAGTTCCAAGTTATAGTCACATATCATAGATTTATGCAGTGTGTTGAATTTACTGCAATTTGGAGTTAACAGTATTTCTGATAGCATCGATCGTGATTTATACCCACAAAATCCTGAATATGCACCCCCCTTTGGTTGTTGATAAATGCTACCTGAATATCTCATTATTCAACAATAATGATAAGGGTAACTACCCAGAACACTGCCTCAAATAAACAAAAAGTTACTTATACTATCGAAATAAAATCGTAAATCGTTCATACAATGGGGTGGGATTGATTTGAAAAAATTGATGAAAACATTCATGCTGAGCTCGGCTTTGGCCCTCTGCTTAAGCGGAGCCATGGCCCAGTTTGGCTCGAAAGTGGGATCGGGAGACACAGACGTGGATCGATTTCTCGAAGATTTCACCGCGCCGCTGAATCCAGACCTTGGGTATTGGGACATCGGACCTAATCCTGGAATTTACGACCAAGGTGACATAATCTATCTGGATATGGTGAATAACGACGTTACAAATGCCAACGACATCAGGCTCACCGCCTTTGGCAGCTGTCCCGCAGGTACCAAAATAACCGCCGCAGACAACGACATAAACAAGCCTCTACTTTCTCTACCAGGTGCTGCAGCTGGAATCTACTACACAGATCTTTATGGAAGCTCAGGATATGACTTCCAGGATCCAGTGTACATACTGTCAAGGACCAACGATTTCTTCGGAGCTAGGACCATGACCAACGACGTCAGGCTAAACCAGATCAACGGGCTTGCTGCTGGGACTAAAGTCGTGGACTATAATCCAGATCACGACAAAAACGCAGTGCCCATGGTCGTGCCAGTGTCTTTGGGCGGGCCCATCGCAACCTTGAGGTTCTACAACGGAAACGGCAACGTGAACGAGGTTGGAGTCCCCATTTATGACTGTGGCGACGACGTCTACATAGACATATCATTGCCAGGCAGCGCTGTAGGTGGCCATCCCTTCGGTTTCGTCTCGCCAAACGACATTCGTCTTTCAGGACCGATTATAACGCCCAAGCCGAGGACCTCGCCAGGATACCGGTATGGAGATCCGTGAATCACCATCTCAAAGGATTGAAAGATATCTGACAAATGTACCTATAGTCCCGAACGCCAAGTTTGACACTTATCTGATGTGTAGCGGTGATGTTAACCCAAGAAACTACAGGTCTTGTAAGCAGATGATTCCTCCAGTATACTGCATTACGTGTCAAGTCT
>Ga0075114_10001964_pt1 | contig 10765 bp, 12 predicted proteins | sample AntAceMetag02UKM_FD_69784 | JGI IMG/M metagenome (GOLD analysis project Ga0075114, IMG submission 69784) | Saline lake microbial communities from Ace Lake, Antarctica - Antarctic Ace Lake Metagenome 02UKM | ecosystem: Environmental > Aquatic > Non-marine Saline and Alkaline > Saline | place...
AATGCCTAATGCTCTGGCAAATTCGACTTTTGAAAGTGAACCACGAATGAACTTTATCCGGTCCGCAAAGGTGGTTTCTTCGGATTCTTCCATGGAAGGGGGTCCTTATTTACTATGTTTATTTGCAGACTTATGCAACTTCTTAAGACAGCTTTTATCTTTACGGACAATAGCACAGACTTTCCGGTTATCAATCTCTTTGCAATTAATGTGATTATACAGAGGACATTCCGGATATTGTTTTGACATCTCTATTTCTTACCCTTTTTTTCGTACTTTTCGATAAGGTCTTGAATGGCTTCTTCTAATAGAACACCCAAGGATTTACTTGTATCAACGGCAAGATGTTTTAGATCTTTTATGCGGTCTTCATCAACTCTTGTGGAAAACACTTTTTTATTACCCATGAAATACATATTACATTTTTTGTGAAAGAAAGCAAGAAATGATTTGACTTATAATAAGCAATAATGTAAGAAAGTAAGAAGTATCAACAAAACCTTAAATCACAGTAAAATGAAAACTAAATTAAATATAGCGCTTGAAGGAACCTGTAACGGTGACGTTATAGGCGGCTTATTACTGTGGGCCGGGGAAAACCTTCAGGCGCTTTTGTTTTTCATGACAACTGAAAGGGGAATACAATGCAAAAGAAACTTTTTGATGAACGAGAAAAAAGCAACTTAGCAGCAACACCCTTTCCGGAAGTTAGCGAGGTGCCAGTTTCTTGGGGTGAAATAAATCTCCGGGCAAATAATTATAAAGCGATCGTGAATACCGAAATCGGTATAGTGTACTCAATCGTCTCAAAAGACTATAAGCTAATTCGGCACGAAGATGCGGCTCGACGGATTGAGAGCGCCATCGATGAGAATCGTGAACTTGGTAAATATATAATCAGCACTAAGTTTTATAACCATGGCGGTAGAATGTGCAGAACATATCGATTCTATAAAAAATCTGTTGAAATAAAAAAGGGAGATACGGTTAACCCTCAACTTCATCTGTTCAACAGCTATGACACCACATGGCCCTTTATCGTACTTGTCGGAGCATTTAGGTTTGTTTGTGCCAATGGCCTCGTGGTTGGCGAAAAGTACCTTCATCTCAGGAAACGGCATGTTTTCGATTTTGAAAAGATGGATATTAAAGAACAGGTGTCCACTGCATTAAAGCGGTTTAATCTGCAAACAAATCAGTGGAAGGGATGGACTGAACTTGGGTTGACTGAAAAAATCTACACCAATGTTATGAAAACTATGAAATTCGGGAAGAAGGCCATGGAGGAAATTGAAGAGCGGACGGCCCGGGAGGCAAAAGGTTTTGCCGATAATAGATTACCGATTATGAACCTTTGGATCTTTTACAACATTTTAACCTGGTACATAACCCATCGGGCTGTTTCCTTGAACCATCGTGTTGAGATGGAAAGAAAATTGAGATCCGCAATGAGGCATTTTAAAAAGGCGAAGCTCTGAGAGGCCGTATGTTTGACGATTTCAGGGAACGTGTGTGCTGCCACATGCAGAAAGATATCAACAAAGCCCAGGATAGGCCACCGGAGCCGAAAACCGGAAACCCTATCCGGCTTCCTGGACTAAACATTAATAGGGGAAAGTTGAAGGGGAACTATGGGAGTAAGAGTCAGACAGAAAACTAAAGGCAAGGGGAATCCATGGTGGGTATTCGTAACCCATAACGGACAAAGGACATCCAGACAAGTTGGATCTAAAAAGGCCGCGCAAGACGTAGCCAGTAAGATCGAGGCAAAGCTACAACTCGGGGAATTTGGTTTTGAAGAAAAAAAGCCGGTCCCGACCTTTAAAGAGTATTCTCAAAAGTGGCTTGATGGTTATGTTAAGATTAACCTCAGAGAATCAACCTTTGATGAATATGAAAGTGTTTTGCGGAATCATGTGTTGCCGGCATTCAAAAAGGAAAAGATTGACTCAATTACCAGGGGAGACATTCGGGATCTTCTGCTGTCAAAATACAGCGGCGGCCTATCCCAAAAAAGAGTTTTGTTGATTAAGGATGTCATTTCCGGCGTGTTGAACTATGCGCTCGATGAGGAATTGATTACAACAAACCCGACTTCAGGCATTACAAAAAGACTGTTTCCTAAAAACGGTGCCCAAAAGAAAACCGTTTCGGAAAAAGATGTTTTCACGAAAGAGGAGATTGATCTGTTTCTCGATACTTGCGAGGCAGACTATCCACAGTATTATTCATTCTTCCTTATGGGATCACGAACCGGCATGAGGTTAGGGGAGCTTCTGGCTTTAACGTGGGGAGACGTTGACCTTGAGAACGGGTTCCTCTGGATAAGGAGATCATACAGACGCGGACGGTTCACCCGACCAAAAAACGGCAAGATCCGTAAAGTGGAAATATCAGATCAACTTAAGGATGTGTTAAAGACACAACTGAAAGGTCGGTTCAAGGAAGTATCAGAGCTTGTGCATCAAAATAACGGTAATATCATGGAGCAGAATTTCATCCGGCGTGTATATTTCCGTATATTAAAAAAGGCAAAGATCCGAAAAATTAAGCTGCATGGACTCAGACATGCCTTTTGTACGCATCTTCTCAGCGCCGGAGTATCCCCTTATTATGTCAGTCAACAGGCAGGGCATAGCTCCATCAGTATCACTTGTGATGTGTATGGTTCATGGATAAGCACCGATGAAAACCGGCATGTCAACCTGTTAGACTCTCAGCACCCAAACGCACCCCATACGCACCCTACAGAAACAGAAAAGCCGCAACCTGTTAAGATTGCAGCTAATTTGACATAATGGTGCCGAAGGCCGGACTTGAACCGGCACGGGGTTACCCACTACCCCCTCAAGATAGCGTGTCTACCAAATTCCACCACTTCGGCACATTTGTATATCGTCAACGAAAACCTAACTATCTATTTGCCGAATACTGTCTGGCATTAAAGAAAGCCATTCAAAGCTTATTGGGCCTGAACAGGTTTTGCAGGCGGTGAGGTTTCCGGCTCAGGTTGAGCGCTTTTTTCAGGCTCCACGGGTACAGCTTTTTGTTCTATGGGTGCTTTTTTGTCCGTCATAATTGAATTTTTCATACTATGACCGGACAGATAAGCCAATCCCAGAGAAGTTATCATAAAGACGACAGCCGCTACGGTTGTCATTTTGCCTAAAAACGTTGAGCTGCCTGTACTCCCAAAAAGGGTCTGACTTGATCCCCCTCCGAATGCAGCGCCCATGTCAGCGCCTTTCCCGGTCTGCAAAAGGACGATCATAATAAGGGCAATACAGACGATTACATGCATTATTATTAGAAATATTGTCATAATTTTTTATTGAGAATTATTTTTTAAACCGAACGATTTTGCTGAATGTCTCAGGATCAAGGCTAGCGCCGCCGACAAGTGCTCCGTCAATATCAGGCATTGCCATGAGCTCTGCGATATTATTTGGTTTAACGCTGCCTCCATATAGTATTCTAATAGATTTGGCAAGCATATTTCCGAAACTCTTTTCAACCATGGCGCGTAAAAACTGATGAACCTCCTGAGCCTGAACGGAGGTCGCGGTTTTACCGGTTCCGATGGCCCAGACCGGTTCATATGCGATAACCAGCTTTTTTAAATCGTTCGAAGAAAACCCCTCTAACCCCTTTTTTACCTGTTTGTCAAGTACGGAAAACGTGTCTTTTGATTCTCGTTCTTTTTCAGATTCTCCAACACACATAACCGGTATCAGATCATTATTAACGGCGGCCTGTATTCTTTTGTTGACGGTTTCGTCGGTTTCGTTGAACTGTTGGCGGCGTTCGGAATGGCCGATAATAACATATGTGCATCCTGCCGAAACCAGCATGGCAGGTGATATTTCGCCGGTAAACGCTCCCTGGATTTCCCAAAATAGATTTTGAGCGCCCAAGGAAACAGAGCTCCCCCTGACAACATCAGATACCGGTGCGAGAGCGGTAAACGGTGGCGCAATCATCACATCCATATCCGTGGTCCCGGCTACGAGTTTTACAAGCCTTGCGGCAGTTTCAACAGCTTCGGGACAGGTTTTAAACATCTTCCAGTTTCCGGCGATAAGTGGTCTGCGATTTGTCATCAATTTGTCCCTATAGCTGTGAAGCAATCATGGTTGCAAGATCGACCATCCGGTTCGAGTATCCGGTTTCATTATCGTACCAGGATAGAACTTTGACCATGTTGTCGACGGTATAGGTGGTCAGTCCATCGACGATAGAGGATAATGTCGATCCATTATAATCAGAGGATACCAGCGGAAGATCGCTATATCCAAGTATGCCTGCAAGTGATTTTTCTGAAGCGTCTTTAAGGGCGGCGTTTACATCTGTGACCGTGACACCAGACTTTTCCAAAGTTGCAACAAAATCAACAATCGATACATTCGGTGTGGGAACGCGAATGGCAAGACCGTTTAACTTGCCGGAGAGTTCCGGTAGCACCAGAGCCACGGCCTTTGCCGCACCTGTGGTCGTGGGAATCATTGACATCGCGGCTGCCCTTGCCCTTCGCAGGTCCTTGTGAGGAAAATCCAGGAGACGCTGGTCTCCTGTGTATGAATGTATGGTTGTCATCAGGCCGCTCCTGATCCCGAAATTTTCAAGAAGTACCTTGGCTATGGGTGCAAGACAGTTGGTGGTACAGGATGCATTGGATATTATTTGGTGATTTCTGGGGTCATACTGGTTTGAGTTGACACCCATAACGATGGTAATATCGGGCTCCTGGGCAGGGGCGGATATTATGACTTTCCGTGCGCCTGCGGAAAGATGTTTTGATGCGCTTGCATGATCTCTGAAAAGACCGGTGCATTCTGCAACAATGTCCACGCCCAGATCCCTCCAGCCAAGTGTGGCGGGATCTTTAACCGAGCTAACGGCAATGGATTTCCCACCCACTTCAATGGAACCGTCTTTGCCGATTATTTCCAAATCAAGCTTGCCGTGCACGGAATCATATTTAAGAAGATGAGCCATTGTGGCTGAATCCATGAGATCATTAATCCCAGCGATTTCCAGATCAGCGTGACCGATCAAGGCCCTGAAAACAAGGCGTCCAATCCTTCCAAAACCATTTATACCCACTTTTATGCTCATGATGCCTCCTTTAAGTATATGACCGTACCCGGTTAATTCCGTTTATTCCCTTTTAAAATTCCGCTTGCCAGCGAAATACTCTTTTTCCCAAAAGCTTCAAGGTGTTGAGCGAGCTCGCTGAGTTCCATATTTTTTTGAAGATCCACGGCCTTGATCAAAATAGGAAGATTGACGCCGGATATGACTTCCACTTGTCCTTCTTCAAGAAATGAATAACTTAAATTTGAAGGTGTGCCACCGAACATATCTGTAAGGATAATCACCCCTTTTTTATTGTCGACCGTTTTAATTGCTTGGGCAATTTTCTTTCGTAGTTTGTCAACGTTTTCTTTCAAATCTATGGAAACCGATACCATGGTATCGGGTCGATCCCCTAAAATAAATTCAGCAGTGTCAATGAGTGCATCTCCAAGCTGACTGTGTGTTACAATAACGATACCTATCATAATGCTCCTTACTCGCCTAACTAAAGATCGATGTCACGATGTGTGACCATGATCTGACTCCCGGGTTTTTTAATATGGTCGAATAACGCTTCGGCAATGGTTACCGATCGATGCCGGCCTCCGGTACAGCCGACGGCAATGGTTAAATAAGCTTTGCCCTCTTTTTCATACAGTGGAATTAAATAGTCAAGCAGATCCAAATATTTTTTTAAAAACCGGCGGGTTTCGTTGTTGTTTAAGACATAATTTTTAATCTCCCGGCTTTTTCCGTTAAAATCTTTAAGCTCAGGTACAAAATACGGATTGGCGAGAAAACGAACATCCATAATCAGGCTGGCATCGTGAGGCGTGCCGTATTTAAAGCCGAAGGACAGAATATTTATTCTCATGGGCGCAAAATTTTTATTTTGTTGCGCGATATTATTGATTACGGACTTTAAGTCGTGAACCGTGTAACGGGAAGTGTCGATAATTTTGTCGGCGGTAATCTTCAGTTCCTTTAACTGCTCCTGTTCGATGCGTATTCCCTCAAGAAGACTTTTGTCCTGAGACAGGGGATGATGTCTCCGCGTCTGGCTGTACCGCTTAAGCAAAGTTTCTTCGTCAGCCTCTAAAAAAAGGATTTTGAATTGATATCCTTTTTTCTTTAGAGAATCAAAAACCAATGAGTACCTGTAAAGAAAGCTTTTTTCGCGCAGATCCATTACAAATGCCAGTCCCGTGATCTCAGAATTGCTTTCAATGGGCAATTCTAGAAACTTGGGAAGAAGCGCTACCGGCATATTGTCGACACAATAAAAACCGGCGTCTTCAAATGCTGATATAGCAGTACTCTTACCGGAACCCGAAAGCCCTGTAATAATAATTAGTTTTATTTTTTTCACTTTTGATCAACGTTCGGGTTTATAATTCTTCTTCCTCCTCTTCTTTAATAATAGCATAAATTTCATCTCTGGTAACCGCATGTAACAGCTTTTGTTTGAAAGGCTCGTTTTTTAGAATCCTTGAAATTCGGGCGAGCAACTTCAGATGAAGACCTGTGGAATTTTCGGGCGTCATAAGCAGGAAAAAGATATGGGTTGGAAGCCCATCCATGGATTCAAAGTCGACTCCCTTCCGGCTCAGACCGAAACCGAGCACCAGTGATTCAAGATCTTTGACCTTGCCATGAGGAATTCCGATTCCTTCACCAATGCCGGTACTCCCGAGTTGTTCCCGTTCAATCAGTACTTTTACAAGATATTCATGATTGATACCGGCAATACGGGCTACAGGCGTTACAAGTTCTTCAAGAACACCCTTTTTATCAAGTGATTTCAGATCAGTAAGAATCGCTTCTTTTAGTAAAACATCAAGTATTTTCATGTTATATTCTACTATATGGATCAGGTGCTCGGCTGGATTAAGCCATAATCGCCGTCCTTGCGCCGATAAAGGACGTTTACCTGATCCGTCCTGGCATTGGTAAACACCAGAAAATTGTTATTTACAAGGTCCATCTGCATGATGGCTTCTTCCACATCCATGGGTTTATACTCAATATCCCTGACCCTGATTTTTGTCGTAGCTTCTTCGTCCAAATGCAATGTGTCTTCAGCAATAATATTTTTTGCTTTGGATTTGGACCCGCTTCGGCGTTCTCTGACTTTTTCTTTGTTTTTCTTTATCTGTTTTTCTATCTTGTCAAGGACCATGTCAATGGCAGAATACATGTCTTCGGTTACTTCTTTGCCGTATATGTTGAGCCTGTCGCCGGTTATGTTGATTTCAGCCATATGGCGGAACTTTTCAACCGAAAGCACAACGTTTGCTTCTGCCGGGTTATACAGGTACTTATCAAAACGATCAAGTTTGTCTCCAACATAAGATTTTAAATTTTCAGAAGAATCGAGATTCTTAAAAGTTACAGATGTCTGCATACCTAAGACCTCCCTAGAATTGTTTGCGTTTGTTCGATGGAAGCACTCTCATTATCTCACGATACTTTGCTACGGTTCTGCGAGCGATACTGATGTTTTCCTCCTTTAAAAGTTGTGATATTTTATCATCGCTATAGGGCCTTTTGGGATTTTCATTTTCAATGATCTGTTTTATCTTATCCTGAACACTGGCGGAGGCTATAGCCTCGCCATGGAACCGTTGAATAGAGCTGTTAAAAAAATACTTCAACTCAAAAATACCACGCGGTGTATGGGCGTACTTGTTGGTTGTTACCCTGCTGATTGTCGATTCATGCATCCCAATATCTTCTGCAATATCTTTTAACACCAATGGTCTTAAGTATGAGATTCCTTTCTCAAAGAAATTCCGCTGGAATTTCAATATACTTTCCATGACTCTGTAGATGGTTTTTTGACGTTGATGAATGCTCCGGATCAACCATGTTGCAGAACGTATTTTTTCCTGTATGTATTCCTTTGCTTCGCTTGAAAAATTTTTGCCGCCCCGAATTGCATTTTTATAAAAATTATTGACATGCAGTCTCGGCATTCCGTCGTCGTTGACCCATATGATGAACTCATCTTCGACTTTATATACAAAAACATCGGGATTTATATATTGGGGTTCTTCATCCGTAAATTGCCGTCCCGGCCTTGGCTCTAAACTTTTTATAATATCAATGGCGGTAATAACATCTTCAATGCTTATTTTTAAAGACTTGACGATCGCTTTATAATTTTTATTTTCAAGATGATTGAGATGTTCTTTAATGATTTGGGTTACTATAGTATCGTCAAGCTCAAAATGTCTTGCCTGTATCAGCAGGCATTCACCGAGATCCCTTGCACACACCCCGATAGGATCAAAGGTTTGCAATAGCCTTAGAACCTCTTCAACTTTTTCGGTATTAACCCCGCTCATCCGGACAATGTCTTCAACAGAGGCATCAAGATAACCGTCTTTATCGAGGTTGCCGGTAATAATGCTTCCGATTTTTTCTTCGTCTTTGGTGGGTGATGTCATAAGCAATTGCCAAAGCAGATGTTCTCGCAAAGATTCCTTGCGTGCTAAGAACGATTCGAAATTCGGTGACTCCTTTTTTTCGATTTCGGAATGTGTTCTGCCCGATGAATTGTATTCGTCAATATAATTGCTCCAGTCCATATCATCGCGGATTTTTTCTTCGATGGTGATCTCTTTTGTGTCAGGCACTTCGGCAGAGTCACTCTCAGCCTGTTCGTCACGCTTTTCTTCAACAGTAACTTCAATGATTTCTTCTTCCAGTGTGGGATTTTCTTCGAGTTCCTGGTTGATGGTGTTTAAAAGCTCAAGCCGTGTTAATTGCAAAAGCTTGATAGCCATTTGCAGCTGAGGGGTCATGATAAGTTGCTGAGTTAATTTCAGCTGTTGTCGTAATTCAAGAGCCATTTTATAATTTAAACTCGTTTCCTAAATAGATCCGGCGGGCGGTTTCGCTTGAAGCTATTTTTTGCGGTGAGCCGGATTCGATTATTTTGCCATCGTTTAATATATATGCTTTATCACAGACTTCAAGTGTTTCTCTTACATTATGATCTGATATGAGAATGCCTATTCCCCTTTTTTTGAGATGCCGGATAATCTTTTTTATGTCGATTACAGCCAAAGGATCTATACCTGCAAAGGGTTCATCAAGAAGAATAAAGGACGGATTCGTGGCCAGTGATCGTGTTATTTCAAGGCGCCGCCGTTCCCCGCCGGAGAGCAGGCTTGCCTTCTGGTTTGCAAGGTGTTTTATTCCGAGTTCGTCAAGGAGCACATCTGTTCGCTCTTTCTGTTCCGATCTGGGGATGGGAAGGATTTCAAGAATTGCCATGATATTTTGCTTTACGGTCAGCTTTCTAAATATCGAAGTTTCCTGTGGAAGATAGCCGACCCCCCTGCGTGCCCTCAAATATATGGGATAACTCGTGATATCTTCATCATCAAGAAATACTTGACCCGTATTCGGCTTTATTATTCCAATTGTCATATAGAAAGTAGTGGTTTTGCCAGCGCCGTTTGGACCGAGAAGACCCACAACGCTGCCGTCATGGATATTCAGGCTCACGGAATTCACAGCCGGTTTTCCATTATATGTCTTGACTAAGTTTTTTAGAGACAGTGTCGCCAATTATTTTAAACCCTTTTCACCGGAATAAAACACAGCTTCCACCCGTTTTTCTTCGCCACTTTCAACAGTAATGCGTCCGGTAGTTCTATAAAGCGTTATTTTTTCACCGGAAATAGAATCCTTACCACTAATAATCCTTGAATTGTCACCCGACAAGACAAGAACCCCAGTTTCTGTATTGTATACGGCCTGTGGGGTTACTGCAACCTTGTTGTCGAAATTTATTTTTACGTTGCCGCTGGCAATTATTTTATTAATTGATTCTGTTCCAACACCGGGGGCGCCTTTATTGTCCGGATTTTTTTTTACGAAAATCTTGAGCCTGTCGGCGGTGATAACCGTGTCCTCTTGAGTCGCCTTTACATTCCCGATAAATTCAGCGTAATCGACTTTATTGTCGGAGATCAGTTTGTCTGCTGTAATATGGATCCTTCCATCTTCTGAAAGACTACGGGCATCTGTATTCTGAGGTTTTTCGTCGGCATACCCTGACGGGGGAACAACAGGGACGGCCCATACCGTAAACACCAAGGCAAAAAATAGAAGAATTGGACACAGGTTTTTATTAAAGTTTAATAACCTCACGTAGGGTTCCTTGTACTTTTCCTTCAAACATGGTTTTATTTGTGTTTAAATTCAAAGACATAGAATCAGCGGCAAGCTCGAAGGCATCTCCGATGACTGTAACAGGTACCTTTGAGAAAATGATTCGGCGGTTGTGCCTGTAAAATAAATTTTCGGTTTTCAAACGGTATGTTGCGCTTTTTATGACAACATTACCAAAAATTTCCATGTCGTTTGAATCTATGTTTAAAATTCCTTTATTCGCTGTCAAGTAAACTTCGCTTTTATCTTTAAGATAGAAGGTAATGAACAAATCCTGGAAAATTGCCTGGTTGTTATCACCCATATAATTTACTGAGGATGCCTCCAGATTCCATTCTTTTATTCCGTTTTTGATGGCCGTTTGATGAGCTTTGCCGATTGAAATATTTGCTTTATTCCGTATAGTTGAAACTACATGTCCTTTTTTATCTAAAGAATTTCTATGAGTTATAAATACAGCCAAAGTGATGCCCAATGCAGAAACAATAGCCGAGAGCAAAATCAG
>Ga0075114_10001973_pt1 | contig 10729 bp, 9 predicted proteins | sample AntAceMetag02UKM_FD_69784 | JGI IMG/M metagenome (GOLD analysis project Ga0075114, IMG submission 69784) | Saline lake microbial communities from Ace Lake, Antarctica - Antarctic Ace Lake Metagenome 02UKM | ecosystem: Environmental > Aquatic > Non-marine Saline and Alkaline > Saline | place...
CCTGGTCACGGCCACTTTTATGCTTTGCTGCGGCGTACAGGTGAGCCCCCGCAGGATCTACCTGCCCGCTGGACGGACCAGGAGATACCCGGACGGATCCTTGAACTCTACCGGCGAACCCTGGGGGACGCGCTGACGGTCGATCCGCCCGAGGAGGGATTGATGCTGTCGAAGGACGATCATCTCTACATCACGCCGATGGAGCCGGCGCTGTGGTCGCGAATGCCGGTACTGCGCCCAGGGTGGTGGGTGGCCTCCTTGCGTCACGACAAGGTCCTCCCGGACCATGCGCTGGCCATGACCCTGGCGCCCGACTCCGTGAGGGCTTCCGTGAGTCTGGCGGCTGATGATCAGCGGCTGCAGCGATATCTCGACGGCAGTCTCTGGCCGGATCGTGGGGCCCCCGGCTTTGTGCTGGTGACCGTGGATGGGTTCCCCCTGGGGTGGGCCAAGCGCGGCGGAGGGAAGCTGCGCAGTCGTTATCCGGTGCATCTGCGCCGCCTGCGCGCGCTCTAGGTATCTCTGGTGCCCGGGTGAGCAGTGCCCACCTCGGTGGCTACCGGCGCTTGATGAGTATGGTCAGCGCGGCGAGTGCACCTGGGATCAGGATGACGGCGTCGGGCACGGTCTCTGCTAGCCCCAGGCTCTGCACGGCCCAGTAGGCCAGCCCACTGACCAACACGCCAACCACCAAGCTGATGACGAGGCGCAGCACGCTCTTGACCAGGCCCATGATGGCGGCGAAAGCCACCAGGATAACGGCGCCAACGAGAATTGCGATCCAGTTCATTGATAGTTCCAGTGCTGTAGCTTAGCTGATGGTCAGCCGTTGTCTTCGTCGCCGCCGAGGATCACGCGGCGTTTGCGGCCCGCGCTGACCTGGGGTTCCACAAGTCCCATCTTCTCCATTTGCTCCATCAACCGTGCCGCGCGCGGGTAACTGATGCGCAGGTGCCGCTGTATGCCGGATGTGGAGACTTTCCCGCTGCTCTTGGCGTAGGCGATCGCCTGCTCCAGCAGATCGGCATCCTTTCCCAAACCCTCGATACGCCATTGGTCTGGGCTCTCTGACTCGGCAAGGAGTTCCCACGGTGCCTTTGCCGGGGTCGCGCCGGCTTCCTTCTGCCAGAAGCTGATGACAGCCTCGAGTTCGTCCTCCGAGATGTAGCACCCCTGGATGCGCATAGGCGCGGACGCATCCGGCGGCAGGAAGAGCATATCTCCCTTGCCCAGCAGGGATTCGGCGCCTGGTTTGTCGAGGATGACGCGTGAATCGACGCTGCTCGCCGTGGCAAAGCTGATCCGGGCGGGGAAGTTCGCTTTGATGAGCCCCGTTACCACGTCGGTGCTGGGACGCTGTGTTGCCATAACTAGATGGATACCGGTGGCACGTGCCATCTGCGCGATCCGGGTCAGCGTGCGCTCCGTCTCCTCGCCTTCCGACATCATCATGTCCGCAAGTTCGTCGATAAGGACGACGATGCGGGGCAGCGGTTTCTGCTCTTCGTCGGCAGAGGACTTGCGGCGTGCCAGTTTGGCGTTGTAGTCGTCCAGGTTGCGGGCTACGGATTTGGCAAATAGCTTGTAGCGCTCGTCCATCTCGTGAGCGACCCAGCGCAGCACACGGAGGCCGCTATCGACATCGGTCTCTGCGCTGCCCAGCAGGTGGGGCAGCCCGTTGAGGCGACTCAGTTCAACGATCTTCGGGTCGATGGCGATCAGGCGCAGGTCATCGGGCGAATTGTGCATCACCAGGCTGGCTGCCAGCGCCTTGACGAAAATCGACTTACCGCTGCCTGTTGTGCCTGCCACCAGGAGATGGGGCATGCGTGAGAGGTCGGCGACAATGGGAGCACCGGCCACGTCGAGCCCTACGGCAAAGCAAAGCGGCTTGCCGCACTTGTGGAAGGCATCGCTCTCCAGCACGGCTCGCAGACCGACCAGGCTGGTTGCTGCGTTGGGTACCTCAATGCCCACCACCGCACGTCCGGGGACCGGCGCCTCGACACGCAACGAGCGTGCCGCCAGCGCCAGGGCCAGGTCATCGGAGAGGGACGCGATCTGGCTGACGCGCACTTTGCGCTGGCGCGCGCCGTCGGGTCCGCGGCTGATATAGCCCGGTGAGACCCCAAACTGGGTCACCGTGGGGCCAAGGCGCACTTCTGTTACCTCGGCGGGGACGCCGAACTGCTCCAAGGTCTCTTCAATAACGCGGCTCTTGCGCTCAATCTCCTGGGGATTCATCCCCGCGGTCCGGGTCTCTTTGAGCAGGGTCAGCGGACAGAGGTACGTAGCGGACTTGGATCGGCGGGGCTTCGAGATCCGTTGTGGTTGGTGAATTTTGGGTCTGGACCTTGTCTCTCGGCCACGGCCAACTCTGGGCGCCGGCTCTGCTGCCAGTGTCGGAGATCGGCTGCCGGCGGAGCCGGCGACGTAGGTCGAAGTCTGACTCTCGGACTCTTGTGCTTTGCGGCCAGCTTGACGCGCTGTGCGCTGCGAGGCACGCTCCGCCTGCCATGCCTGCCCTACCTCCGATATGCGGTGCCAGGCGATCTGGAGATCTCTGCGCGTGAGATCGAAAGCCAAGGCGATGCCCACGACGACGATCAGGGCCATAAAGATCCCCGTGATCAGCGGGCCGAAATAGTCGCTAAAGAAGAGATAGAGCGCCCATCCGATGACGCCACCCCCTTTGCCGGATTCGACCAGCTTCCAGCTATGCTGGCTGATCAGGGAATAGGTGAGGGTTTGCAGGCCAATCAGGGCCAACTCAAATCCCAGGAAAGGTCGCCAGCGCCAGGCTGTGACACGGTGCACCAGGTGGCGCAGCCAGAGCAGCCCAAGGGCTGTGATCGTGCCCGCGACGGGATACGCTGCCCAGCCGAAGGCGAAGACCAAAGCGCGAATCCAGGCGCCGATGAGTGCCCCGGAGTTGATGCCGGGGATGAGGGTGATGAATGTGACGATGCCGATCCCGATCAGCATAAGCGCCAGTATCTGCTGCCCGGCGGGGCCTGTGAGCCACGCAAGCGCTGCTTGCGCGAGCTTCTGGTGCCAAGAATCGTGGTTCTTGGACTTGGCTGCAGTGGTGCCGCGTTGACGTGTGGTCTTGCTGCGCGGACGGGCCATACGGTGATACTTACGCTGTGGCATGGGGCTTGGTGCTTGACGCTAGGGTAAGTGCGATCCGGTGTTCTGTTGGGGTGATGTCGACGATCCGCACGGCAATCGTCTCGCCGGGCGCGTAGATCGCATAGAGATCCTCGGCACACGAAGCTTCGCGCAACTCTGAGATATGCAGAAGCCCTTCAATGCCCGACATAAGCTCTACGAATACTCCGAATCGTTCCACGCCGGCAATCGAGCCTGTGACCACGTCGCCCGGTCTCAAATGAGACTCCACCGTGGCCCAGGGATTGGGCTTAAGGCGTTTCAGACTTAGCCCAACCCGCTGATTATCCAGATCGATGTTGAGGATCTTGATCTTGACCTTGTCACCGGGTGTGACGAAGTCTTGAGAGCGGCGGACCCGCCCCCACGAGATCTCTGAGATGTGAATCATGCCCTCTATCGGCCCGATATCCACGAAGGCGCCAAAGGGGCGCACGCTAGTGATGGTTCCTTCGCAGGTATTGCCGATACATAGCCAATCGGGCCATTCCGGCTCAGCTATCTCGCACTCAGCGACCTGACGCTCGGAGAGCAGGATCCGGTCTCTCGCCGGCTCAACTTCGATCAGGCAGAGACGCAGGGTCTTGTTGAGGTACTCGACGAAGTACGCTTCGCGTGCATCGGGATCGGCCGGGAATGGATAGGCGATAAGGTGCGAGGCCGGTACAAAGCACTCGATGCCTTTCCAGTGTGCGATGAGCCCGCCACGATTGAAATCATCGATAATCAGCTCTATGGGCGTGTGGCGCCGTTCCAGCTCGCTTGCCTCCTCCCAGACCTCCAGGCGAATCATAGGGGACTCAATCCATTCCCATAGTTTTTGTGATGCGCTGTAGCTTACCGGACCTTCAGCCAGCAGCGCTTGCCAGTAAAGCTCGCATGGGGCGCAATATGGGGGAATATAGTGCTCCATTCAGCCACTCCTTGGGCTAACGATATTCATAAACCAGGAGGTGTCCCGGTGGCGTCATGATGAGGCATGGGCATCTTTCTCCATCTCAGCCAGGATGTCAGCCAGATTCTCGATTGCCACACGTTGCTTGCGATAGAGATCGGATTCACTGACGGCCAGGCGCATAGCAACTTGCCGCACCTTCTGGCCCCGAAGGTACTTCATCTCCAGGATATTGTATAACAACCACTCCGGTGCTGTCAACTTGCGCTCACCATCGGGCCTTAACCGTTCAATTGCGTCGGCCAAGACTTCCCGCAAGCCTTTGACAACGTTGTCGTCGTGGTCTTCCGCGGCCTGCCGCACCACCGCCAATCTTAGAAGCGGGTTCTCCGTTAGCCGCGGTCCGCCCCAGTAGTGGGCCAGCGCATCGTGAACCCACTGTGGTAGCTTGGGTGACTGAACCAGCGTGAAGCCGACAGCCGAGTTGCTGTCGTAACGCAGCATCCCCCCCCGCATCTGGATATCCCTTAGTTCAGGAAGCAGTGGCGTAAAGGCAGCGAGGATCACTTGTTGTAGCCGGCGATCCTCCAGCGCAGCAGAGACCTGGCGTAGGAACTCGTCCAAGCGCTGTCTCTGTTCTGTCTCCAAGGGGGGCTTGTTTTCGGGAGCGTTGAGGCCAATCAGTCCCAAGAGGTCGGTCCCACTCTTGTTGCGCAAGGGTATGATCCAGAAGCCGTTCCAGCGCAAGAATAGGTCCTGGTCCTTGGTATGGGTCACTTGCGCAAATGGGAGCTGGGCGATCTCATCTTGTGACATGGATAGGTCACACCAAATGTCCCACCGGAGCTCTCCTTCCTCCAGAATGGCCAGAAAGCCGCCACTGCTGCGCATCAGTTCGCAGACGGCGGCGAGCACGTTTTCCAGGAACTGTTTCACGTCAGCAGTCGTCAACAGGCGTTGGCTCAGTTCCTGAACCCGTGTGACTTCAGCCGCACCATCGCGGTAGAGCATAAGGTCGATGACCGGCTTCGCGAGCTCGATGCCCAACTGCGACAGAATGATGGCAATGGCCAGGGCGACCAAGGAGAGGGTGTACTGTCCCAATCCGAGGACGGGTTCCAAGGTAAGGCCCACACCGAAGGCCACCAGGGCCAAGATGGCAGTGATGGGCCCCCGCAGGAGGTAACGCACCATGCGGTGTTTGATCACGCGGTCCGGCATGAGGGTGTTGATAAAGGCCACACTGTAGGCCACCAGGGCCAGCATAGCGCCGACCGCGATGTTGCCCAAGATCAGGAAGATGTGGAGGAGCCCACTGGACACGCTTGCCGGCCACCCGGCCAGCAGCAAATAGGGAAAGACGCCCATAGCCGGTGCAACAAAACCGATGGAGAGATAGGCCATGCGGCGGCGGGCGGTCCGCGTGTAGCAGCGTTTGCGGGCATAGAGCGTCTCTCTGAGCCCCCATAGGGCCACGATGGCGAAGAGTGCCGCAAAGGGGTAGAAGAGTGGGCCGGGCTGCAGATGGTAGGCCCCGGCTGGGACAACGCCGCTGCGCACCACGAGATCGGTATAGAGCGCCGCTGCAGCAACCAAGATGCTCAGGCTGAAGCTCACCGGACGCAGCCACGCGGGATATTGATCCCGAAGAACGGACCGGCGGATTGCCCGCACGAACTCCAAGTAGAGGGAGGGCGTGAAGGCGATGCCCAACCACTGCAGCCGCAGGAGCCCCTCGGCGTTGTCCGGTCCAATGAAGTCGGTGAGCAGCAGGTCCGACAGGTAGACCACAACGACACAGCCCAGTAGGCCAATGAATGTCTGGGCTACGCGGCTGCTGCGGTTGTAAGCAAGCAGATAGAGCGCCAGCGCGAGCGCAGTGGCACCCAGACCAGCGGTGAGCACATCGTTCGCGCCGCTAACGAAGTGTAACCAGTCCATAACGTCAGTTACCAGTTCCCAACATCCCACCATCCAATATCCCTCCCTCCAACGAATCCTATGGGTTCGCCTGCTCCCCTGCTACCGCACCCGCTGGCGAAAGAAGAGGGCTACTTCCTGCCCCGGCCAATAGCTGTCCTGGAACCCGCAGAAAGCGAAACGGTGCTTTTGGGCGAAACTGATTGCCGGGTGAGCCTTGAGCGGGCATACAAAGATGAGTTGGTGGATGTGCTGTCGCAGGCACCACTCCGTGGCACGTGCCAGCATCGTTGAGGCCGTGCCCTTGCGCCGGTGTTCCGGGGTCACGGCGATGTCGGTGATGCGTGCTTGGTAGAGAGCCAGGTCGACATCAAGCCCGAGATAGCCGATGACCTCGCGGTGTTCCAGCGCAACCCAGAATTGGTCGCGACGTTGCCAGCTCTTCAGAAGACTGTCGTTGGAGACGACTGGCTGAATGCGTAGGCTGCGCGGGAGGCGGATCTCTCGGAACGAGATGCGCCACTCTCCTCCGCTGTGAAGTTCATCCATTTGCCAGGCATACTGCGTCTTATACGAGGTGTCGATGCCCAGACAGCCTTCCCAGTCTCCATCACGTACAGCTCGGACAAGCACGATGGCCTCCTTCAGTTATTCTGCTTGAGAGACGATATCTACAGGAATTATGCACGTTGTCGTGTTGCCGTAGATATCGACGACGACAAGTTGGAACCGGTAGGGGCCGCCGGGCGGATAACGTGTGGCGTCCGACACGTCCCACAATCCCAAAGCCCCGTTCTCTACCATAGCATCGTACTGTGCGATGAAGTTCGGCGTCTCAGACCCGGGGAAGACAACCTCGAACCGGTAGTAGGAGAACGCGTTCACCTGTGCCGTTCCCAATACTTCCACGATAGCTGACAGAGTACCGCCGGCAACAGGAAACGTCAACTGCGCGCCGGGATCCGGACAGTCTGGCTGCAGCTGCTCCGGCGGGACCTGTGTCGACAGCGGTGTCGGCGTGACGGTTGCCAATATCTCGGGTGCTGAGACCACCACCTGTGTGACGGTGCTTGTGGCTGAGAGTGGTGTGTTGGATTGAGTCGCCGCAGGTGTTAGCGTATAAAGCCCGCTGCTGGGCGTGGCTGTAGCGCTCTCAGCCTCCGGCTGGGCCGGCAGCCAATGCAGACTGACTCCAAACACCATCGCGGCAAGGGCCAGGAAGAGCGCTGCAACCAGCCGGGCTCGTGTCACTTGCTGATGATAGACTTCACGCTCCAGCGTGAATTGTGCTTGGTCACGTTTGCGCTTGGCCATGCCAGCCGTGACGAGGTATCCCAAGGATCCAATCAAGCAGATCAATGATATCCAGATGACCTGCCGACTCAGCCAGCCCAGAATGACGGTCATAGACGCCGCAAGACGCCCCGAATGATCGTCTCCAGCCGTGGTACTAGGGCCTTGCCGGCTTCCAGGACTTCCTCATGGTTCGGGGGCGGTGCTCCTTCCTCGCCTATCAGCGTGTTGGTGATGCCGGAGAAGCCCAGAACACGCAGGCCGCTGTGCCGTGCGGTGATGACCTCCGGTACCGTGGACATGCCAACGGCGTCGGCGCCAATTATACGCAAGAAACGTACATCCGCAGGGCTCTCGAAGCTTGGGCCAGCCAGGCAGATATAGACACCTTGCTGGTACACGATCTGTGCCTCTACCGCGACTTCCTTGGCGAGTTGACGCAGCGCGGGATCGTACGCGTTGTTCATGCCTGGGAAGCGTGGCCCAAATTCCGAGAGATTCGGCCCCCGCAGCGGGTTGAGCCCAGCCATCCCGATCAGGTTGATGTGATCCCGGATGATCATGATCTCGCCGGGATGATACGTCATGTTCAATCCCCCTGCAGCGTTCGTCACGATCAGTGTTTTGACGCCCAGTAAGGCCATAACGCGAATCGGTAAGCCTATCTGCGCCATGCTGTAGCCCTCGTAGTAGTGGCCCCGGCCCTGCATGACGATTACGTGTTTATTCTCGAGGGTGCCCAATACCAGATGTCCTCGGTGTCCCTCAACGGTTGAGACCGGGAAGTGCGGTATGGCATTGAAGGGAATCTCGATGGCATCCTCAACGCTTCTCGCCAGCGCGCTGAGCCCTGAGCCCAAGATAAGGCCGACCTCGGGAACCAGATCTGTCTGTTGCCGGACTTTGGCAACTGCCTCATTCAGTTCGTCCAGCGTGAAAAACTCATTCATGTCGACCTCCCTCGTGATCGCCCTCATCCGGACAGGCTTCACTTGCATCATCCGATGCCCCCCATCCGCTACCTGCGAACCGTGCGCGTGGGTGGGCCCGGTTATACACCTCGCGGCGCCGGCGACTGGAGACTTCGGTGTAAATCTGGGTCGTCGTAATACTTGCGTGCCCCAGGAGCTGCTGGACCTCGCGCAACTCGGCGCCGCCCTCCAGCAGATGGGTCGCAAAGGTATGGCGCAGTGTGTGCGGGGTTACCCTGGACGCGATGCCGGCGGCTTCGGCATAGTGTTTGACCAGGAACCAGAGCCCCTGACGTGTTAACGGACTCCCGAGGTTGTTCAGAAAGAGCGTGCGCTCGGCAGGATCTCGTAGCAGGAACGGACGGCCTTCTGCCAGGTACCGCTGCAGCTGATGAATCGCTTCGGCGTAGAGTGGGATCGTGCGCTCTTTGCTGCCCTTGCCGAAACACCGTAGGGTGCCCATCTCAGCGTCCACATCGTTGATGCGAACACGGATAATCTCACTGGCGCGCATCCCGGTCGCGTAGAGGACTTCCAGCAGAGTGCGGTCACGCAATGCCAGCGGCGTCTCCTCCAGCGAAGCGGCCTGGATCAGCCGCTCCACCTGATCCCGCGAAAGAGTTCTTGGCAGCCGCTTCTCGATCTTCGGCTGGCGAAGCCAATCCAGCAGATCGGGCTCCACAACTCCCTCAGCATAGAGGAATCTAAGAAATGCACGGGTTGCGGCCACCTTGCGGGCCACAGTCGATGTCTTGTATCCCATGTCTTGAAGCGAGACGACGAAGTCATCCAACTCCTCAGGATCGAGTTTGTCAAGACTAGCTGCGCCGGTGCCTTCAACGAAGGTCCTGAACTGCGCGAGATCTCGCTTGTATGCTGCCAGCGTGTTGGGTGAATATCCCCGTTCAGACTTCATATAGCGAAGAAACAGTTGTAGGTAAGTATCCATATGAGAAAATGGTCACCAAGATTATACATTAGGTGCGCGCTAGAGCTAGTTTCCTGCACGGTCGATGGGCGCCACGGATGTCCGATAGCTACCTGCGGGCGTGCCAACGTTGGTCTCTCGCTGAGGTCGTGCTAGTTGCCAGATCTCGCGGGCGATTTGCTCGGTGGCAAAAGGACGAGCCAGGGCCTGTGACTTCTTGGCCATCACCGCACGCTTTTCCGGATCGTTCAGCAATTGCAGCACAGCGCGTGCTGCAATCCGGGGTAACGGCGCCCAGATGCCGGCACCGTTGCCGACAACGTGGTCGACGTTTCCCTCTTCTTGTCCGGGAAGTGCGGCGTAAAGCACGAGGGGGAGGCCTGCCAGGAAAGCTTCTGCGAGCGAGTTGGGGCCGGCCTTAGTGACCAGAATGTCCGCCGCGCGCATCCAGACCTCCATATTGCCGACGAATCCCTCGATCTGAATAGGAATTGGGTGATCGCTATGTGCGAGTTCCTGATAGAGGGATCGGTTGTGGCCGGTGATCACTACGATGTGGGCCTCGGGGCGCCGGCGTGCAAGCAATCGTACCACCTGTCCCAAGGGCCCCAGACCCTCGCCGCCGCCGACGATAAGGACCATAGGTCGGTCCTGGGGTAGGTTCAACTGCGCGCGCGCCCGGCTCTTTGATAGGTCCATCGAGGTTATGAACCGGCGTCGCGTGGGCATGCCGGTGACGCGGATGCGGCTTTCTGTGATACTCCAGCGCATTGCTCTGGCTTTAGCCGCTTGTGTTGGTACCAGATAGGTGTCCGCACCGGACACAAACCACCCGGCGTGAACGGTGACAAGATCCACGGCTACAACCCCCAACGGGATCTCCCACCCCATACAACGCAGTCCAAGAGAGAGTGCGTAGTTGGGGATCGGGTGGAAGGAGACAATCGCATCGGCTGGATGTTGGCGCAGCAGGTCACAGAGTGGATTGCGGGCATAGGGCCACACTAGCTTCGACATTGTTCTAACCAGATGGACACCGTCGGACAGGTGGAAGCCTACACCCCAAGGTATACCGTTAAGGCCGACGCAGACCGGATACCAGGCCGGGAAACGATCAAACGGCCAGCGCTCCATTTCCGTAAAGATGTCCACCATCTCCACAGCTGCGGCGGAACCATAGAGACGCTCCATCTCGTCCTTGACGGCTTGTGAGGACGCTCTATGGCCGCCACCAGTATCCGAAAAGAGAAAGAGAAATCGCTTGGGTTTGGGAGCGGTGTTAGCCCTCAATCTCAATCGATGATCCCGTGTCATGCAGCTGTCCCCCTTACGGTCATTGTGGCACCATCGTCGTCTGGTTCCGGGTTGCGTCACGACCTGGTTTCCAGGCCGGATATTGTCAGATCCAGATGATCCTAGTCGGTCTCGGACGGTACCTCACCGCGCTGTACAAAGCGCCGAATCTTACCCTCAAACCGGCGTCGGGGCATCAAAACATAGCGCCGGCAGGTTGTACATTCGATGCCGACATCCAGTCCAACACGCAGGATT
>Ga0075114_10001974_pt1 | contig 10726 bp, 9 predicted proteins | sample AntAceMetag02UKM_FD_69784 | JGI IMG/M metagenome (GOLD analysis project Ga0075114, IMG submission 69784) | Saline lake microbial communities from Ace Lake, Antarctica - Antarctic Ace Lake Metagenome 02UKM | ecosystem: Environmental > Aquatic > Non-marine Saline and Alkaline > Saline | place...
CGCCAGGGCAGAGATCGTTTCAGAACCAACTTCGACAATCACCTGTGGATTTGATACCAGGTTATGATACCAATCCGGGTGGCTGTCTGCGCCGCCTTTTGAAGCCGCGATAATCAGGTTTTCTCCGTCCTTGATATACGCTGTGGGGTTAATACGCAGCTGGCCGCTTTTTGCTCCAGTCGTATGGACTAAAAGCAAGGACATACCTTCGAACATGCCGCCGACTTTTCCATCATTGGCACGAAATTCCTGAATAATCTTTTTATTAAAATCTGACATAGTGTTCCTCCATTTCCCATCTATGGTTTGATGATGGCTGGGAAATCTTCCATATAATAGAGATGCAAGACAGGAAGAGTTTCTTACGAATTGGTAATATATGAGCACGGGAAAAAATTATATAAATAGAAAAGGGCGACGCACCGCGTCGCCCCTACAAGTTCGATCTAATGATCTAGTGTCCGAAGTTTTTAACCAATCAATTCCTTCAACTTCTTCAGTGACGCCTCTTCCACTTCCGCGTGCATGCTTTTCCCGTGGGAATCCATGGTTACCACAACCGGGAATTCTTTGACATTTAAAACCCAGATCGCTTCTGGAACTCCAAAATCCAATTTATAAACGCCAATAACTTCTTCTACGGATTTGGCAATCAAAGTTGCTGCGCCTCCGATGGCATGGAAATAGACCGCTGGTATATCCTGGCAAGCCTGAAGGGTCTTAGGCCCCATCCCCCCTTTGCCGATCACCCCCCGCATATCAAAGTGGTGCATAACCTCGCTCTGATACGGTTCTTCACGGATGCTGGTGGTCGGGCCGGCAGCCACAAATTTATAATCGCCAGTATCTAATCCTGCCACAACCGGCCCGCAGTGGTAGATCAGGCTTTCCTTAAAGATGGGTTTGATCTTTTCGTAGACTTCCAGGTCATCTCCCTGGGGTTCACGGGTTTTACGGATGAAGGTATCGATCATCCATTTGTGAACCGCGTCTCTGCCTGTAGCCATTATTCCAGTCAAGGTAACAGAATCACCTGTATGCAGCTCGCGAATGTCTTCAGCGGAAATAGGAATGGTGAGTTCTTTCATGGATCAATCCTCCAGGTATTTTGATACCAGCAAGTTCAGTTTTTTTCGTGTGGTTTTAGGAATAACAACCGGGTTGGTTATCAAAGCGCTTTCCAGGGCAGACTGGCAACTGCAAGTAAGATTTTCTTCAGGCCAATTTTGTGTCAAATAAACCAGAGCATCTTTTACGTAGTTTGTATTCTTGGAAATGATCTTCATCACCATCTCAACTGAGACATCCTCTTCCCTGGAATGCCAGACGTCATAATCAGTGATGTGGGCAATTGAGGCATAACATAATTCGGCTTCCCGGGCCAGGAAGGCTTCCGGAGCGGTTGTCATCCCAACAATGGACATGCCCCAACTTCTGAATGTATTGGATTCCGCCCTGGTAGAGAATCGAGGCCCTTCGATCACTACGAAAGTACCATTGTCGTGCACCGTAGCATTACTTTCTTTGAATGCCTGTAGCAGATGTGAGGATAGATCCGGGCAGAAAGGATCTGCAACTCCTGCATGGGCAACTAACCCATTTTCAAAGAAGGTGTTCTTCCGATACTTTGTCATATCCAGGATCTGATCCGGGATCACTAGATCACCAGGTTTATAATCTTCCCGCAGCGATCCACAGGCGTTGACGCTGATGACCCGTTCTACACCTAGTGATTTCAAAGCGTAGATATTGGCCCGATAATTGACCTCGCTGGGGTTGATGTGATGGCCGACGCCGTGCCTGGCAAGGAAGAATATGCGCTGGTCGTTTAACTCCCCCTCGACAATTAGGCCGCTGGGTTTTCCAAACGGCGTATTCACTGCATGTTCAGTGGTCTGTGTTAGTCCTGGGATCTGATAGAGACCAGATCCACCAATTACTGCAAATAGGGGAGTTTCTGTCATAAATCACCGTTGATTATCCCTGATATATGTCTGTAAATGTGATTATAGAAGAAGGGTACTCTTTCCACAAGATTGACATTCATCACCCTCTAGAAATTCCGAAAATCATAAGTTTAGTACTTTCTATTTAAAAGGGTGCTGAAAAAATATCCATAATTATGTATACTGAAAGTAATTATGAATGATAGACTCGCTGGTTTTGAAGAACTATCTCACACTGCGGACCTCGAAATCAGGGTCTGGGGTGAGGATATTGACTCCCTGTTTTCGGCTGCCGCAGATGGGATGTTCCATCTCTCGGGTATAGAGGATTATGAAGAAGGCTTCTCTGCTGTCAAGGAATCTATCTCTCTGGACGCGATGGATTATGAAGGACTTCTAATCCTTTTTCTAGAGGAATTACTTTACAGGCTGACAGAGGACTATATGTTGTTTTCAATTGATAAGATCTCGATTAGCACTGAATTTTCCCTCAAAGCCAAGCTTAGAGGAACCCAGATCAGAGCCTATCAGCGGGATATCAAAGCGGTCACCTATCACCGGCTTAATATCCGGGAAACGGACCAGGGTTATGAAGTGAATATCGTATTTGATATCTGATTTATTTGTGTTTAGAGGTTGTCCTCCATGGTTTCCATCACCGATCTTAAAAAAATATCAGATTATGAGTGGGAGATTCCGGCATCCTACCGGGCGGATATGCGGGTCCCTGTGCGGATTTTTGCATCTGAGAATTTGTTGAAGGGTGTCGCCAGAGATAAATCCCTGGAACAGGCAGTCAATGCCTGCGCATTGCCTGGATTAGTGGGATCGGTCAAGGTGATGCCAGATATGCACCAGGGTTATGGTTTCCCGATTGGCGGTGTAGCGGCCACACGCTTTCCAGACGGTGTGATCTCACCCGGGGGGATAGGCTACGATATAAATTGCGGAGTGCGCCTGTTAGGCAGCAGATTGTCTTACCAGGAAGGGAAAAGCTATTTGGGCGAGCTGGCAACTGCCCTGAACCAGTCCTGTCCCAGTGGGGTAGGTATCGGTGGTCACCATCGTTTATCCTCAAAGGAAGTCGAAGAAGTCTGCAGGAAAGGCTCGCGCTGGGCCAAAGAAAGAGGATTTGCGACGGATCAGGATTTGCGACGGACCGAAGATGGAGGCCAGCTCCGAGGAGCAGATCCCAGATTCCTTAGTCCCCGGGCTCTTAAAAGAGGTACAGCCCAGGTGGGGTCATTGGGTGCTGGTAACCATTTTATCGAGATCGATCTGGTCTCGAAAGTATTTGATGAGAGAGCTGCCAGAGCGATGGGTCTAAATGAAGGTGACCTGGCGCTGCAAATTCACTGCGGCTCCCGCGGGTTGGGACATCAGGTTTGTTCTGATTATGTAAAGAGTCTTCAAAGCGCTGTATACAAGTACGGCATCGAACTTCCGGATCGGGAATTGGTTTGTGCACCGATGGACAGCCCGGAGGGCGAAGCTTACCTGGCTGCTATGGCCTGTGCGGCTAATTATGCTTTTGCCAACCGCCAGGTATTGAGCTATTATGCCCGGGAGGCCTTTGAAAGTGTGCTTGCTGGCAGGGTTAAGGATTGGCATTTACATCTGGTTTATGACGTGGCTCATAATATCGGTAAGATCGAAACCCACCAGATCGACGGAAAATCTATGGAAGTCTGCGTGCATCGCAAAGGTGCCACCAGGGCTTTTGGGCCAGGGTTAGAAGAATTGCCCCCTGAATATATAAAGATCGGTCAACCTGTCCTGGTGCCGGGCAGTATGGGGACTTCATCCTGGGTATTGCGGGGCACATCAGAAGCCATGGCCCGTTCTTTTGGATCAAGCTGCCATGGAGCGGGAAGGGTGATGAGCCGCTCGCAGGCTAAGAAAACCATCAGGGGTGAGGATTTGTTGAAGCAGCTGAAAAGGGATGGAATTAAAATCCAGGCCGGTTCAATGGCTGGCCTAGCTGAAGAAGCCCCGGCAGCCTATAAAGATGTAGATGCGGTTGTAGAGACAGTGACCAGCGCTGGTATAGCTGCCAAGGTCGCGCAGCTTAAACCGCTGGTTGTGATCAAAGGATGATCCTTAGCTGATATCTGCGACTTTGGCCTTGGTGATGTTGATCAGATCGCTGGATGACAGGCGAATATTGACCCCGAGCTCTCCCCCCGATACGTGTACCAGTTCGAAATCCTGAACTGATCTGTGAATAACGATCTCAAATCCCCGATTGATCAAAGCCAGGGGAGAGATGCCCCCGGCCTGCAGTTTAGTGATGTTCTCAGCTTCTTTCTGAGTGGAGGGAGTAACCTTTTTTTCTCCAACAGCTTTGGCTAGCTTTTTTAGATTGACTTCCTGATTTCCCGGCACCACTGCCAGGATAGGTTTGCCAGATCCCTTGCGGAGAATAACAATGCTCTTAAAGATGATCTCAGGAGGTGCATTTAATAAGCGGGCAGTTTCCTCCCCTCCCAGTTTTTCTTTGGGGAGTTCAAACACAGAGTAGGGGACTTTCCGGCTGTCTAGAAACCGGGTCACATTATTTACTGCCATTGTTCTCTTTCCTTGTTTTGCTGTTAATTATTCTATCAGACCAACCCAGTCGCAACTGGATTGGCAATTCGATTCATTGACAAAAGATTTTTGGAGCCCAATACCTGCCGTGCCCCCATCTCTATTACATTCTAGTAACCCCAGCTTTCCCTGAGCGCCGGGAGTGTACGGTATCTGGTCTCTTCCCCCCTTTTATTTGTATTGGTTCTATAATGATTAATAGCTGGCCCCGGCGCCAGTTGAGCTCATCCTTTAGCTGGCTACTTCAAAATCTAGTAAGAGAGAATAAATGCATGGGACAATACAAAAACAAAAATTTGGCTATAAATGGATGCGCATTGGTTACGCCGATACTAGGTTTTCCATTATAGTTATATTTGTTTCTTTAGCAACTATGTTTTTTCTTGCAACATGGGTTTATAACGAAATTCCTAAAACAAACTGGCGTCTAATCAATTTTTTGGCCATTTATCTTATTGCAGCACTTTTATATACTAACCTCGGTGTTTGGCTTCATGAAAAACTTCATTGTCTTGCATATCAGGGTACTGCCCATGAAACGCATATTGTCTTTCAGCGTAAATACTTCCTGTTTTTGAATGGGCATTATCGAGTAAGGGGGGCAATCAATTACCGTAATATGATGCGTGCTCTTTTAGCTCCCATCTTTCTAAGTATTGGCCTAATGGTTGTTGGCTTGATTGGTAATCTCGCTCTGCCAGGTTGGTGGTTACCCATTTTATTATCACTGGCTGTGGCAGGTATTATCGATATGACGCATGATTTCTATATGTATATGAAGATTCGTTCTATTGGCAACAAAGGAAAATATTGGGATACAGGCAAAGAATTGGAAGTAGTCTGGAAAGACTAGCACTATTAAAACGCCGCCTAACAAAGTGTGCATATGACCTATGGGAGTTTGGGCGGTTTATTAGCTTTGGTTTTGGCTGTAGAATTATTCTGATCAATTGGGGAAAACAAAATGATAAGTGTTCATAAAAATACGATAGTTGCGATCATCCATGATCATACAATGTATGGGCTGGCTGCACGAAGGATGCGGGGAGAACGAGCGGTTTTCTCAAAGTACTATGCTCCCTTAATTCGTCAAGGTGGTGTCAACGTGATCGGTTGGGTAGTAGGTGGGGATCCTCCGTTATTTGGAATTGAAAATGACAATCCTTGGTGGGGGTCTTTAGAGCTACTTGATATGCTTTGGAAAGAAGCAGAAGAAAGCCAAGACACTCTTACAATCTGCTTAAATTACCTAGATATAGAAGACGCAGTGGCAGAAGGTAAAATTGCTGTACTCCTTACAATGGAAGGTGGGGCTGCTCTTGAAGAAGATCCTTATCCAGAGTCAATGGTCAGTTTGAGAATATTGTACCGGTTAGGATTGCGAAGTCTTCAGTTAGTGGGTCAAGATTGGAATAAGATGACAGACGCTAGTGAAGAACATCCGTTCCCAAGTAAGGGATTAACTTCATTCGGAAAAAATGTTATCCAGGAAATGAACCAATTGGGAATGGTAATTGATTTGGCTCACATTCCGGATCCTGATCCAGTGTTCGAAGATATTATTGCGATTAGCCAAGATCCAGTCATTGATTCCCACCGTGGTGTAAGAGGAGTAACAAATATCCAAAGAAATATTAGTGATGAACGGATAAAGACTATCGCAAAGACAGGAGGTGTGATTGGCTTGCAGTTCTTTTCGGTAGTTTTGGCAAATGAGGTAAATGATCGGGCCAACGTAGATGATTTGGTTCACCATATCGATCATATTGTTGAAGTTGCTGGGATTGACCACGTATGCTTAGGTCCAGATTTCCTGGAGCCAAAACTGATAAAACGAAGTATCGATCACTATGCTCAGGGAATCGAAAATATTACAAAGTTGCCTTTGGTAACAGATGCACTTATCAGCCGTGGTTATTCGGACAATGATATTCGAAAAATTCTAGGAGAAAACATTCTACGAGTTTACAAACAAATTATTGGTTGAAAAGAAAGATTGGTTACATACGATATTTTGTCAGTCAATTCAAAAAGCAGTCTTAACCCTCGCTTCACCCAACAGCCGGTTAAGACTGGAGACCGGAGACGAGGAACCGGAAAAACTAGACCCGGCTGCGGGTGCCCTATACCCGAAGGGTAGGGTGCTTAGCGAAACTCATCCGTTATGCTTTAAGATAAGAATTGTTATCGAAACCATACACTGTTTTTTTATGGACTGGAAAATAAGAAAAGGCGTTTCGATTAAACGGATATAAGGAGTGTTATAAATAATGGGAATATGTCAGGATAATGGACAAATCTAGGTCTATAATGGCTTCCGGGTGCAATTTTGGTGCAATTAAAACGGAATTGATGAAATCCAGGTCAAATACACCTGGATTTTTTGTTTTAAGATCAAATTTCACCCCCTGAAAGTGAAAAAAATCTCAAATAAATAGGCTGGCGTCTGATAGAAGATCAGATGTTGATATTGGGTGTTAGTCTATTTGTTCTAGCTCAGTAATGGCTCTCTCAATAGTATCTACAGCTCGTTTTAATGTCTCTGTATCAAATGCAAATTTGACTCCTGCAGCTTTGAAAAGATCCAGTAAGGAGGCAGTGTTTCCGAGGGCCAAGGCGTTTCGATATAACTGGACAGCCTTTTCCTGGTCTTGTTGAGCATTTTCCCAAATCTGGATAGCACCTAATTGTGCTATGCCGTACTCAACATAGTAAAAGGGATCAAAAAATATATGTCCTTGGGATTGCCAACCGGGTCCCAATGTGTCTTCTATACTTGACCAGTCTAGGTGAGGTAAATAGCGCTTGTGGAGTGTAGACCACACTTCGTCACAGGATTCAGGGTCGTGTGCATCATTGGGATTCTCATACACCCAATGCTGAAAAGCATCCACCACAGCCATATACGGAAAGAACCCCAGAATTATTTCTAAGTGCTCAATTTTTGCTCTTGCAGCCTCCGCTCTGGTAAAAAAACCTCCTTGGTCGAGTGTCAGGTAGGGGTAGGCTAACAGTTCCATTGCCATCGATCCGACTTCAGCAAATTCGATTGGCATCTGGTTTATACTAGATTGGTAGTGAAACGGCCAATGGGCTGATTCAAACACATGAAACGCATGCCCGCCTTCGTGCAACAGGGTGCTTATGTCACCCGTTGTGTTGGATACGTTAGTAATAATAAATGGACGTTTACTGGCCGGAAGTTCCTCCATATATCCAACCAAAGATTTGTGCTTTCGGGCCTCCAGATCTAGCAAACCTTCCTCTACCATGATCTGATAATAACCACCGAGATCCGAATCCACAGAGGAGAATATGGTTTCCATTTTTTTGTTCAGATCATCAATATCTTTGTATGGTTTGATAGGAGGAAGTCCGGACGAATCTGGTTTAAGATACCAGTGATCATCCCACACGCGGAGTTTGTCTACGCCCAATCTTTTTTTCCGTTTCTTACTAATCTTGGATACTGCAGGGACAACTACATCCTCAATTGACTGATGAAAAGCCAAACAATCATCAAAAGAATAGTCAAATCTACCTAGTTTTCGCCATTGATATGATCTGAAATCATCAAAACCGGCATTCGTTGCTATCTCCAGACGTTGGTCCAATAACTGAGACCAGATATCGTCGATGGCATCTCTATCTTGTGCCACTCGAGAGCAAATGAGTCGCCAGGCTTTTTCGCGGATATTTCTCTCGGGATCAATGATTTTGTCCGCTGCTTCTTTGATGGTTATTTCTTGTCCATCCCAATCAATCATCCGAGACCCTGTTATTTCTTGCTGTTGAATGAGCAGCTTATCAATTTTGGTTTGAAGAGGAAGATTTTTCTCAAGAAATATCTGGGTATCAGAGCGCATCTTCCGGAGTGGGATAGAAAAATTCTCGGGCTCGATCCCGCTTTTTAGGAGCAGATCAATCATTGACTGTTCGAAAATTTTGGCATTCGGCATGATATTCTCTGAATAATCATGAAACCGTTTTGTATTTTCTACATCATTGGTATGCGTCATTGTTCGAAGTTGAAGCCGATAAAAACATTCTGTTATCAAGCTAGCAATCAATGTCCAGTTTTTGAGCCATATATCGATTGTATCGATTGATAACTCGCTTTGGAGTAGGGCTTCTGTATAAGGTTCGATCTCGTCCCAGCCCAATTCGGTGAAATCCTGATATGTAGCCGGTAAGCCATTTACCATCTTTTCCCTCCATCTGAAGCGATTAAAATTCAAGAAGCATACCCATTGTAGATTATTTAACTAGCAGATTCAATGGGCAGAGGCATAATGTGGATTACTGGTGCAGTTTGGATGCAATTAAAGAGAAAATTGATCAATTAGCAAGGATTGTCTATCGATATCTATAAAAATTGCTTAGAATTGTCCTCTAATTGGGGGAAAGCAGGGGGATTTTTCAGCTGGCGTCTGATTAAAGATCAGAGGATGTTTGGTTAGAAAACATCATTGTGGACGTTGGCGAACAGATTTAGAACCGGTTTCCTATATTTTTGTACTGTCCTTCTTTTCCTTAGTAGAGCTAAGTGCTATTCTCCACCGCTAGACATACTCGAAGTGTATCCTGGTAAGGTTGGATATTAGTCAGGTAGATTTTAAAATCGGGTCCTTAGCTAATCTCCCAGGTCTTGCCGCTTATACCCTAACAGACAGCTCAAACCCACCATCAAATGGAATTGTCATCGTTTGGAATCGGTTGATCGGGTTGTTCAGGAATGTAAAGTATTCCTTGTATTCCGCAGCGTCAACTGATGTATTGTCGCAGGCTACGATGGCCCCTGGACGCAATTTCGGGGCCACAAGTTCAAGGGCAGGCAGAGCCACTTCCCAAATATCTACAAGCATAAAGTCTACTGGGCCACCAATGTCTTGAAGGGTTTGTCGCAGGTCGCCTTCGCGGAGATCAATATATTCATTCAGCCCTGCTTCCGCGAAGTTTGCACGAGCGATTTCTACTTTTCTAGGCTCATGCTCTGTACCGATTACTACTCCGTTATCGACCTGATTATCCCGGACAGCGGCTGCCAGATAGAGAGTTGAAACCCCGTAAGAAGTTCCTGCTTCCACAATTCGGGTTGCGCATAGGGACCGGCAGAGCAAATAGCAGAACAGGGCTTTATCCCGGTCAAGAGTAACCATCTTATCCGACAGGAATCGTTTCAAATTCTCATCGTAAAAATCTTCATTATCGATTGCTATCTTTTGCTCACGCAGCTCAAAGTAGGCATTTGTAATTTCATCTTGCATAGCGCTCTGTATATGCAATCGCTCAAGAAGTTCTTCAAGTTTTGGGTCGTTAAGTAATGTTGTCATATCTTATTGCTCCTAGAAAAGATCGGAAATATTCTGGAGGTGGTGCCAAGGATATCAAATCACACAAAAAATTAAGAATTGCTCAAGAATAAGTCTCGCCGGTTGTCGATAAGTTTTTTCCAGAAGGAAGCGAAACCAGAATCACACCGCTGATTACCAAAGCTGCGCCGACCCATTGCCAAGCGTCAAGACGTTCCCCCAAGATGAAATAAGCCATTATAGAAGCAAAAACAATTTCAGCTGTGGCAGTTATTGAAGCAATGCTTGCAGGAAGGTACTTAAGAGACATGGAAAATACTCCGAATCCCCCGATTGTTGAAACAATTACAAAACATACGAAATACATGATAACCTGAGGAGAAATTGGAAGAGGAAGAGGTTTTCCGAGTTGAAAAGGTAGTAAAGTCAATGTTCCAAAAATAAATGCATAGAGCATAATCGTCCAGGAGTTTGTGTCACCTGCTAATCTTCTTCCAAATAACGGAAAAGTCCCATAGGCTATTGCGGATCCTAAAGCGGCTAATAGACCTATGGTTGAGATTTGCCCGATTCCTGTACTGATTATCCCTGAAGATAGTATCGTTCCCAGAACAGAAAACGCAACTGCGGCAATTTTCCTGAGATTGATCGGTTCGGAAAATACAAATCTGGCAATGATGGTCACAAATATCGGGGCATTGCTCTGGATCACAGTCGCGATGGATGCACCAAAAAGCACAACTGAAGTATTCCATAAGACGTGGAACAGGCCTATGCTGATTACACCCATGGCGATCAACCAGGGTAGATTTTCACGGCTGACGCGAAACAAACCTGGACGAAAAATGAGTACCAGAATAATAAGCAAAAAAGAGGTGG
>Ga0075114_10001976_pt1 | contig 10720 bp, 9 predicted proteins | sample AntAceMetag02UKM_FD_69784 | JGI IMG/M metagenome (GOLD analysis project Ga0075114, IMG submission 69784) | Saline lake microbial communities from Ace Lake, Antarctica - Antarctic Ace Lake Metagenome 02UKM | ecosystem: Environmental > Aquatic > Non-marine Saline and Alkaline > Saline | place...
GAACAACATCGGGGAGGTTTATCGTCAGCGCGGGGAGCTGGGGGAGGCGCTGGCCAACTTGGAGCGGGCGCGGGCCATCTTGATAGAGGTGGGCGACCGTCCCAAACTGGGCTTTGTGAAAGCCGCTATGGGATTGCTCTATGAGGCACAGGATGAGCCCGAGCGGGCGTTCCGGCTACTGCGGGAGGGAGTAGCATTGATGGAGGCGGCAGGAGGGCATCCGGATCTAGAGAGTGCACGGGCTGCATTGAGGAGTATTGAAAGGCAATACGCTTCTGTAGCAGGGAGCGACGACCCAATAGTCCACTGACGTTTACGTCACAACACAAAGGAGAAATCTGATGCAAGCCATAGATTGGACACATGTAGCGACAACGGCAGTAGGGATTTTGGTACCGCTGATACCTTATCTCAAGAAGCTGGGAGAGAAAGCAGCGGAGCAACTTGGAGAGAAGGTGACAGAGGCGGCCTGGGAGAAGGGAAAAGCGATTTGGCGAGTGATCAAAGACTGGTTCGACAGAGATGAGGACCCGAAGGGAAAGACGACGGCGGAGATGTTCCTGGAGGATCCAGAGACCTTTGAGGTCGCCCTGGTCAAACTGGTGGCAAAGAAAGCCAAGGCAGATCCCGAGTTTGGTAGGGTGCTGCAAGAGCTGGTGCAAAAATCGGTGCAGGACGAGGGTGTCGTACAATTCCTGAACAACTTCTATCCTGGCTCGACTGTGGAGAAATTCGTGCAAATGGGGACTGTATATGGAAATGTGCACATCTAGAAGCGATCTGGCTCCGCCGATAGTCAGGAAGCTGACATGACCCGCGACGAGCTCCGCAATGCCATCAACAACGCCTGCGACATCATGCGCCGCGAGGGGCTGACCACCATGGACTACATGGAGCAGCTCTCGTGGCTGCTGTTCCTCAAGTCCTTCGAGGAGACGGAGAACAACCTGGAGGCCGAGGCCACCTACAATGGCCGTGCCTACGACCGCATCCTCGCTGGCGACTACCGCTGGAGCGTCTGGGCAGGACCGGATAGAGGACTGACCGGCGATGCGCTGGTGGAGTTCATCAACAACGACCTCTTCCCCCACCTGCGGGACTTGAGCGGCACGCCGGAACGGGAGATGATGGCCAACATCTTCGCTGAGATCTACCGCAGCCGCCTGCAGAACGGCTATGTCCTGCGCGACGTGATCAACATCATTGAGGGGATTGACTTCCACAGCACCGAGGATGTGCACGTACTGTCCCTCATCTGCGAGGAACTGCTGGCCCAGATGGGGAGCGAGGCTGGCTTCCAGGGCGAGTTCTACACCCCACGCCACATCATCCGCTTCATGGTGGAGATGGTGGACCCGCAGATCGGCGAGATGGTCGACGATCCCGCTTGCGGCACCGGCGGCTTTCTGGCAGAATCCTACCGGCGTATGCGGGAACAGGAAAGCAGCATCGCCGACTACGAAACGCTCCAGCGGCGCACCTTCTACGGACGGGAGAAGAGTGCCCGCACCTACCTGCTGGGCCTGATGAACCTGATCCTGCACGGCATCCAGGTGCCCAACATCGCCCGCACCAACACCCTGGCCCGCAACGTGCGCAATATCCCCGAGGCCGAGCGCTACGAGGTGATCCTGACCAATCCGCCCTTTGGCGGAAACGAGCACGAGACCATCCAGCAGAATTTCCCCATCAAAGGTCAGGCCACGGAGATGCTCTTCTTGCAGCACATCATGAAAAGCTTGAAGCGGAAGCCCGGCAGCCGCGCTGCGGCAGGAAGCGGCGCGGGTGATGGCGGAGGCCAAGGCGGAGGTGGAGCGGATGATACCAGGGGAACCTGAGCCTTGGTCCCCAGCTCAGGCCGAGGGGCGGGACGAAGAGCTCAGGACAGGCACCGTCGAACCATCAGCCGGGCGGTTCAGCCCCGCGGTCGTTCGGCTATCCAAGTCATTTTAGCCAACACTATGCAGAGGAAGGAAGTAGACCCAATGAACGTTCTTTTGATCTACCCTGAGTTTCCGGATACATTCTGGAGTTTCAAGCACGCGCTCAAATTCATACGCAAGAAGGCCTCCTCGCCACCGCTGGGCCTGCTGACAGTTGCCGCCATGCTGCCGCCAGAGTGGACAGGGCGCTTGGTTGACGTCAATGTGACAGAGCTCACTGAGAAAGACCTGACCTGGGCTGATTACGCCTTTATCAGCGGTATGACCGTGCAAAGAGAGTCCGCACGTCGCATCATTGCCCGGTGCAAAGAAACAGGCCTCAAGGTCGTCGCTGGAGGGCCGCTCTTCACCAGTGAGTACGAACAGTTTGAGGAGGTTGATCATTTCGTGCTCAATGAAGCCGAGTTGACCCTTCCACCCTTTCTTGCGGATCTGGAGCAGGGGCGCGCCAGGCGAGTCTACACCACATCCGAGTTTCCTGACCTGCGGAATACTCCGGTTCCTCTGTCGGAGTTAGCCGATATGCAGCGGTACTCCACGATGAGCATCCAGTTCTCCCGAGGCTGCCCTTACGATTGCGAGTTCTGCAACGTGACGGTGTTGTTTGGTCACCGGCCACGCACCAAGACCGCCGAGCAGATCATTGCCGAGTTGGACGGTCTCTATGACCTGGGGTGGCGTGGGGGCATCTTCTTCGTGGATGACAATCTCATTGGGAACAAGAGGTGTCTCAAGACCGAGCTGTTGCCCGCGCTAATCGAATGGCGGAAAGACAAGATGGGGATACCGTTCAACACTCAAGTCTCCATCAATCTGGCCGACGACGAGCAATTGATGCAGATGATGGTCGAGGCGGGGTTCAGTACGGTCTTTGTCGGGATCGAGACGCCGGATGAGGACAGCCTGGCCGAATGCAGCAAGAAGATGAACAGGAACCGTGATCTGGTCGAGGATGTGAAACGTATCCAGCGAGCCGGATTGGAAGTGCAGGGAGGCTTCATCGTCGGTTTTGACAATGATACGCCCTCCATCTTCCAGCGGCAGATTGATTTTATCCAGAAAAGCGGGATTGTGACGGCGATGGTTGGCCTGCTTCAAGCCCCGCCTGGTACAAGGCTTTACGAACGTCTGAAGCAAGAGGGCCGCCTGCTCGATCGAATGTCCGGGGACAACGTAGACGGCACAACGAACTTTATCCCCAAAATGAACCTTGACACGTTACACGAGGGTTACAAGAGCATTATGCGACACATCTACTCCGCCGAGCCTTACTATCAGCGCGTCAAGACCTTCTTGCGAGAATATCGGCCGCCGAGGATTATAGCCCCGCTGGACTTTGAGCACACCCGTGACTACATCCTGGCCTTCATTCGCTCCATCTATTACCTGGGTATCATAGGCAAGGAGCGTGTCCAGTATTGGAAGCTCCTGTTATGGACGGCCTTTCGTCGTCCCAAGTTGTTCCCATTGGCCGTTACATTTGCGATTTACGGCTACCATTTCCGCAAGGTTTGCGAACTGCACATCTCCTGAAAACTCGACAGTGCCACGTGACATTCGTGAAAGAACGCATGGGGGCAAAAGCCGCACGTGGAGCAGCCTTTCCAGGCTGCTTGGCAGGCTCGAAAGCCTGCCCCACGTGTCACTTCTGCCGTAGTGCGAAAGAACACGAAAGGCACGAAAGCCCTTCCGCGGACTTCGCGTGCTTTCGTGGCTTTCCTGGGAGGGGAAAATGCGCAATCAAGGACAAGTGATCTTCGGCATTCTGATCATTCTCATCGGGCTGACGTTCCTGCTCGGCAATCTGTTCGACGTGAATGTGGGGGCTCTCTGCTTCCCCGTCGGGCTGATCTTGGTGGGCGTGTGGCTGCTGCTGCGGCCGTGGCTGGTCGGCCCCGACACAGCGCTCCGGTTGAGGGTGTTCGGCCCTATCCGCCGCAGTGGAGCCTGGCAGGTGGCCGACGAGGAGATATGGCTCCTCATCGGCGACGTGCGTCTGGACATGAGCCAGGCGGAGATACCTCCAGGCGAGACGCACATCCGTGTCTCTGGCTTCGTCGGCGACGTCAGGCTGGTGGTGCCGGAGGGCGTGGGCGTGTCGGTGTCTTCCATGGCCTTCGTTAGCGACGCTCGGGTGTTGGGCCAACGGCGCGACGGTTTGCTGCTCCCCGTTCGCCTGACCAGCGATGACTATGAGACCGCCGAGCGCAAGGTGCATCTGGAAACGATGTTCTTCGTGGGGGACGTCAGAGCCAAGCGGGCATAGAGGACAAGCGCCAGGCAGGTGGCGACGAACGTCATCAGACGCGGACAAGCGTGGGTTTCGTCTGTTGTTGTCCGTGTTCGTCCGTGGTCCTCCGCGTCCCATCGTGAGCAACTGGCAGGAGGCGAGATGTCCGGAAATGCATTTGGGAGGAGAAAGACATGAGCGATTGGCTAGATGATGATTGGGCCTCGCTGTTCTTGGTCAGACCCGATGTGTTGATGAGCCGAATCACCGGCGGCTGGCGCAAGGAGCAGGAGAACGAATCATGAAACGAGCCGTCAGCGTGAGCCTGGGTAGCTCCAGCCGCGACAAACGGGTCGTTGTTCACTTCAAAGGCGAGCCCATCATTGTCGAGCGTATCGGCACCGACGGCGACGCAGAGAAGGCTCGGCGGCTGTTTGCCGATCTCGACGGCAAGGTTGATGCCCTGGCCGTGGGTGGTGTGGACCTGTACTTTCGCCTGGGTGGTCGAGAATACCCCGTGCACGCGGCGCTGAAGCTGGTGCAAGATGTCCACCAAACGCCGGTGGTTGATGGCCGGGGGCTGAAGCACAACACGCTGGAGCGACGGGTGTTCGAGCTGGCAGAGCCGGAACTGGGCAGCATGCCTCATTTCGGCAGCGCGTTCATACCGGTGGCGATTGATCGCCTGGGCCTGGCCCGGGCGGTGGAAGAGGTGGCCGACGAAGTGGTCTACGGCGACCTCCTGATCGCCCTCGGCATCCCCATCGTTATACGGAGCTTTGGCCGCTTCTGCAAGATAGCACGGGTGCTACTGCCCATCGTCAGCTGCTTCCCCATGAGCTTGCTGTTCTACGGGAGCAAGGGGGAAGAGCCCAAGCCCAAGTTCCATCGCTACTGGCAGGACGCCGATCTGATCGCCGGCGATTTCATGTTCATGCGCAAGTACTTCCCTTACGACCTCAGCGGCAAAACAGTCGTCACCAACACCACCACCGACGAGAACATCGAGTTGCTGCGAGAGCGGGGCGTGCACGTGGTGATCACCACCACGCCCCGGTACGAAGGGCGCTCTTTCGGCACCAACACGATGGAGGCAGCCCTTACCGCCTATGCGGGCAAGGGCCGCCCTCTGAGCGATGCTGAGCTGAACGCGCTGATAGATGAGCTCGACATCCGGCCCAGCGTGCATAGACTGAAGGAGTGAAACCACCATGGAAGCCCGCGGAGAAGTGCTGGTCGGCATCATGAACCACCCACTGGACCTCGACATCGCCCGCGACCAGCATTGGTATCGCATCCCGGTGTCCAGCGTGGAGAAGAGGCTCAAGGAGCGCTGGCCGCCGCAATGTCTGGCCTTCTACCAGACCAAGGTCTTTGGCGACGAACGCTACGCGGTGAACTACTACGCCCGCGTGCTGGAAACCCGCAAGGTCTTCCGCTGGCAGCTCTTTCCCGATGAACCGCGCGACGAAAAGGGATGGCGACGCTACTACCAGTTGCTGCTGTCACCGTTGCAGCGGTTGCAGCGGCCCATCCTGAGTCGGCGTCAGCGGCGCATCGTCTTCATTGCCACCACCTGGCAGAAGTTCATGAATGCCGTGGAGATCAACGATCTGTATGACGACAGCCCGCTGGAAGACCGGTTGTGGGCCGAACTCAAGCGTTTGGAGATCAGCGCCGAGCGGCAGAAGTTCGAGCAGATAAAGGAACGCAGGTACGAGCTCGATTTCGCCATCTACTGCGCTTCGGGCAAGATTGACGTGGAGACCGACGGCGATACGTGGCACGCTGATCGTGAGCGCATCCCTCTCGACAACCTGCGAGACAACGACCTGGAGACCGTCGGCTGGAGGGTTCTGCGCTTCAATACTCATCACATTCGCGAGGCAATGACAGAGTATTGCGTGCCCACCATTGTGGAGAACGTCAACAGGTTGGGTGGCGTGAATGGGGGGAGGCTGGTGCCGCGCAGGATCAGCCTGGATGGTCCAGGAGGGTGGCAACAACTGATCCTGTTTGAGCCTGGTAGCCGAGGAGATGCTTCGGGACCCGCCAGCTAGCCAGGAGCGGGCGGTGACGAAGGTGCGGCCAGAAGAAGCTGCCTATCCACCAGGGCGACACCAATCAGTTCCGTCTACGTACCAACCGATCGCCGAGCGCTGGGGCATCCGCCTGACATTGCCGCTCTACGTCATCAGCAAGGTCATCTTTGACCTTCAGCCGCAGTGGAGTTGATTTGGTGGAAGATCACCTGGCACGTGAACTCCGGACCATTCTGGAAGCATGCCACCGCCGTGGCATCGTCGTGTTTGTCATCGGTGCCTTTGGCGTCCGTGCCTACGGCAGCCTGCTGCGCCATACTCTGGATCTGGATCTGGCCGTTGAGCGGAAGGTCTGGCCTGCTCTGGCTGAGGTTCTTGAGGCTCAAGGGTGTCACCATTACGCAGGGTTGGGGAGACTATGAAACGCTTGCTTGCCTTCATTCTCGCTTTCACTTTGGCCGCTATCGCCCAGCGCACGCTGAGCAAGGGAGGTATCCCCAGCGACGCAGCCATCCTCTTCGGACTGGCGGCGCTGGTCTTCGTTGCAGCGGCGGAGAAGCCTTCGACCTGGCCCAGTTTGCCCCCGCGCCGCCGCTGGCCGCGTTGGGCGCTCGCCCTGGCTGGCGTCGCGCTGCTGTTCGGAGTTGCTGCCTTTATTCTCTTTTGGCGTGCCCGCGGCTCGTCGACCCAATTTACTGGCCCCGCCTTCTGGCTCTGGCTCATCAGCATTCCTCTCTTCCTGGCTGCCACCTGGTTTGAGGAAATGCGAGATCCGCAATCCAAACCGCAGATCGCAGATCGCAGATCGCAAGTCACAAATCGCAAATCACAAATCGCAAATCGCAAGTCTCCAATCTCTAATCTGAAATCTCTGATCTCCAATCGGAAGCTTATCATACTGCTCCTCATCCTTCTCGCCGCTTTCTTCCTCCGCACGTGGCAGCTCGATGCCATCCCCGCCGGTTGCCAGTCGGACGAGTGCAACAACGGACTCGATGCGCTGGAGTGGCTGGCTGGCGCTCCGTACACCCCCTACGCGGAGACCAACGAGGGGCAGGCCACGTTCTTCACCTACCTTCTGGCCCTGTTCTTCAGGCTGTTCGGCGCCAGCGTCCCCACCATGCGGCTGGTCTCGGCTATCGGTGGCTCGTTGACCGTGCTCGCCTTCTACTTCCTGGCCCGCGATCTGTTCGGGTCGAAGGTGGGGCTGGCCGCCGCTGGCTTGCTGGCCGCGTCCAGATGGCACCTCACTTTCAGCCGCATCATCTACGAACTCATCCTCACGCCGCTGTTCGAACTGCTGCTCTTCATCTTCCTGCTCCGGGCGCTGCGCAACGGGCGACGGCGCGACTGGGCGCTGGCTGGTGTGGCCCTCAGCGCGGGGCTGAATACCTATACGGCGTTTAGGGTCGTGCCGTTTCTGGTGGCGGGATTCTTGGTGTATTGGTTTGTGTACATAGCGGTAACTGGCTGGTGGAAAGGGAACGAGGGGAAGAGGGGCAAAGAGGGAAAGGGGAAGGCGGAGACGGAAAGGTCATCCAATCTCCAATCTCCAATCTCCAATCTCCAACTTCCAAACTTCCGCCGATTCCTGCAAGACCTGGAGGGTCTGGCTTGCTTCGCCGGCGCGGCAGCCCTGACGGTGCTGCCGCTGGGCGTGTACGTGCTGCAGCACTGGAACGTCTTCCTCAGCCGCACCCAGCACATCTCTGTCTTCCGGGATGTCGAGCGGGTCGGCTCCTATGCCCCGCTGTGGAGTAATCTGCGCAAGACGCTGTACATGTTCAACTGGAAGGGGGACATGGCGGCGCTGAACAACCTGCCGGGCGCGCCGCTGCTCGACGCCCTCGTGGCCGTGCTGTTTGTCCTCGGTCTAGCCTACGCGCTGCGCCATATCCTTCGACCGCTCCCCCTCCTCTATGTGACCTGGTTTATCGCCGTGGGCAGCGTCGCTGTGCTCTCCGTGGGGCACGAAGCCCCCACCGCCCGTCGGCCTATCGGTCTGGTGCCGCTTGTCTACCTGTTGGTGGCGCTGGTGATTGACCAGACCTGGCGGGCCGCGCGCCGTGCTGGGTGGCGCGACGCGCTATTTGAACGCATCTTCGCCGGCGGGCTGGCGCTGCTCGTGGTTGGTGTAGGGATCACAAACGCCCGCACCTACTTCCTGAAGCAGGCGAAAGACTCCGCGGTCTTATTTGCCTACAGCCCCAGTGAGTCCGCGGTCGGACACTACCTGGCCGAGCTGGAGGGGGATCCCTACGTCCTCATGACGCCGGGATACTCGCACCACTCGGCGGTGCAGTTCATCGGCAGGCGGCTGGTCACACCGCTCAACCTGGGACAGCAGGTGCCGCTGAGGGAGGATACGGACAGCGACCTCGTCTACGTGCTGGAGCCGGTGGATGAGCGGCTCGGCCCGCTCTTCCAGCAGGTCTACCCGGGCGGGACGTGGCAAGTACACCGCGACAGCTTGGGGAGGGCGCTGTTCATTTCCTTTGAAGTGCCGCAGGAGACGCTGGACGCCGCTCGCGGCCTGGCCGGGCGCTACTTCCCCGGGCAGGAGATGACGGGAGCCCCTGCAGTGGCACAGCGGGAGGAGTCGCTGGACTTCGATTGGGCCGCTACGCCGCCGTTGGCGCCGCCCTTTGCCGCCTCGTGGGAGGGGGCGCTGCTGGTGCCCCGGTATGGCGAGTACCACTTCGAGTTGACTGCCGAGGGTGGCCATGGCCGCGTCTTGCTCGATGGTCAGTCCCTGGTGGAGGCGGACGATGGCCAGGCCCAGGCGCAGCGCACGCTGGCCGGCGGCTTCTATGGCTTCGAAGCCGAGTTCATCTCTGGAGACGCACCACAGCGGCTGCGGCTGGCCTGGTCTGGCCCTGACTTTGGCTTGCAGACTGTGGGTGCAGCCGCGCTCTACACGCTGCCGGGCGCGGCCAACGGCTTGGTCGGTTACTACTACTCCAATCCCAACTGGAGCGGCACGCCTGCGCTCATCCAGCGCGACCTCTTCATCTTGCCCAACAACCCGTTGCGCGAGCCGTTCAGCATCCTCTGGACGGGCAAGATCGCCGCCCCGCGGGCTGGACATTACCGCTTCGGCACCCGATCCGATGATGGTTCGTTGGTCTACGTGGACGGGCAGCTTGTGGTGGACAATGGTGGTGAGCACGGTTCCGAGTACCGCGAGGGGAGCATCCAACTCACTGAGGGCTTCCACGGCATTGAGGTGCGTTACTTCCAGATGGGAGGCAGCCGGGAGATGCAGCTTTGGTGGGCGCCGCCAGGCGGAGGGCAGGAGATCATCCCCAGCCAGTACCTGTTCCCCCTGGAGGAGGTGCCGGAAGGGCTGGAGTTGCCGGAACTGGTGGTCGCACCGCCTGTGCCCACGTTGGAGAAGATCCCTGTTGAGCAGGAGATCGCTCCAGCGCCCGCCGCGCCGCCGCCTGTCGAGCAGCCAGCCGTTAGCCTGTCTCCGGACCTTTCCGTCCTCGAACTGCCCCTGCTGTGGCAGGTGGGTCGTTGCGGCAGCGGCAAGGCGGAGTTCCAAATGCCCCGCGGCGTCGCCGTGGACGCAGAGGGCAACGTCTACGTGGCCGATGCCGACAATCGTCGTGTGGTCAAGCTCAACGCTGACGGTGAACCGCTGCTCACCTGGGGCAAGGAAGGCGAAGGGGACGGCCAGTTCATCGAGCCTTTCGATGTGGTGGTGGATTCGTTGGGTAACGTTGTCGTCCTCGATGCTGTGGCACACCGCCTGCAGCGCTTCACACCCGAAGGGAAGCTGATGGCTGCCTTCGGTCGTGAAATGGCCTTCTACCGCCCGCGGGGGTTGGGCGCTGACACACAGGACAACCTCTACATCGCTGACACCGGCGGAGTGCGATTGCTCAAGCTCTCGCCCGACGGCGTGAGGCTGATGCAGGTCGGTGGGCCGGAGGAAAGAATCGGCCCCGGCCAACCCACCGACGTCGCCGTCTCGCCGGCAGGGGAGATATACCTGGTCGAGGCCATGAGCGGCACGCTGTGGTGGCTGGACGCGGCTGGCACGGTGCTAGGACGCTGGCAGGTGGCGCAGGCTAATACCCTTGACTGCCCCCATGTCGCCGTCGGTCCCCAGGGCCGGGTCTACGTGACCGACCCCGAAGGCGGGCGAGTGTTGGTCTTCGCTGCCGACGGCCAGCCGCTGGGCCAGTTCGGTTCTCAGGGCGACGGGTCGGGCCAGTTCCGCAAGCCGGTAGGTATCGCCGTGGGAGCGGATGGCAAGGTGGTCGTGAGCGATAGCCACGGCTGCCGGGTGGTGGCCTTTGGGACGCTGGAATAGGACAACGGATGGGGAAATCAACGGATGGGGAAATCAACGGATGGGGAAATCAGCGGATGGGGAAATCAGCGGATGGGGAAATCAGCGGATGGGGAAATCAACGGATGGGGAAATCAGCGGATGGGGAAATCAGCGGATGGGGAAATCAGCGGATGGGGAAATCAGCGGATGGGGAAATCAGCGG
>Ga0075114_10001982_pt1 | contig 10714 bp, 7 predicted proteins | sample AntAceMetag02UKM_FD_69784 | JGI IMG/M metagenome (GOLD analysis project Ga0075114, IMG submission 69784) | Saline lake microbial communities from Ace Lake, Antarctica - Antarctic Ace Lake Metagenome 02UKM | ecosystem: Environmental > Aquatic > Non-marine Saline and Alkaline > Saline | place...
CAGTAGACATCGTGCCTCAGGATTCACTCTCAGGACTTCGTTCTTGAGCCTGTTCGAAATAACAATGAAGGCCTTGATCCTACGCAGAAGCAAACGTTCAACAACCGACAGAAAACCGAGATAGATACGGGAGCGCACTCCCCCCATCCAGTGGTCGATAGCAGCTTGCTTGTCACAGTAGTCAATAACGACCGGAATGCCAAGGTAGTGTGGCAGTAGGATGGGCAACTTCCCCTTCGATGGATTGTATGCAATCCACAGGTCTATTTCATGGCGACTGCGCACAAAGGCGGCAATCAGCTTCAGCCATTGGCCCAGCAAATGGGGATTGGCTACAACTGTTATGGAGCTACAGCCTGGAACTACCGGCTCCCATGGACTCTTGGCTATGACGTACAGATGAATCTCATGCAAGGGCGCTAGCACCTGCACTAGCTGGCTAGTTCGGCGATAGCCGGCAATTGAGGCCCAAGACCCCCGTTGTTCCGGATTGCGAAAGGAAGCCAGGATACCAATACGCATTGTGCTACGAGTTAGTGCAGTCCTTGCACATCAGAACGGGCTCTGACAAGTGCACCTGATAGCCACCCGAGGAAGGCTGGAAAGCCTCGGCTGGCTCGTCGCACTCCTTGGAGAGCAAGCGGGGTTCACACAGCCACAAAGGACCGTACCCGAGGTATCGGACCTTCAACCGAGCAGAAACATCCTTCGGACCCCCGACAGTCAGCCCCTGCCGCATGACAAGCCACTTGTCTGCCACAGGGGAGAGCCGCTGCGACTTCTCGGGCTCAAAGAGACCGTCAGGAAGAAACTCCACGTAGAGGACGGCACGCGGGTCCGCAACGCGGAACGCAAGGCCAAGCTCGTACTCAGCCCCCGATTGCAGGGTGAACTCATTGGATTCAAAGCCAGCCCAAGCAGTGGGACCACCACTATGTGGACCCTGCCATAGTCCATCTATCCGCAGCGCCCTTTCGCCGTTCGGGCAGGCACAGTCATCAGTCCCACCCACGTAGCTAGCACCACCATACGGTGCAACATCGCGAATGTCCAAACGCCACTGCGAGGCATCGGCCAGAAGATTACCCTCAGCAGGTCCAGGCGCCGCAATGCAGGCCGCTGGGTCCCGACGCCGTGCCAGCTCCTCCGCCAACTCAGACCACACGCCATCGCTGAGACCCCGGCCAGAGACCTCCCCAAGGAAGTCCGTCGTTTCGACCTCCCCAGCATGTTGCCAGACCAGGTAGCGGCCCAGAGACAACAGCTCCATCTCCGTCCACAGCCCCTCGTCGTACAACCACAGCGCCGTGTTCGCAAACAGATCCGTCAAACGAGCATCTTCCCAGGCCCCCAGCCGGAACCGCCGCAACGTGACAGGTAGCACCTCTGAGCACAGCCCATCATCCCACTCCAGTTGACAGAGTTGGTACAGCCGCGGCAGCACCAGGAAGTCAGCGCTGAACACATCTTCGAGAAACGCTAGCCGAGCTCCAACACCTTGCACGTACCCCTGCTCTAGACTGGCATCTATGAGAAGAATGTAGTTGACCAAAACCATTTCTCGAGAGCCGGGATTCTGAAGGTCGAACCCGCCTTCTGACAACACATCCGCGCGCACGGGGAGCCCACCACCAAACGCTCCAGCACTCTGGAGCAACTGGTCCATCTGAAAGGCTGCCCCAAGGATGTTTTGCAGCAACTGACGTGTACCCTGGCCCTTTTCATACTCTTGGACAAACCGCTCAGGCTCGCCCGCCCGGTCATAGGCGTACAACAGGTCACGATGCACCTGGTAATCGGTTATGACGCATTCCTCACAGCGCAGGCTAGAATCCGAGAGGTGCACCTGATACTCATCCGACAGGGGCTGAACAGTCTCGGCGGGCTGATCGCAGTTCTCACAGACCAACTGGGGTTCACAGAGCCACAGGGGTCCGTAGCCCAGGTAACGCACTCGCACGTTGCCGCTCACGGCTCTCTGATTCCCAACGGCCAGTTCCTGCCTGAAGGTCCAATGACCCTCCACCAGGGCCATCCGATACGACCTACTGGGCCCGAAGACCTCATCTGGCAAGAACTCCACAGTTACTCTGGAAATTAGATGGGACTGAGGAATCCGGAACAGGAGGCTGAGTTCGTACTCAGCACCTGGTTCCAGAGTGAACTCGTTAGACGCGAACCCGACCCCAGTGTCTGGACCGCTCTTGCCGGGATCGGACCACAATCCATCAAGCCGCAATGCGACTTCTCCACCCGGGCAGGCATGGCTGTCAATCCCGCCAATGTAACCGCGGCCCTCCCCGTACGCCGGATCATCAGGAACCCACAGATGCCATTGCCGTTGCTGTTGCCCAAGAGACACGTACTGCCCCTGGGTGTCATCCAGGAGCGCGGACGGATCGGCCAGAAGGTTACCTTCAATCGGAGCCCTTGCTTCTTCCGGCTGCGTCACCATACGGTCTGCCAGCTCGTTTCGCCACGCCAGCTCTTCCGACAACTCCCACCAAGCACTTCCGTCGAGACCACGCGCTGAGACTTCGTCCAGGAAGTGTGCCGTCTCTGCCTCGCCAGCGTGTTGCCAGACCAAATAGCGCCCCAGAGCCAGCACCTCCATCTCAGTCCACACGCTCTGGTCATGTAGCTGCATGGCCAGGTCTGCCATCAAGCCGGTCAGGCGAGCATCTTCCCAGGCTCTCCAGCGAAGATCGCGTAACTGCTCCAGAGACGTTTCCGTGCACAATGCATCTTCCCAGTACAGCCGACACGCGGCATCAATGCGGGACAACACCAGTAGGTCTTGATTGAACAACTCCCTGAGGAGCAAGAGCTTAGGAATAGCGCTCTGGACATCTCCCTCTGCTAGTCTGGCATCCACGAAGCGAGTGTAGTTGACCAAGACCACTTCTCGAGAACGTGGATTCTGATGATCAAAGCTCCCGCTTGAGAGTGCATCCACATACACAACTGGCCCGCCGCCGGACGCGATGGTATCTCGCAACGACTGACGAATAACCCTGCCACGTTCATACTCGCGTACAAACTCCTCAGGCACCTCTGCACTGCCGTAGGCGTATAGGAGGTCCCGGTGTACCTGATAGTCACTCGATAGAACATCAGCGGCCTCGCTGAGAGGCCCAGATGCCCGGGTTGGCTCGCTGTCGTAGAGATGATACCTGCCCATCAACCAGAGCGTTCGAGCATCGAGAGCAGTCCCGGCAGGTGCCCTGGAACTGGTCAGCATGTCAATGGAGCCGCCATCAAGCTGACCGGCCTTGAGAGCCTGATACGCCGTCAGATTGTGGAGGGAACGGAATTCGACGTGTGCCCATCGGGTCAAGACGAGCAGGAGTAGAGCTGCGCCCCACAACATCCTTGTTCTGAGCAGCTTCCGTAGTGACTCTTTGGCCGCGATCATCACACCAGGGCCTCCATGGGAACGGGAATCGCACTCACTTCACACGGGATCATGTTCACGCCACCATCAAAGGGAAGCCCTCAATGCAGATTCTCGTACTCCCCCTCCTGCAGACCAGGCGCGCCTTGTAGGTCCGCATCATCCGGTATCGTATCAATAGAGTACATGCCCGGTTCATGGCTTGAGCGATCTGCACACAAAGGAGTAGAAGACCAGTGACCGGGGATCAACGAAATGGATCACTTTGTCCAAGAGACGCAGCAGCCAGTAGGGGAACGCGTGCCAGCGAGCCAGATGGGTGAGGCAATCAGCGAACCCTCTCTCAACAATCTCGAACCTCGTCTCCAGAGCCTGGCGCAGATCTTCGTACCTGATGCACTTCTCGGTAGGAGATGGAGGAGGTATTTCCAGATCGAAAACCGGGCGACGAAGAACGCTCGTCCACAGATTGACCAACCTCATGCCCCTGGAAGCGATGATGGCTGCCAGCCTGGCGGTTCTACCCGCGTTTGGGTCCCTCAGTAGCAGTAGCCCGCCAGGACGGAGGATTCGGTCGACTTCAGACAACACTCGGTCGGGATACCGATAAAAGTGGTGCAGGACATTCAGCAGCAGAACGACGTCACAGCAGTCGTCGCTGAGGGCGGGATTCTCCGCGTCAGCCACGAAGTACTCTCCCAATCCGTACTGGGCGCTTGTCCATACGCCTTCGGAGGACAGGTCAAACCCAATGGCCCCTATGGAAGGGTAGCGCCGCAAGAGCAGGGTCAGGTCCACGCCGACACCGCTGCCAACCTCGACAATAGTGAGCCCGCGTCCCCGTTCGCCCATCAGCCTTTCTATGTGAGGGTGATATCGGGCAAGTATGTGATGACGAAAGGGATGTTTGATCCACCAGTCGAACAACGTCTCGTTTGAGTAGTAGTCACGGACCAGTTCTATTTCGGTCTGCCTTTCCTCTGCCGTGTTGGCAAACTGAACCTGCTTTCCTTGATCTTTACCCATACATTTCCTCCTCCTGCCGGCTGTGGTGGGCCCGCTCAACGCAACTGGCACACTGACCTGCACCTGCGCCAGTTCAGGACATGAGAACTCCGCGCGGCAACTGCGTGCCGTTGCACGTACCTGCAAGGCTCAAGTGCAGTACCGTGCCCCGTTTCTTGGAGACTGGAAAGGGACCTCTGCGAGTGTAACACACGCGCCCCGGCGGCTCATGGCGTTGCGTGCTGCCAAGGATCAACTTCCCCAGCCAGCCACAGCTTCAGTAGTTCCCCGATGGTTGCCCTGAAGTGATCGTCGTTCCCCGCTTTGTCTCTGGCCGCATTCCATAGTCCGGGCTCTATTAGAAGGTCTTCGCCTGCGGAGTCGAGGCCAGTGACGCCGAGTTCGCTCGGTGCGTCCCCACCAGTGGCTGCACCACACATCCGCAGTGACGGTCTGCGGTCATCCGCTGGGGTTCCATTTTGTCCCTCAAACGGCGACACCTTTCTGCTTAACAAAGCGGTAGACGCTCACGTCCGCAGGCCAACTGCTGGACGTTGGGGTGAGCCCCATTCTTTGGACCACGGATCGGCCAGAATAAGGTGAACACCTACCGGCCTGGGCAAGCACTGCTTGCGCACAATGCACCCAGGCACATCGGACCTCTAGCCCAGCATCCAACGCCTGGCCGATACATCGTAGCTCACCACCGTGCCGCTGCGCTTTGCTCTGATCCACTGCCTGACTACTTGTCTCACGAACTCATTCCTCACCAACCTGCCAAGCACTTGTCCTAGTCCACTGAGGGAAAGGCTTTGATCGAGCTCGTCATAGTACTCTGGCATATGCAAGGCCGTCTTTCGTTGAGGCTGCACGCGGAATCCACCCATGAGCACCTTGGCCGAGTAGAGACGTGCGTGAGCAGCGAAGCGTCGCCACAAATCAAAGTCGGCGGCGAATTGCATGCCTGGATCTACATACCCGCCAGCAGCTTCCCAGAGAGGCCGTGCCCAGAGTGTACTCTCCTGCTGTATCCAACCAAGCGCGCGCCCCTCATAACACCCCGCGCGTATTAACGAGCGATCATACCGCCGAAGGTCACCAACTCGATAGAGATTGCCTTCCTCATCCCAAAAGGCAGGAACCCCAGTTATCCACTGCACAGACCTACCCAAGTCGGCAAAAATACCACCTACACTCCAGAGACAATTCAGTACATACATATCATCGCTGTTCAACCAGGCCATAATGTCACCGCTGGAAACCGCAAATCCCTTGTTGATGGCATCGTACTGTCCATCATCTGGCTCAGTGACCCAGTGGGCAAGCCATGGCTCGTACTTGCGAATGATGTCCACGCTCCCGTCCGTGCTGCCGCCGTCAATGATGACATATTCCATATCCGGATAGCCCTGCAACAAGACCGACCGTATCGTGGCCTCCAGAAAGGCGTCCTGGTTCAACGAGGGCGTCACGACGCTGATCCGAGGCCACGCTAGACCATCCGCTCTCAGATCAGGGAGTTGCGAGCTCTCTGCTGTCCACGGCCAGCCGGTCTTGCCCGGCGGGGGCGAGGGAAGTTCGGTCAGCGGTGGACAACGCATGGCAGCTTCACTCGCGATCTATGGGCCCACAGCACCGGGCGCTGTGTCGCCTGCCAACAAGTGGTGATCTTCATCGGACAGCAAACGTCCTGCTACCTGGCGATATAGTGCCCTGTAGGTCTTCGCTGTCTGCTCCCAAGTGAACAAGCCAATGCGGGCAGAGCCACGTTGACGCAGTGTTGCGCGCAGTTCGCGCTCAGTGCTCATTCTGTACATGGCCTCGGCTATGCTCTCGGTAGATGTGGGATCAAAGAGCAGAGCGGCGTCACCTCCGTACTCCGGCAGTGATGTGACATCCGAGCATGCGACTGGCGCCCCTTCGTGGAAGGCCTCAAGCACAGGGAAACCGCCACCTTCAAACAGACTAGGGAACACGACGAACTGAGCCAGATGGTAGAGCGCTCGCAACTCGATGGGCCTCACAAACCCCAAGAAACGAACCTGATTCCCAAGTCGCAGCTCATTGATGCGCTTCTTGATGGTGGGCCAGAAGTCGTTCTGCCTGCCTGTGCAGGTCAGGTTAACCATAAGACCATCTCGATCACGCAGCCAGGCAACTGCCTCCAACAAGCGAATGTGGTTCTTATGCGGCCAGGTCTGTGCAGGATAGAGGGCAAATATCTGTGGAAGCCGAAGCCCATCCCTTACTTCCGCTAGGACCTTGTCCGTTATTCGCTCGTACAGTTCCGTAGGCGACCCCCTCGGGATGACATAGACCTTGTTGGGGATGATGTTGTATTGTCGGACGATGTCGTCCTTCACCCACCCCGACTCCGCAGCGATGGCCTGAGCATAGCGACAGCCGGCTCGGTAGAACGTCTCGCGCCAGGCGATTTGCTCTTGTTCAAAGAACTGAGGGTAGTGCAAGTGCTGCAAATCGTGTGGGTTGTAAATCATCGGCACACTGCAGCGAACGAATCGCTGGTTCGTTGGAAAATGCACCACATCCGCACCCAAACGCTCGTAGAAACCGTCTGATTCAGGGGCCTTTGGCGAAGACAGGGGAGGAGGGCCGAGAACAAGCCGCCGGATCCCCCTCCAAAGTCTGCCTGCCGGACTGCGCAACGGCCCAAGCAATCGCTTGGTCGACTCCAAACGGCTTGCTTGCCGCTTCGGACCAGACACGATCCGCTGGTTTGGACCCAGGTACGGCTTCAGCCAGTCCGGTTCCTGCCAGGGACAAATGATTATGTACTCTTCAGAACCGTCATCAAGCCGGCCCAAGGCATGAACCAGACCCATAACGAATTGCTCTACGCCCCCCGATTTACCACCGGGAAGAAGTTGAGCATCGATAGCAACATTCAGAGGCACAGTGTCAACCCACCTCGGAGATGATTTCAAGGCAACCATGTCCTGGGAGCAATACGGTTCAGATAAGCCGTTCTGAGGCAGTTGCACTGGCGAGGTCAGGAGTTCAACTCCCTCCTAACTGAACTGTATTGGTCCTAGGACCGCAATCGCTGCAACGGGCCCTTGATCATGGAGATACGCCGCAATAGAATGCATTGCAGAAGACACATTGCTATACCCAGAGAATAGGCGGCCTGCGTCTGGAACAGGGTCCTTTGCTCTCCGTTCTCTGCTGAAACTGCTTTCAGAATGCTGATTGGAACCGATCCCAGCTTCCTCGCAAGACGCCTCCCTCTATGAGGAGGCACTTCGTCGGACTCGTACATGCCAGGGGCACTTTCAGACAACCCCTCATCATACAACCGCCGGATCAGCCACTTCTTGGTCAACCGTTCCTTTGGGATGAAATGATGCACGACTGCCCTCGGCTCGTAGTAGATTCCCTGTCCTCTCTGCTTCATCTTTCTGAGGAGTTCGATCTCCTCGTTGCCCCTCAGGGACTGCCCCTTTCTACCTAGCAGCGGATTGAATCCCCCCAAGCCCAACGCAGCCTCCTTCAAGAACGCAATGTTGCATCCCACAAGATGCTCTCTGGGTATGTCGCACCAGCGAGCTTCGTGTCCCAGGTCCAGAACGCTCAGATATCCCACCAACAACTGAGGGAACCAATCCGGCTTGGGGATCTCCCAAATCGGCTCGACTTTCCCGCCGACACAGGCAGGCCTCGGATCAACGCCCTCAAAGGCCCGCTCTATCATCTCTAGCCACTCAGGGGCAGCAATCGCGTCATCATCAATGAACGCAACGATTTCTCCATCGGCCTCATTCATGCCCCGATTGCGCGCATGAGACAGTCCTAGCCTGGGTTCGTATAGATAGCGCAGGTTTGAGGCCTTGTCCATGACCGAGCAGGTCACTTCCCTGGTTTCATCACGGGAAGCATTATCCACTACAATGATCTCATAGTCTTCGACTGCCACAGTCTGTTCCACCAAACTAACAAGCCCCTTCATTAGAAGTGGGGCTCTGTTATGAGTACAGACGATGGCTGAGATCCTCATGGCTCAGCGTCTCCTGGATGCAACAGACTCGCCCGCTTGCCCATTGCTCGATATCATACTCCCAATCCCAATACGCTCCAGATAGGCGGTTCCGAGGCAGTTGCACTACCGAGGTCGGGAGTTCAACTCCCTCCTAACTGAACTGAGCTGCTCCTGATCCCACGAGGGCTTCGTACAAGGATTCCATTCTCATGGCAATCACTGCAGAAGCGAACTGATCTACCATCTTCTCGCGAGCGCGAAGGCCAAGGCGGCGACGGTGGCCGCCATCTCGGAACAACTCAACAAGGTGTTCAGCCAGACGTTCCGCATCGCACACTGGGAAGAGCAAACCATCTTGTCCGTTCTCGATCAGTTCTGGCAGACTGCCAGCATCCGAGGCTACCACAGGCAACCCACAGGACATTCCTTCGGCACAGGTATACCCGAAACTCTCATACCGCGAAGGCACGACAAGCACCGTAGCCCGGTTGTACAGGGCTGGTAGATCATCGCGACCAACCAGGCCGAGGAAGGTCACTCGAGGATTCCCCCCCCACTGCCTCCTGAAGTCCTCTGCCCAGCCGCGGTTCCACTCATTTGCGCCTCCGGCGAAACAGAGTCTGGCCTCTGGGACGCTTCTCCATACCAAGCGCATCGCCTCAGCCGCGATATCCGACCCTTTGAAAGGCTCGATCCGACCTACACACAGGACGGTGAACGGCTCCTTGGTCACCTCACGCATCGGCCGGAAATGATCTGTGTCAACAGGGTTGGGGACCACTATCGGCTTCGCGCTCCGAAGAGGCATACGTTCGCCGGCGAAGACCGTCATGGCCCTCGACGGGGATGTCAGCATGTCAGCCCTCTCGCACATATGTCTCTCCAGGGCATTTATGAGTCGCAGCCTTGGACCCCAAGCCCAGCCGTTTGCGTAGGCGACCATCACAGTCGGAGCATGCAATCTGACAATTCGTTTCGCCTTGATCCGTCTGGAAGAAACGCAAATCCCCTCAGCACGCCAGTCTGCAAACGCCACCACATCTAGCCCCTCATCCGCTTCCAGCCTACGCAGCGTCCGCGAGACCGCCATGCTATGAGTCAGAAGGTCCAGGATCTCTCGGACGATTGCGGGGCGAGCCCGTGCAACTGCCCGCCTTTCCCACAAGGTGCGGCTAGGCCTGAGTTCACGCAAGGTCCCCGCGCCCACAGGGAAGCTTTTCCCTCCTGCATTACGTGCCACCACATGTACCTGATGTCCCATCCGCGCCATTGCGACAGCCATGGTCCCGACATAGCGGGCAATCCCAGCACAGGCACTCCCGCTGAACGGGCTCTCCTCATGCACGTAGCATATCTTGAGGCTTGTCATGTCAAGACAACGACCTTCATTATGCTTGCTGGCTGATCATCCTGACCCTGGGGCTCAGGCACCTACATCCACGCTTATGGGCCCGAACTCTTGCCCATCCGGCGTCGTCACCAGACGGTAGTAGGTGAGCCCACGTTCGGCTTCGTCATCTACCACCCGATAAGCAGCCATACCGCCGCTCATGCCCTGCGCACGGATGGGGCCATCAGTAACGTCCATCCACGGCCCCAACTGCGACAGGGCACGACGTAGATGAAAGCCAGTGATCCCCTGTTCGCCGAGTGTACGCCAAGAAATGACGACACCCTCAGGCTGAACTTCAGCCCCAAAGCTCACCAGTGTCACCGCCGTCGTGGCCACAAACCCAAAACTCACGGTCATATCCTGGTCGCCAGACTCAACCGACCGCACCACCGTAGCCGCTGTAGTGAACCTGTACCCCGGCGGCTTGGTGGCCATCACGGTGTAGATTCCGGAAGACAGCCCCTCGAATCTGTAGAAGCCGTTGGCGTCTGTGACCGCCGACGCCACAAGACCATTCACAACATCGTATAGGACGAGAGTCACCCCAGAGATACCATTCTCTACCCCACCCTGGACACGATCGGCATCGGTGTCGTTCCAGGCAAAACCGCCGAAGGAAGCTGGAGCCAACGTCAGCAGCAAACGGCCATACTCGATGGAACTATCATTGGTGCTGTCTCCTTCCCAGATGAGATAGCTCTCCCAGTCGCCGCCGTCGTCGTCGTCATGCAGACCGAAGGTGAAGCCCATGGCCTTGCCTACCGTCAGGGGGCCGGCACCGAGCCCCTCAGCGGCAATAGCCACCTCCAACGCCCAGCCACCGTCGAGGGTACTGGTCACGGCAATCACCGCACCGGTCGGATCGCCACGGTCGGTCACACGACCATCAAGATTGAGCGTAAACTGATGATCATCGGCGTTCCAG
>Ga0075114_10001983_pt1 | contig 10714 bp, 8 predicted proteins | sample AntAceMetag02UKM_FD_69784 | JGI IMG/M metagenome (GOLD analysis project Ga0075114, IMG submission 69784) | Saline lake microbial communities from Ace Lake, Antarctica - Antarctic Ace Lake Metagenome 02UKM | ecosystem: Environmental > Aquatic > Non-marine Saline and Alkaline > Saline | place...
TCCTGAAATTTGACCGGTATAGTAGGAAAAATGAGGTACATATGAATTATTTTCAAAACTATCTTCAACCAAAATCCATCTCCGAAGCACTGCAAAATCTGACCGTAGGGGCAGGTCCAGCAGCTGTGATCGCCGGTGGAACAGACCTGCTGCTTGAACTCCGGCAGGGACGCCATTCTGCAGTTGATCGGTTGGTCGATATCTCAGAGATCCCGGAATTAAAAGAGATCACAAAGGAAGGGGACCAGATCATCATCGGAGCAGGAGTAACCCATAAGAGGATCATCTCTGATCCTGTCCTTCAGGAACATGCTCAATGTATGGTTGAGGGCTGCGGTTTAATTGGTGGTCCCCAGGTCAGGAATGTGGCAACTATTGGTGGCAATATCTCTCACGCTTTGCCAGCAGGAGATGGGACCATTTCTCTCCTGGCTCTGGACACTGAAGTCGAGATCGCTTCATTGGAAGGTGTTTCCTGGCAGCCTCTGATCGACATTTTTGCTGGGCCGGGGAAAGTTAATTTCGACCGCTCCAAAGAATTTGTAACTCGGTTCCGATTCGCGGCCAAAGGAGATCAGGAAGGATCCGCTTTTCACCGGGTTATGCGCCCTCAGGGAGTGGCGATCGCTATCCTGAATATGGCAGCTTGGGTGAAACTGGATGAAGGTGGAAATCTTGAGAAAGTCCGGGTTTCCTGTGGTCCTGCTGGTCCCAAACCTTTCCGGGCTTTGAAAATGGAAGAATATCTAACTGGAAAAGTCTGGGATGATGCTGTTAATCAGGAAGCTTCGAAGATCCTGGCGGATGAAGTCAGTTTGAGGACTAGCAAACATCGGGCGACAAAAGAATATCGCCATCAACTATTACCGGTATTGCTCCAGATAGTCATGGATACCGCAGTGGAAAGGGCCAGGCTCTAGCCGGCCGAGAAGGGAGAATATTTTATGTCTACTTTAAAATTCGTTGTTAATGATCAGGAACATCAGCTGGAAATAGAAGCTGAGGAAATGCTGTCCGATGTCCTACGCTATCGCCTGGGATTAACGGGCACAAAAATCAGCTGCGGGGAATCGGAATGCGGCGTTTGCACTGTGCTGGTTGAGGGGGAACCAATTTTGTCCTGCAATTATCCAGCCTTGAAAGCTCATGGAAAAAATGTCACAACCATCGAAGGTCTCTCAGATGGTGAAACACTGCATCCTGTTCAGGAAGCATTCATAAAACAAGGGGCAGTGCAGTGTGGATTTTGTACTCCAGGTCAAATCATGACCGCTGCGGCTTTATTGAACGAAAAACCAGACCCAACAGATAAAGATATTGAATATGCCCTAAATGACACTTTATGCCGCTGCGGAACATACCCGATGATTACCAATGCCATTCACGCAGCTGCGGACAAGATCAACAAAGATAAACCAATCGAATACCCCACTTTTGATTTTGGTGGAGGAATGGATGTGGTTGGCCAGGTAGTTCCCCGGCCAGAAGCCAATGAAAAAGTCACCGGCGAAGCGATATATACTGACGACATCAGTTTTCCTGAAATGTTATTCGGCGCAACCCTTAGGGCAGGAATTCCCCACGGACGGGTGAAGAAACTTGATATTTCCAAAGCCCAGTCGCTCCCGGGTGTTCAGGCTGTCCTGACAGCAGAGGATATTCCAGGAAGGGTCAATCACGGAGAGATCATTCAGGATTGGCCGGCATTGATTGGGATTGGTGAAAAAGCCCGTTATGTTGGTGATGCCATTGCCATTGTGGCAGCTGATACTCAGGAAATAGCTAAAAAAGCCCTGGATCTAATTGATCTGGAAATGGAACCACTACCCATGGTAACCAATTCAGTGGATGCGAAAAAAGATGGCGCTCCTCTTGTTCATGAGAGTGGGAATCTTCTGAAACACATTAAAGTTGATAGGGGAGATATCCAGAAGGGATTCAAAGAAGCCGAGGTTATCTTTGAGGACACTTATTTCACACCTTCTTATGACCATGCTTTCATGGAACCGGAATGCAGCATTGCCAGACCCCTGGATGATGGAAAAATGGAACTTTATGTTGGATCCCAGATCCCATATTCGGACCGGAACCAGGTTGCGGCAGCTCTTGGCCTGCCTTTCGAGAAAGTGCGTGTCCGCAGCCCGTTAGTTGGGGGAGGTTTTGGCGGGAAAGAGGATATCGCGGGCCAGATCCACGCTGCTCTGTTGGCCAATGCAACTGGAAAACCAGTGAAGGTTCTGTATGATCGCCATGAAAGTTTGATTGTTCATCCTAAACGGCATGCTACCCAGATCAAGGTCAAATTGGGGTTCAAAAAAGATGGCACCTTGACCGCAGCGCAAACCGAGTTGTATGGAGATACTGGCGCTTATGCTTCTCTGGGCGCCAAGGTGATGGGCAGGGCAACTACCCATTCCACAGGTCCGTACATCGTTCCCAATGTAAAGATCGATTGTTATGCCGTGTATACAAATAATCCTCCCGCGGGTGCATTCCGTGGTTTTGGCGCTTTTCAGGCTGCTTTTGCGATTGAATGCTTGATGGATCAGGTTGCTGAAGGATTGGGAATGGATCGAGTTGAATTACGGCGCAAAAACGCCCTCAGGAAAGGATCCATCACCAACACCGGACAACATCTGAAAGACAGCGTTGGTCTGCTTGAATGCATTGATAAGACCCAGGAAGCCGTCATGGAGATAACTGGTGGTGAAGACCCCTTCATTTCCAGAACCGTAGAGGACCAGCCTCAAAAAAGAAGGGCTTGGGGACTAGCAGTTACCTTTAAGAATACCGGGCTGGGGGAGGGTGCACCAGATAACGCTTCGGCTGAAATTGAATTGCTGGAAGACGGGATTGTGGAAACTAGGATTTCCTCAGCGGAAATTGGCCAGGGGCTCGTCACCGTTTTACAGATGATCACTGCTGAAGAATTGAACTTGCCAATTGATCAGGTCAGGATTTATCTATCTGATACAGACCTTACACCGGATGGTGGGCCTACCACAGGCTCCCGGCAAACCTATATTTCAGGAAATGCTGCCAAATTCGCTGCCATATCTCTGAGGAACAGCATGCTTGCCTCGCTGTCAGAGAAATATAACTTACCTCCAGAGAAGATCACAATTGATAAAGGAATTGTCCATGTAAATGGCCAGGAATTAAACTTCGCAGAGGTTGGTGAATTAATGCGAGGGGAGGGACGAGTTCCTAAATTGGTTTATGATTACAAATCGCCCAAAACGACGCCACTGGGAGAAGCAGGGGATAAACATTTTGCTTATTCCTTCGCGGCCCAGGCTATTGAAGTGGAAGTTGATCTTGACACAGGAGAAGTTAGTGTGATTAAAGCTGTTGGCGCAACGGATGTAGGCAAAGCCATTAATCCTCTAGGTTTACAAGGCCAAGTGGAAGGTGGATTGATCATGGGGATCGGGCACGCTCTCACTGAGGAATTCATTGTTGAAGAGGGGCAGATCTTTACAGATTCCTTATCTCGCTATAGGATGCCCTCCATTCATCACGTGCCGGAAGAGATCAAGGTTATAATCGTTGAGGATCCCACAGCAGATGGTCCCTACGGTGGGAAAGGAGTGGGAGAAATATCTACCATGCCGGTTCCTCCTGCGATCGTCAATGCAGTCTATAATGCCTGTGGTGTTCGATTCCATACCATACCGATTGACCAGGATTGGCTGGCAGGGGAAATTAAGAACAAGAAATAAGCTCTGAGGAGATTTCAAAGGGACAGGATAAATTACATATTCTGTCCCTACTGACCTCATGGTACAATTTTAGAAACATGGATCGGTGGTCGTTGGTGGTTATGGATTAACCCCGGCGGCGCCAGGATAACCTGGCGAAAAGTGCTACCGTCCTTTCGAGCTAAGGTCGCCGATCCCATGACTAGAATCGATATTAATATTGATAACTATTTAATTCGTTCCACTTATCACCAAAATGCCTTGTACAAATGTTTCACAGGATAAACACCTGTGAATTTTTTGTTTAAGCAAAACCATTATGTTGATTGAACTGCCTTTTTCAATGCCCGGGAAAATATTCCGCAGCCCAATGCCATTCAGCCGGTTTGATAAACAGGATGTCTGGTCGTCGTTTCTAGAAGAGGAAATCGGGTTGGTAGTGATCTTAACTGAACAGCAGGAATACCTAGTTTATTCGGGAAAAGACCTGCCAGCTTTTTACCGTTCCAATGGTATGGAAGTTCTGCACATCCCGGTGCCTGATTTTAGTGTCCCGGAAGACCTGGAAAAATGGCAGGAAGGTTTGAAAGCAGCAGTTTCAGCTGCAAAGAATGGAAAAAATGTCGCAGTTCACTGCCTGGCGGGCATAGGACGAACAGGCACTTTCCTGGCTTGCCTTGCCAAGGATTACCTAGACCTCGAGAGCTGGGATGCCATCCACTGGGTCAGGGAATCAGTGCCTGGGGCGTTAGAAAGTTTGCGACAAGAAGAATTTGTGGTTAATTATCAATCCGATCATAGCTATTAGAAATCATACTAGGACGGGAGAGAAAAATGATCATCAAAAATGGTAAATTAATTACCTGGGAACCAGAAAATCAGATCCTTGAAGATAACCAATTACTGATCCAGGATGGATTGATCAAGGAGATAGGTCCTGATCTGGAGAAGAATTATCCTGATGAGGAAATTGTGGATGCCGGTGGACAGTACGTCATGCCCGGAAATATCTGCGCCCATACTCATTTTTACGGCGCATTTGCCCGTGGGATGGGTATTCCTGGTGATGCACCTAAAGATTTCCCGGAGATCCTCGAGAAACTCTGGTGGCCGCTGGATATGGCGCTGGATGAAGAGGGTGTACGTTATTCTGCCCTCGTATTTGCAGTGGATGCCATCAAGAATGGAACAACTACTCTATTTGACCATCATGCTTCCCCTAATTATATTGATGGCTCGCTGGATGTGATTGGAGATGTAGTGTTGGATGCAGGCCTGCGCGGAGTATTATGTTATGAGGTGACTGATCGCAATGGTAAGGAAGGGGCTAAAAAGGGCATCGATGAAAATGTGCGTTTCATCAAGAAAGCGGCCGGTATTGATCGCTTGGGTGCGGCATTTGGGCTGCACGCCAGTCTAACACTTGATGATGACACGCTGGAAGCTTGCCGTGAGGCAATTGGTGATGAAGCAGGATTTCACATTCACGTAGGTGAGCATCAGGCGGATGAGTACGACAGCCTCAAAAGAGGTGGATTACGGGTAGTTGACCGATTGAAGAAATTTGGCATCCTTGGACCGAAATCGATAGTGGCCCATGGAGTGCATATCGATCAGCAGGAAGCTGCTCTCTTGAAAGAATCTGGCACTTGGTTGACACATCAGGCCCGATCGAATATGAACAACGCGGTTGGTGTGGCGGCGATTGAGGATTTCCTCCGTTTGGGTATTCCTGTCTGCTTGGGTACAGATGGCTTTTATCATGCCATGTGGGAGGAGTGGAAACTCGTATATTTCCTGCACAAAATTCACCGCCTGGATCCACGCAAGATGAGCGCCATGGATATAGTACAGATGGGCATCTATAACAACGCTGCTCTGGCAAATCTCTATCTACCAGATACAATTGTGGGTACCATTCAGCCCGGTGCGGCCGCGGACTTGATCTTTGTGGATTTCCATCCCTTCACACCATTAAGTGCTGGCAATCTTCCCTGGCAGATAATTTTTGGAATCCAGGAAAGCATGATCACATCTACGATGGTGGCTGGAAAATTCTTAATGAAGGATAATCAAATTCTGACTCTGGATGAAGAGAAAATTGCAGCGGAAGCTCAAAAAATAGCCCCGGAGATCTGGAAACGGTATGAAGGATTTGTGGGAAAGTATTCGTAAGGAATTTCCAATTAGTAAGTATTTATAAGAGAGGTGTGAATGTCTGAAAAACCTACAATTGCCATCCTGGGAGGGACAGGTCATGAAGGAACAGGACTGGCGCTGCGCTGGGCTTCAAATGGCTATGATGTTATTATTGGCTCCCGGCAAGAGGATAAAGCCCTTAAAGTAACCGATGAGATCAATGAAATCCTTGGAAAAAAATTGGTCCGCGGAATGGAAAATGGTGCTGCAGCCCGAGAGGCGGATATCAATGTGCTTACCGTGGTTGCTACTGCACACGAGGCGGCATTAACTGGATTGAAGGATGATCTGCAGGGGAAAATCCTGGTAGATGCTACAGCCAGAATCAAATTTCCAAATCCTAAACCTCCAGCCCCTCCATCGGCGGCACGATTGGCCCAGGATTTGCTTGGAGAAAGTGTCAGGGTTGTGGCTGCTTTCCAGAATATCCCTGCCAGCGCTCTTAAGAATCTAGATAAGGAGCTGGACAGCGATGTGTTGGTCTGCGCAGACCAACGCGAAGATGCTGACCAGGTTAGCGAGTTGATCAGGGAAGCCGGTATGAATGCCTTTTATGTGGGTGATCTTGACATTGCCATCACCCTGGAAGGTATTACAGCTGTGCTTGTTTATTTGAATAAGTTCAATGATATTAAACACGCCAGCATTAAGATCGTAGGTTCCTGAGGAGATTTGTGGCTTCAAAACCAAGCAGCGTCCTGAAGTTGGTCACACTGGCAGATTTTCCCATGATCCAGAAAGGGGATAATCTGGCAGATATCATACATAACAACCTGAATGTGAATCAGATTGACCTTCAGGATGGTGATGTCCTGGTGATCGCCCAGAAGGTGATCTCAAAAGCTGAAGGGCGCAAGGTGGACCTACAATCCGTAGAAGTCTCTGCAGAGGCAAAAGAACTGGCAGAAAAAGCTGATAAGGATCCCCGGATTGTGGAGTTGATCCTCAAGGAAAGCAATAAAGTTCTGCGCCATAGACCAGGTTTGATCGTGGTGGAGCATAAACTTGGATTTGTGTGCGCCAATGCTGGAATTGATCGTTCGAATGTCAAACAGGGAGACGGTTCAGAAGACAAAAGCGTGCTCTTACTCCCGGAAGATCCCGACCGATCTGCCCGAGAAATACGCCTGTCGTTGGAAAAGACCTGGGACCAGAGTGTCGGGGTTCTGATCATTGATTCCCATGGGAGAGCCTGGCGCAATGGAACAGTCGGGATCTCAATCGGATTTTCAGGTCTTCCAGGTATCGTGGATTTAAGGGGAGAGCCGGATTTATTTGGCTATGAGTTGAAAGTAACTCAAATTGCCGTGGTAGATGAACTTGCGGCAGCTGCCTCATTAATGATGGGACAGGCTGATGAAGGCCTTCCTGTTGTGCATGTCCGTGGATTTCCGTATCCACTTCGAGATGGTTCCTTTGAGGAAATTCCGCGAGATTTAGAGAAAGATTTATTTCGCTGATGAATTTTTAGAATGGAATAAGATAAGTGTTAAAGGTGATCACTGAATGAAAATTGTAGCTCTAGCTGGAGGAGTTGGTGGCGCAAAATTAGCGGATGGGATCTATCGTTTGATCCCAAAAGTTGAATTGACTGTGATCGTGAATACAGGCGATGATTTTACGCATTTTGGTTTGAATATCTCCCCCGACCTTGATACAGTTTGTTATAACCTGGCGGGAATGGAAGATCCTGAGACTGTATGGGGCAGGGGATCCGAAAATTGGGAAACGATGGATCTGATCAAAAAACTCGGCGGCCCGGATTGGTTTTCGTTGGGTAATAAAGATCTGGCTACAAATCTGGAGAGGACCCGGCGCTTAAATGAAGGGGACCCGCTCTCAAAGATAACAGCAGATTTTTGTGAGCATTGGGGAATATCTGCCCGTGTTCTACCAATGACCGATGATCTGGTTCCCACACTGGTAAAAACAGAAGGTGGTTATTTGCCATTCCAGGAGTATTTTGTCAAACTCGGGACAAAACCAGAGGTCAGCGGATTCGTTTTTCAGGGTATTGAAAGTTCCACCCCTTCTCCCGGTGTTATATCCGAGATAGAGGGTGCAGATCTGGTAGTGATCTGTCCTTCAAACCCTTGGGTGAGTATTGCCCCGATTTTGTCAGTTCCTGGAATACTCGACGCTCTAAAGAAGAAGATCGTCGTGGGAGTATCACCCATTATAGGAGGGGAAGCAGTTAAAGGGCCGGCAGCAAAAATGTACCGTGAAATGGGTCTCCAGCCTTCTGCTCTATCTGTTGCAGAAGGATATGATGACTTGATCACAGGTTTTGTCATAGATCAGAAGGATAAGAAATTGATCAAGGATATAGTATCAAGCTTTGATGGGCAGATCTGGATCCTGCAAGCTAATACCTGGATGGAAAACCGTCAGGATCGCATTCGGCTAGCGGGTGAAGTAGTGATATTTGGCAATCAATTGATCAAGGAGGTTTAAGGATGGCTTTATGGGCAATCGTACCTGTTAAGCCGCTTCGTAGGGGGAAATCTCGCCTTGCAAAGGTGATTTCTGCTGAAGAAAGGGCAGATTTAAATCAATATTTGCTTGAGCATACTATCCAGGTCTTATCTACCATAGATGAGATCGAGAATGTTCTGGTAATTAGTCGGGACACTGAAGCTCTAGCCTTGGCCCGTGATTTGGGAGCAAGGACAGTTCAGGAATATGGCAGCCCCGGTCTGAATACTGCATTAACCCGGGGAGTGGAAATAGCCAAATCCTACGGGACCTGTGGGATATTGGTTCTACCGGCTGATTTACCACGTCTGGACGCGGAAGATATCCGCAAAATACTCGTTCATCGAAAAAATCCACCAGTTGTGGTGATTGCTCCGGACCGGAAAAAGGAAGGCACCAATGCGCTCTTTGTCTGCCCACCAGATTTGATCGATTTTGAGTATGGCATAGGATCATTTGAGAAACACAGCAAAGGGGCTCTGGATGCCGGAGCACGCCTCGAGGTATGTGATCTGGCCTCTTTGGAATTGGATTTGGATGAGCCTGAAGATCTAGCATTGATCGAAGCAGAATTAAGAATTAACAAATAATGGAAATCATAATTACTATCTATGGAGGATAACTATGACTAAACCAGCTGCACTATATTTACAGGATGCCCATGATCTGCGGGACGGCCTCGAGTACGTTCGTTATGCAGAGGAAAAAGGCTTTGACGCCGTTTGGCAGGCTGAGTCCCGCCTGGTGAGAGATGCCATTGTTCCGATGGCGGCTTATGCTGCCGTCACAGAGAAGATCAAGATCGGCTCTGGTGTGATCAATAACTGGACCCGGAATATAGGCCTGCTGGCATCAACCTTCCTGACCCTGGATGACCTTGCACCTGACAGGATGATTTGTGGTATCGGTGCCTGGTGGGATCCCCTGGCAGAAAATGTTGGCATTAACAGACGCAAACCACTGACAGCCATGCGGGAAACCGTAGAGGTCATGCGCCGATTGTTGAATATGGAAAACGTGACCTTTGATGGTGAATTTGTTCATGTTCAGGGTATTGAACTGGATGTTGTTCATGGAAATACTAATCCCCGTAATGTGCCGATCATGATCGGCGCGACTGGTCCGAAAATGCTTCAGCTAGCTGGAGAGATTTGTGACGGCGTGGTCATGAATTACTGTGTTCCTGTGGAATATAACAAGATGGCCATGGAAAATATTGAAATTGGCGCCAAGCGGGTTGGGAAGACGATTGATGATATCGATCGCCCCCAACTGGTAGTTTGTTCAGTATCAGAAGATTATGACGCAGCTATGGACTCCACAAGGCAATTGCTGACTCAGTACCTGGCTCAGCAGCCACATATCGCGATTGCTTCAGGGGTCTCGAACGACGTCGTAGCTGAAATCCAGTCGATCCTAGGCTGGCCGGCAACCCATGAACAGATCCAGGCTGCCAAACATCTTGTTACGGATGATCTGATCCATCGCATTACCGCTTCAGGAACACCAGATGTAGCACGCGAAAAAGTAGATCAGTATCGAGCAGAAGGATGCACAGTACCAATTTTGTATCCTGTTGGAGGAGAAGTAAAACTACTGGTGGATACTTTCACCACGGATTAACTTACTTGATTTATCTTGGCCCTGGAGAGATTTTTCTCCCTGGAGTTGGATTATTTTTCCAGGGCTCTTTGCATGAGGAAATTGATTATGATCACTGAATACCATCGCCCAGATAGCCTTGAAGAACTATTATCCCTGGTTTCCAGAAAATCTCCCCGGACAATTGTACTGGGAGGCGGATTGTACATAAATGAGGTTATCAAAGAACCAATTGCTGTTGCTGATCTGCAAAATTTGGATATGACTGAAATTCAGAAAAAGGGAAAGAACCTCCAACTTGGGGCAGCGGTCACTCTTCAGAATCTGGTTGATTCAGACCATATTTCATCAGCTCTATCGAAGAGCATAAAACATCAGGAAACTTACAACAGACGCCAGGTTGCAACGCTTGCTGGGACTCTGGTTGCCGCTAATGGACGTTCGGCAGTAGCAGGAGTATTTTTAGCTCTGGATGCAGAATTGGTTATCAGCGAGGCAAAGTCTGATATTGAAAAGGTCAGGCTGGGGGATTTCTTGCCAGTGAGGGAGGAAAAATTAGCCGGTCGGGTGATTACAGAAATCAGTATCCCGACGGATGTACGCACCTCGTATCAGTATGTTGCCAGATCTCCAGCAGATTTGCCTATTGTTGGTGCAGCAGTCACGCAATGGCCATCCGGAAGGACTAGGGCCGTATTGATCGGGTATGGAGACCAACCAGTGATGGTACTGGATGG
>Ga0075114_10001985_pt1 | contig 10708 bp, 9 predicted proteins | sample AntAceMetag02UKM_FD_69784 | JGI IMG/M metagenome (GOLD analysis project Ga0075114, IMG submission 69784) | Saline lake microbial communities from Ace Lake, Antarctica - Antarctic Ace Lake Metagenome 02UKM | ecosystem: Environmental > Aquatic > Non-marine Saline and Alkaline > Saline | place...
ACTGGAGATGCCCGCCGCTGACCTGGGCTGTCCTGGCGCTCCAAGCGGTGAAGCAAAGGAAGCCCCCGGCGGGATGGTGATGGTGATGGGGCAAGAGATCGTCCTCGCTGTGGGCAGCAGCGAATACATCTACCGGGCCCACGGATGGCAGGTGGTGGCCTGTCGGCCCACGGCAGAGTTGCCGCTCCTGCCGAAAGTGCTGCCTCCCGGTCAGGTCGGAGCCCCCACCGAGGCTGCGCGGCAGGATCTGAGCAAACGACTGGCAATGAGCCTCGAGGAGATCGAAGTGCAGTCGGTGGAAGCCGTCGAATGGCCCGACGCCAGCCTGGGTTGCCCGCAGCCAGGAATGATGTACGCCCAGGTGATCACGCCGGGCTACCGCATCCTGCTCAAGACAGGCGACGAGACCTACGAGTATCACAGCGACCAGAAGCGTGCCATCCTCTGCCAGCCAGAGTGAAGCCAAGCCAAGCCCATCGAGTGAATTCGATGTCTGACCCCTCCGCTCCTTCCGCTTCTCCGCTGACAACCTTGCCCCCTCAACGTACCATCAACGGCAGGTAGCGCAGGTGCCTTATCGGCGTGGCTGTGGGTGTTGACGTGGCGGTCGCCGCCGGTGTCGGCGTGGCTGTCGGTGTTGGCGTGGGAGTGACTGTCGCCGTGACCGTCGGCGTGGCGGTGGGGCTGAGCACGGGGATAAGCACGCTGCGGGTCTGGCTGCCAAAGGTGGCGGTGACGATCACGCTGCTGCCAACCGCGCCGCCCTCGAAGTCCAGCGTCGCTGTCGCCAGACCGCCCAGCGTCAGGCCCAGCGTCGGCGTGATGACGCCCCCTTCGCTGGCGAAAGCGATGGCCGCGCCGCTGCCTGCCGGCCGCCCTTCTCCATCTCCATCGGCCAGCAGGGCGGTGATCTGTGCCTGCCCACCACCCGGCGGCAGCCAGTCCGGTTCGACCGACAGAGTCAGGTCCAACCCTGCCGCGGCGGCTTCGACGGCCTGGCGGGCATTGATCCGCCCCCATCCCAGCTCCTCATCCCAGCCGGGGAATGTGGCGCCGTTCACGTCATCGGCGCTCTGCCCTAGCAGTCCCTCCACCTCGTCCGGTGTAAGCCAGGGTTGCAGGGAGAGCAGCAGGGCCGCCAGTCCGGACACATGCGGCGTAGCCACGGACGTGCCATCTTGTTGGAAGTAGAACCCAGCCGCCGAAGCACTGTAAATGACAACCCCCGGCGCGGCCAGGTCTATCTGGGGACCACGATTGGAAGCATACCAACGATTGTCGGTCTGGTCGGTGGCAGCCACGGCGATGACGTGCTCACAGGCCGCAGGATAGAGCACTGGCTGGCCCTGGTATCCCTTGTTGCCCGCAGCGGCGGCGAGCAGTGCCCCCCGCTCGTGGGCGTAGTCCACTGCCTCCTGCAGAGTCTGGGAAGCGGGCGTTCCCCCCAGGCTGAGGTTGATCACCGTGGCTCCCTGGTCGGCAGCGTATTCTATGCCATCGGCGATGTCCGAGTAGAACCCTATGAGATTATCGTACAGCACGCGCACCGGCATCAATTGCGGGCCCCAGGACACGCCGGCGATGCCCACGCCGTTGTCTGTGGCGGCAGCAGCAATGCCCGCCACATGGCTGCCGTGTCCAGCAGGGTCCTGCACAGTGCCATCTTTTCGATGATTGCCATTCCGGTCGACGTAGAAGTGACAGCCGTGCACGTCGTCCACACAGCCGTTGCCGTCGTCGTCCAGGCCGTTGTCGGGGATCTCACCCTCGTTGACCCACAGCTTGGCGGCCAAGTCGGGATGGTCGAGGTCAATGCCGCTGTCCAGCACGGCGATGACCTGTTCCCTACCGCCGACCGTCAAATCCCAGGCTGCGGGAGCCTCGATCACCGGCAGCGCCCATTGCTGATGCCACTCGGGATCGTTGGGCGTTCGCGCCACGTGGGCCACGTGGTCGAGCTCGGCGTACTCCACCGCGGGATGCCGGCTCAGAGCGGCCGCCACCGCCGCTTCCTGACCCACAGCCACGGCCAGCACCTGCACGCCCAGCCCCGTAAGCTCCCGCACCGGCTGCGCGTCCATCGCTCCCAGCACTCTGCGTTGAGCAAGGCGACCAGCGCCAGGGCGGAACCTGACCAGCACCGCTCCAGGGCGATAGGCAACCATCTCCGGCGGCAATGGCGCGGTTGGCAGCGTGGCCGCACCTCCCTGCCCCACCAGCGCCAACAGCAAGATCACAGTGCCGCAAGCACCAACAAGCTTGTTCGCTATCCGCATGGCAAACGACGCCCCCTCAGCATTCGATGTCCAACACGGCTGGCATTGTATCATCGCCGACTGAAAGCGGCAAGTTGCTGGTTGACATCTCAGGCCATAGAGGGTAAAATGGAGCAACTTTCCCTTGATTCACTAGGACGCGGATGAACACGGATGAACGAAGAAGCATGAACACAGACAATGCCCCGTCAAGCAGCGCCGTCCGGCAGCTCAAGCGCATCCTCATCGTCTGCACAGGCAACATCTGCCGCTCGCCGATGGCGACCGGGCTGCTGCGCCAACGGCTGGCCGAGGATGGGCTGGATGGCGACGTGATGGTGTATTCGGTCGGCACATGGGGACTGGATGGCGAGCCAGCTAGCGGGCACGCTGTGCACGTCATGGCCGAGCGAGGGGTGGACATCAGCGATCACCGGGCCCGCACGTTGCAGCGGTATGACGTCGAGTCCGCCGACCTGATCCTGACGATGGAAGAACGTCACCGCCGCTCGATATTCTACGCTCAACCGGGGATGCTACGAAAGGTATTCTTGTTCAGCGAGATGGCGGGAGAGCACTGCGACGTTGAAGACCCTTACGGCCTCTCCATCGAGGAGTATCGCCGCTGCGCCGACGAGTTGGAGCGCCTTTTCTCTCAGGGCTATGACCAGATGCTGCAACGGCTAGACGTCCCGGCGGCATAGCTATCTGGCCCGTGGACAGCCCGTTTGTCAACCTCTGCCAGCGATGGTACAATGGCACTGTGTGAAGCCTACGGAGGCACTGGTTGAGCTTCACAGGGTTCAGGTTGCCCCTCCCTGCGTTTTTCATGACTCTTGCTTCCCTCATGCTGCTTGACAAGCGCAATCATAATCTGCTTTCTGAATGGAGGTATCACAATGCCCAAGAATCGAAAGACCATGGCCATCCTCACCGGTGGCGGGGACGTGCCGGGGCTCAATCCCTGCATGAGACAGCTCGTCTATCGCGGCATCGACGCCGGCTATCGCGTGCTTGGCTTCCGCCGCGGCTGGGCAGGCCCGCTGTTCTACAATCCCAACGATGACAGGCCCCAGGAAAACCAAGTCGTCGAACTGACAAAAATGAAGGTGCGTACCATTGACCGCACGGGCGGCACGTTCCTGCACACCTCGCGCACCAACCCAAGCCTCGTGTCTCGCCAGAATGTGCCCGGATTCCTGCGTTCGGAGATAGAATCACAGCCGGAGGAGGCGGAGCGCTTGGATTTTACGCCCCACGTGCTGCGCGTGCTGGAGCACCTGGGCGTGGACGTACTCATCCCCATCGGAGGTGACGACACGCTGAGCTACGCAGCGCGCATACACGGCGAAGGCTTCCCCGTCATGGCCATTCCCAAGACGATGGACAACGATGTCTACGGCACCGACTACTGCATCGGCTTCTCCACCGCCGTGACCCGCAGTGTGAGCTTCATCCACGCCCTGCGCACCTCGGCTGGTTCGCACGAGCGCATCGCTGTGATCGAGCTCTTTGGCCGTAACTCCGGAGAAACCTCGCTCGTCGCTGCTTACCTCGCCGGCGTGGAACGAGCCATCATCTCCGAGGTGCCCTTCGATCCCAAGAAGCTGGCCCCCCTGCTGATGAAAGACAAACGCGAAAACCCCAGCAACTACGTCATGATGACCATCAGCGAGGGAGCGAAGTTGATCGGCGCTGAGGCTGTTGAAGACGGCAAGCCCGACGCCTACGGTCACAAGAGGCTGGGCGGTATCGGGCAGGTCACCGCTGAGATGCTGAGAGAACTCACCGGCGAGAACACGCTCTATCAGCGACTGAGCTACCTGATGCGCTGCGGTGAGCCCGACTCCCTGGACCTGATGGTGGCCATTAACTATGCAAACATGGCCATGGACCTGATCAAACGAGGCTCCAGGGGACGCATGGTGGCGCTGCGTGCCGGTGTCTATACCCACGTACCTATCAGCAGGAAACTGGAAGGCACCAAACGCGTGGACGTAGATGAGCTGTACGACACGGAAGAGTATCGTCCCAAGATAGTCCACACGTTGGGCAAACCAATGTTCCTGACCTGAGACCTGTAACCCAGAACGTGTATCGAAACCTTGCCGAATTCCTGGAAGAAGGCGAAACCGTCGCTCTGGCCACCGTGATCCGCGCCCGGGGTTCCGTGCCGCGGGAAGTGGGGGCCAAGATGATCATCCATCCCGAAGGTCGCCACGCGGGCACGGTCGGCGGGGGCTGCGGCGAGGCAGCGGTGATGCGGGTCGCGCTGGACGTGCTCGCCACAGGACAGCCTACCGTCGTCTCCGTGGATCTCACCGGCGAGGTTGCCATGGAAAGCACAGCCATCTGCGGAGGCGTGATGGACATCTTCGTAGAGCGGATGCCCAGCCCGCCACTCACCCTTGCCAAGCTGCAACCGCTCCTGGACACCGTCGCCAGACGAGAGCCTGTGGCGTTGGCCACCGTGGTCGCTGCACCGCCAGAGAAAGCTCGTCTTGTAGGCAACAAGACGATGATCTGGCCTGATCGGGAACCACTGGGCAGCCTGGGCATAGGAGATCTGGAGCCACAGGCTTTAGCCGACGCCCGCCAGGCGCTGGAGATACGACAACACAGGCTGATTTGCTGTGCGAAAGACGGCGCCCGACCCCTGGCCGACGCCAAGCTAGCAGTCCCGCCACAAGGGACACCCAGCACAGACACGCGAGGCCCCCGTTTCGACGACGCAAAGGATGCCATCTGGGTCTACATAGAGGTACAGCGCAGGCCACCCAGCCTGGTCATCGTCGGCGCGGGACACGTTGCCCAACCGCTGGCGGAGATGGGCCGGTTGTGCGATTTCACTGTCACCGTGCTCGACGACCGCTCGCAGTTCGCCAGCCGCCAGCGCTTTCCACAAGCAGAGCAGGTGATCGCCGGACCGATGGCCGAGACGCTGCGCGAGCTGCCGCTGGATGGGGACACCTACGTCGTGCTCATCACCCGCGGGCACCAGCACGATGTGGAGTGCCTCCTGGCAATCGTGGACAGGGAGTTGGCCTACCTGGGCATGATCGGCAGCCGCCGCCGCGTGCGGGGCGTGTTCAAGCTGCTACAGGAAGAGCGGGGCATCCCACGAGAGAAGCTCCGGCGGGTGCATGCGCCCATCGGCCTGGACATCGGAGCCCAGACTCCGGCGGAGATTGCCCTGACCATCATGGCCGAGGCGATCAAAGTCTACCGCGGCGGCAAAGTGCCCTCGCTGTCCGACGACTGGCGCAGAGTTGTCAGCGGATGAAGCGGATGGAGCAGATGGAGCAGATGGAACTGATGAAGGTGATGAAGGCGATGAAGACAATGAAGGCGATGAAGATGCAGGCCACGAATGAATTCGCGGCCTGCTAGCCAAAACATGTTGAAACATGTTGCCAACGCCGCCCCAACCTGCTTCAGCAGGTTTCCGGTATCAGACATCGAATTCATGATACTGTTGGCTTATTTACGTCAACCCAATAGATCTTCCCGTTTGGGGCCATTTTGACTTTCGCAGGGTACCCGGACATGAATGGTCCGGCCTACAGAACAGCACCGGACCAATCCGGTTAGCCCCGTTCACCGGGCGCTGCATGGTAGTAGCCGCTGAACATAACTTTGCCAACAGTATCATTCATTCGATGAGCCAGGTCACGAAAGGACAGCCAGTATGCCCCTATCGGCTAACCACGCCACTACGCCAACATCCGTTCTGGAGGGCATCACCATCATTGACTTCACCCAGGCGCTGGCCGGCCCCTATTGCACTATGCTGCTGGGCGACCTGGGCGCCGACGTGATCAAGATCGAACGGCCCGGCGTGGGCGACCAGTCCCGCGGCTGGGGGCCGCCCTTCCTTGAAGCCGAAAGTGCCTATTTCCTCTCCTGCAACCGCAACAAGCGCAGTCTGACGCTCAACGTGGCCAGCGACGAGGGGCAGCGCATAGTGCACTGCCTGCTGGAGAGTGCGGACGTCTTCATCAACAACCTGCCGCGACAGAGCTCGCTGGACAAGTTCGGCCTGGACGCAATCACATGGCGGCAGCGCAATCCGCGGCTCATTCACTGTTCCATCACCGGCTTCGGGCGCACGGGCCCCTATGCCAACCGCGGCGGCTACGACGTGCTGGCCCAGGCCATGAGCGGCACCATGGCCCTCACTGGCGAGCCGGAGGGTGAACCAACGCGCTTCCCCACGGCCATCGCCGACATCACCGCCGGCGTCTACGCCCTCACCGGCATCCTGGGGGCGCTGCTGGTGCGGGAACGCACGGGAGAAGGCCAGGCCCTGGACATCGCCCTGCTCGATAGCCAGATCACCTGGCTGTCGTATGTGGCCGCCAACCATTTCGCCACCGGCGAGCGCCCGCCCCGCCTGGGCAATCTGCACCCCACTATCGTCCCATATCAGCCATTCCGAGCCAGAGATAAGCTCTTCATCGTCGGTGTAGGCTCGGAGCGGCTGTGGCAGCGCTTCTGCCGGGCAGTGGGCCTTGAAGAGACGCTGATGAACGATCCCCGCTTCGCCACTAATACCAACCGGTTGGCACACCGCGAGCAACTCGTCTCGTTGCTGCAGCCCATCTTCCTCCAGGAGGACACTGCCCACTGGCTGAAGACCCTCACTGCCGCTGGCATTCCCTGCAGCTCCATCAATCACGTGGACGAGGCGTTGAACGACCCGCAGGTGCTGGCGCGGCAGATGATCGTCGAGATAGAACATCCGCTCAGCGGCGTGGTCAGATCGCTGGGCTGCCCCATCGTCCTGTCCGACACACCAGTCAGCTACCGGCTGCCGCCGCCCCTACTGGGCCAGCACACGGAGGAGATACTGAGCGGCCTGGGCTACGATTCGGCAGACGTGGATCGGCTTCGAGCAGCCGCTGTGGTGTGATGTGCCCACCTCAGTTGCGTTGAGGTTTCTGCTGCATCCTACGACCGCTGAAGAACCGCCAGACTCGCCACAGAGGCACAGAGAGCACGGAGATTCTAGGGGCGGGTCTGGAGACCCGCCCCTACTCAAGAACCCTATGTCCTACGTTTGATGCTGAACCACCTTGTCTCTGTGGCTGAATGGCCTGTCTTCGGGGGAGTCATCCTGCGAGAGGTGTTTGCCGTGCTATACGAGCCAGCAGCAGTGATCCAGTCCTACGAGAGAAACGCCGAGATGGAGAACAAAGCGGACAAGGGTCGTGTGAGGGCTATATTATGAGGAACCCGATGCAGGGGAAACCACTCGAAAGCAAAGTGGCCATCGTCACCGGTGCTGGTCGAGGGATGGGGCGCAGCATCGCCCTGGCCTTGGCTGGCAATGGTGCGCGACTGTCTCTGGCCGCCAGAACCGAGACGGAACTGCACGCTGTCCAAGCCGAAATCGAAGCCTTCGGCGGCCAGGCCGCGAGCTTCCCCACCGATGTCAGTTCAGAGACAGCGGTGGTTCAGTTAGTACGCAACACCGTCAAGCGGTTCGGACAGTTGGACATCGTCGTCAACAACGCTGGCATCGGCATCTTCGGGCCCTTGGCCGAGACGACCACCGAGCAATGGGATCGCTTGATGGTGGTCAATGCCCGTGGCCCGTTCCTGCTCTGCCGGGCAGCCATTCCGTACCTGAGGCAGCAAGAGCAATCTTTCATCATCAACGTGACTTCGGTCGTGGGCGTGAAGGGTTACGTCAACCAGGCCGCATACAGTGCGTCCAAACATGCGGTGATGGGCATGAGCAAGGCCTTGGCCAAGGAAGTGCAGCAGGACGGCATCCGGGTGCACGCCATTTGTCCGGGGGGTGTGGATACACAGATGGTCAGCGCGGCGCGTCCCGATCTCGACCGATCGGTGCTAATGCGGCCGGAGGAGATTGCCGACATTGTGCTGTTCCTGGTCACACGGCAGGGCAATGCCATCATTGACGAGATACGCGTCCGGCGAGCGGCATCAGCGCCCTGGGCATGATTCTGCATACGGGGCTCGTGGTAGCGACACAATGTCATTAAGTCGAGGTGTAGCATAGGGCCTTGTGCCCGTTTTTTCGCGCCACAAGACGCCCACAAGCGACACAATGTCATTGAGTCGAGGTGTAGCATAGGGCCTTGTGCCCGTTTCTTCCCGCCACAAGACGCTCACAAGGGGCTAAACTACGCTTGATGACATTCGGAGTAATCCGTCAGAACCCAGAGGAGGTACTACAGATGGAACGCTATCGCGTCAAACCTGGCAGTCACATCAACCTGGAGGAGTGGGACGCCAGCGATACCGGCGGTTTCGACGGCGGCAAGGGGTCTGCCAAGGATCGTCTGGAAGAACTCAATGAGGAACTAGAAGAACTGCAGGAACTGCTCTACGCCGAGCACAAGCGCAAAGTGCTGATGGTCCTGCAGGGCATGGACACCAGCGGCAAGGACGGCACCATCCGCCACGTGTTTGAAGGCGTCAACCCCCAGGGTGTACGGGTGGCCAGCTTCAAGGTCCCCACGCGCATCGAACTCGACCACGACTACCTGTGGCGCGTCCACCAGCAAACGCCCCGAAAAGGGAAGATAGTGATCTTCAACCGCAGCCACTATGAGGATCTGCTGGTGGTGAGAGTACACAGCTTGGCGCCACCAGAGGTCTGGTCGCGGCGGTACGCGCACATCAATGACTTCGAGCGGTTGCTGGCCGAGGAGGGCACCACCATCCTCAAGTTCTACTTGCACATTGACCTGGACGAGCAGAAGGAACGGTTTCTGGCTCGTTTGAACGAACCGCACAAGCGCTGGAAATTCAGCCTGGGGGATCTGAAGGAACGCAAGCTCTGGCCGCAGTACATGCAGGCCTACGAAGATGTTCTGAACAAGACCAGCACGAAGTGGGCGCCCTGGTATATCGTGCCCGCCAACCGCAAGTGGTATCGCAACCTGATGATCGCCACCATCCTCGTAGACACCCTCAAGGGCTTGAACATGCGGTATCCCGAAGCCGAAGAGGGTCTGGACGATGTGGTGATCGAGTGACGAATTGTTGGAGAAAGACCTAGACGACACGCTGCAACAGGAGGTTTCACACCATGACCCGATACAAGATCATCGTCAACCCGACTTCCGACAGAGGGGCCGGCGAGGGCGCTGTGTCCCTCATTGACCAAATGCTGAGCGACCATGACCTGGAGTTTGACATGGTACGCACGCAGCGTCCCTGGCAGGCCGCCGAGTTGGCCCAGCAGGCCGTCACGGACGGATATGACGTAGTGGTCGCTGCAGGCGGCGACGGCACCGCCAACGAGGTGCTGAATGGCCTGATGTGGGCCAAGCTGGCCGGTGGCGGCAACGCGGCCATGGGGATACTGACCGTCGGTCGAGGCAACGATTTCGCCTTTGGCATGGGCATACCCGACGATCTGACGGCAGGCTGCCAGGCGCTGGCCCAGAACCACCGGCGCACGGTTGACGTCGGACGGGTGGTGGGCGGGCAGTATCCGGAAGGCCGCTACTTCGGCAACGGCGTGGGCATCGGCTTCGACGCCGTCGTTGGATTTGTAGCTCTGGAGATGAAACGGCTGAGCGGCTTTCCCTCGTACATCGTTGCCGCGCTCAAGACCATCTTCCTGTACTACAAAGCCCCTCTGGTGCGCATCGAGTACGACGATCAGACGTTCACCCTGCCGGCGCTGATGGTTTCGATCATGAACGGACGCCGCATGGGCGGCGGTTTTCTGATGGCCCCAGAAGGGGAAGTTGACGACGGCCTTCTCGATCTCTGCATTGCCAAGCAGGTCAGCCGAGCCCGCATCTTCACCCTCATCCCCCGCTTCATGGCTGGCACACAGGCCACCCAGAAGCCCATCAGAACCGGACGAACGCAGCGCATCGTCGTGACCGCTGTCGAGGGTATCCTGCCTGCCCACGCCGACGGTGAAACGCTCTGCACCGAGGGACAACAACTGACTATGGAACTGCTACCGAGCCAGATCGACATCATCTGCCCGTCACCGGAGGCTCGTTGATGACACTCACCGGACGCGCGGTGAACTCATCCATCAGGATGCTGACCACTCTGCTTTGCCGTGTGCACGCGGATGAGCTGGCGCGCGTGCCAGAGCGGGGACCGCTCCTCCTGGTCGCCAATCACATCAACTTCCTGGAGGTGCCCGTTCTGATCACCCGGCTGCAGCCTCGCCCGATCACGGGCTTTGCCAAAGCCGAAAACTGGGACACTCCAGGCATGCGTTACCTCTTCACCTTGTGGGAAGCCATTCCAATACGCCGAGGCGAACTGGACATGACCGCTTTGCGCCAGGGGTTGGCCGCACTGGAAGCGGGCTGCATCATGGGGGTCGCCCCTGAAGGCACTCGCAGTGGGCACGGGAGGCTACAGCGCGGCCTTGGCGGCGTGGTGTTCCTGGCGTTGCACAGCGGAGTGCCGCTGCTGCCTATCGTCTACTATGGAGCAGAGAACTA
>Ga0075114_10001993_pt1 | contig 10694 bp, 4 predicted proteins | sample AntAceMetag02UKM_FD_69784 | JGI IMG/M metagenome (GOLD analysis project Ga0075114, IMG submission 69784) | Saline lake microbial communities from Ace Lake, Antarctica - Antarctic Ace Lake Metagenome 02UKM | ecosystem: Environmental > Aquatic > Non-marine Saline and Alkaline > Saline | place...
GCATTATTTAACACTGCAAAGATGGATTCATCTACTCCTGTTGATGCATCGGCTTTTACCAATAATTTATTATCAGGATCAGTAACACCAATACCTACATTGTCATCGGTATTAGATAAATAAACATAATTACCGTTTTTAGTCCACAATTGGCCTACTGAAAGATTTGACCATGTTGAACCTGTATAATAATAAAATACATTTTCGTTAGTATCAAATACTAATAAACCTGTAACAGGTGAAACAATTGCATCTCTTTGAACACTTGTCATTCTTGGCACTAACATGCCTTTTGTTACTGATTTAACATCCAGCATAGCACTACTATGTGCTGTATATGCATTATCATCTGTTATTGCTACGTTTTGTCCTTCAATTACGCTCAGAAAACAAATTGACAGTATAACTGTAATTATAAATAATTTGTTTAAATTTTTCATGTTTCTTATTTTTTAGCTGATTGATAAATATTTAATTTAAGTTCTTCTAGTTGAGTTTTAAGTTTCTCAATATCTTCAGTATGTTGTTTTAATATCTGGTTCTCTTTTTCAATTTGATTGATTCTGTCTAGTTGCATTTGTAGGAATTTATTGGAAGCATGAATACCTATCCCTGTTTTTATTAATTTAATTTTTTTATCACTTGAACTTTCCCACGCTAGCCCTAAAATTCTAGAATAGTATTCAGGAAGCATTTCGTTGAAAGGGATTGCAATTGCAGTACCGTCATTTTTCCCTGAGGTAATAATAAAGTCACCTTCTCCTACTTTTCCTGATACTTTAACAGGTACCTGTCCCATAAAACCTACCTTTTCATATCCTGATATTTTATCTTCACCGGGATTATTTCCAAGGACAATTGGCCCTGAAGATATTGCCATAATAAGATCAGCATTTTTTGTATTTCTGGTAATTTTGCCTCCAAATACACCAACAACATCTCCTGATTCTATTATTTCGTTTTTATTTATGCGTTCGAGATACTCGGCATAGTCTGCCGATGTTGTATTTAAAGTAATACCTCCTGTTCCATTTCCTTCAATTGCACCTATGCCTATATCTCCGCCTTTTAAAAATGTAATGAAGTTAATTCCGGTTGAAGGAGATCCGGCATATCCCACCTGTAATGCCAAAACATCAGGGCTTGTTCCTGTTGAAGTATTTTTTATCAATGCTACATGATTCGTTGGTGTTGCGCTGGCATTAATGCTTCTTTCTACATGCAATGCTGTACCAGGATTTGTTGCTACTCCTATATAACCATTAATTTCAATTTCATTACCACTAAAATCACCATATATTAATGGAGAAGAAGTAGTGCTATTATCAATATATAATTTGTTTGATCCTGTTTCATTATAACCTGCATTGTATCCTAAAAATACATTTCCACTACCAGTAGTGTTACTAAATCCTGCTCTGTAACCAATTGCTGTATTGTTATCACCAGAAATAAATACTGATGGATATGAGCCGGGTGTTCCCCCTCCATGACCAGCAGCTGTTCCGATAAATGTATTATAATGTGCTCCTGATGATAAATTTTCTCCTGCATGACTTCCTACACAAACATTATAGTAAGATGTAGAGTTATAGAATCCGGCATTTGATCCTAAAAAAGTATTGTATTGTCCTGTACTATTAACAATACCTGAATGATATCCTAAAAAAGTATTGTAACCTCCTGTGGTATTTGTTCCACCACTTTCATTTCCTATAAAAGTATTTTTTCGTCCTGATGTATTATTGGCACCACTTTTATATCCCATAAATACATTTTTGTAACCAGTAGCATTATCATATCCACTCTGATATCCAATAAATATATTATTACTTCCTTCCCATTCGCCTGGCTGAACTTCTATTCCGCCTGTAGTTTCATAACCTGTTTGATATCCAAAAAAAGTATTGTATTTTCCATTTGTAATTTTTTGTCCTGATTCATGACCAATCAAATAGTTTTCTGGTGTCAAGTCCATATATCTGGCCTCACTACCTGCAGCAATATTATCAACAGCAAATCCCTCATCTCCTATAACATAAACACGTGTGCTGTCATCCTGCACAAAAAGATAATTATCTGTTGTTGTTCCTTTTGCAGGATTAAATCCTCCTACTGCAAATCCTCCTCTGCTACCGTTTGCTTTTGCAGGATTAAAGTCATCATCAATATATACTCTTACACTGTCAGGTGTTACTCTAAAATATTCATTGGTTAAGCCTGCTTTAGCAGGATTAAATCCTCCTACTGCAAAACCACCTCTGCTACCATTTGCTTTTGTACCACCGGCATCGTTAACCCAAATTCTAACTCCTTCTGGATATACTGCAAAAACAGTATCTCCATTTGTGTTTTGCACGGCAAATATTGCCTCATCTATTCCTGTAGTAGAACTTCCTTTTACAATAAGTTTTGTTTCAGGAGTTGTTGTTCCAATTCCAATATTTCCACCTCTTTCAAAAGTCATAATATTACTCATAGCTGTACAACCTGCATCAAGAAATAATTTATTAACACTTCCGTCAAAATGGAATTCAAAACCACAAACACCTGCACCACTAACATTCTCGTCAAAAGCTAAACGCCCTGATTCAATGTTGTTATAACTTCCGTTATATCCAATTTTCATCCTTGTTGTAGATTCTGTTGTACCTGTTACAATTAATCTATCAGAAGGAGTTGATGTACCAAGTCCTAGCTTGTCTGTTCCTGTGGACATATATATATTTGGAGAATTATAACTCCAAAACAATCCACTTGAACTACCTGATGTTAAGTTTATCCACGCACTACCATTGTAGTAATAATATCCATTAATACTAGTATCGAAAACTAACAAACCTGTAGCAGGTGATGGAATGGCAATTCGTTGTGCAGTTGTCATTCTTGGTGTTAAAAATCCTTTGGTTAATGACTTTACATCCAGCATAGCACTACTATGTGCAGTATATGCATTATCATCTGTTATTGCAATATTTTGCCCTTCGACTCTGCTCAGGAGAACAATTACCAAAATAAGTGTAATTACAAATAATTTTAATTTTTTCATAATAATTTATTTTTTTGTCGATTGATTTAACATTGATTTTATTTCTTCAATTTCTGCTTCTAAACTAATTATTTTGTCTTCTTGTTTTTGATTAATATTCCTTTGTTCAATTAAAGCTTTTAACATTGGAGAAACCAATTTACTATAGCTAACAGTTTCTACTTTACCCTTTTCATTATAACTTACAAATGATGAATTGATTTTTTCAACTTCTTCGGCAATTAAACCATATTCTTTGGTTTTTAGTATATCTGTTTTATATATAAAATTTACCGGTCTTAAATCGTATAACCAGTTAATATTTTCCATATCTTTTATATTTTTTTTATATCTTTTTGAAGATGCAATATAACCTAACTGACCATCACTTCTAATGTATAAATCCCTGTATGTAGCAGCTATAGCATCACCATAAACATTTGGCATCCATGTCGCACCGGTATTCCTATCAATAGAAAGGTGTGGACCATAACTCGTTCCCAGATAATAACCAAAAACCTGTAAATCATTAAGACCTCCATCATATTTAATTGACATTCCATATGAATAGTCATTATCTTCACATAAAATTAATTCAGCATCGGCAGCTGAACCAACACTTGGACCTATCATAACAGTTCCTTGAGTAGCATCACCAACAACATGTAAGTTGGCTACAGGAGTAGCTGTTCCAATACCAACATTGCCATTTTTTAGTACAGTTACAGCATTTGAACGAATTGCAGTTGACGAACCATTTCCTATAACAAATAATGGGTCAGTAGCAACCCACGAAGTTGTATTCCCACTTATAATATTATATCTACCAAGTACCACTGATGCATATGGTTGGGCAGTTGTTGTATGTCCCATTGCTGTTGAAATCCATCCACTTGCTGTTGTGCTTGCTCCCATTGCGGTAGACCACCTACCACTAGATATAGTATTATTTCCCATAGCAACAGAATAATAATTACTAGCTAATGTAGCACTCCCTATAGCAAAAGAATATGATCCACTAGCAACTGTATTATATCCCATTGCTGTTGATACTCCTCCACTCGCTACTGAATAACTTCCCGTTGCGAAAGAAGAACCTCCACTAGCAATTATCCCATGTCCCATTGTGGAGGAATAATCTCCACTAGCAGTTGTCTTATATCCCATTGCAAGTGAATATTTTCCCGACGCAGTATTTTTAGTTCCAAAAACAAAAGCACCTTGATTTAATGCTTCTGAACCCATACCAAAAGCATAAGAATAATCGCCACTTGCAATTGTAGCCGAAGTTGCGGTACCTGCAGAATCAACACCAGTAGAACCAAGGGCAAAACTTCTCAAACCTGAAGCTCTTGCTCCCGAACCAATTGCATAAGAACCTGTATTTTCAGTTTTAGAAAAATTTCCAAGAGAATAAGAATCATCTCCTTCTGCGTTTGCATTATTACCTATTGCTGTTGAATTATTACCAAATGCTCTGGCATGATATCCCAATGCTTGTGAATAATTCCCAATTGCTTTTGATTCAAAACCTGATGCAAATGAATTAATCCCAATACTGTCTTTACTTTCAATTATAACTCTTCCTGTAAGAAATGCTTCTTTTGTAGGATACCATAATATTCTTGGTTCACTTGGAACTATTGTTTCTGTTGTATCTAATGAAACAATCATATAATTTTCTGTATTTGTTCCTTTAGCAGGATTAAAACCACCTACTGCAAAACCGCCTCTACTCCCATTAGCTTTTGCTCCAACATAAGTTTCATCAATATATACCCTTACACTATCGGGTGTAACACGAAGATATTCGTTTGTAAAACCTGCTTTAGCAGGATTAAAACCGCCTACTGCAAATCCTCCCCGACTTCCATTTGCTTTTGAACCACCATCATTGTTAACCCAAATTCTTACTCCTTCCTGATAAACTGCAAATACAGTATCACCGGCATTATTTAACACTGCAAAGATGGATTCATCTACTCCTGTTGATGCATCAGCTTTTACCAATAATTTATTATCAGGAGCAATAACACCAATACCTACATTGTCATCGGTATTAGATAAATAAACATAATTGCCATTTTTAGTCCATAGTTGACCCACGGATAAATTTGACCATGTTGAACCTGTATAATAATAAAATACATTCTCGTTAGTATCAAATACTAACAATCCTGTAGCAGGCAATGATATAGCATTTCGCTGTGCACTTGTTAATCTTGGCACCAACAAACCTTTTGTTAAAGATTTTACATCAAGCATTGCACTATTTTGTGCAGTATATGCATTGTCATCTGTTATTGCAATATTTTGAGAATATAAACCATCTGCGCAAACAGCCAAAGCTATGGCAATCAACACAATAGAGAGAGTGTTTTTCATAAATAAGTTTAAGGCTAAAAAAACATATTAAAATAAGGAATCAAAAATAATAAAATTAGGCAATTAAAAAAGTTTTTTCGTAAACAAATTATCACATTTTATCAAAAATTTCAACTTATATAATCAATTTATTTTTAAGAAGTAAGAATATTTAAAAATATGATTTTTGGAAGTCCACATTTCCACCGGATATAATTATTCCAACCTTTTTATTTTTAAAAAAAACTGCATTATTTAAAACACCTGCTACAGCTACTGCAGAGGATGGTTCAATAATAATTTTCATTCTCTCCCACACTAATTTCATTGCTTTTATAATTTCATCTTCATCAACTGTTATGATATCGTCAACATTTTTCAGTATAATTTCAAATGTTAAATCACTTAATGAAGTTAATAAACCATCGGCAATTGTATTTGGATTTATTGAGGGAATTAATTTTTTATTTTTAAATGATCTATAGGCATCATCTGCTCCTTTTGGTTCAGCAGCAATCACTTTTGCTTTGCTCATAGCTTTTGTTGAAATTGAAGTCCCGCTTAAAAGTCCACCACCTCCAACAGGCGCAATTATATAATCTAGATTGGGAATATCTTCAATTAATTCTTTTGCAGAAGTACCTTGTCCTGCAATTATTCTAGAATCATCATAAGGATGAATAAAAGTGGCTCCTGTTTCTTCAACAATCTTATTTAAATTATCTTCTCTTGCCTGTAAGGTCGGAGTGCAATAAGTTATTTTTGCTCCATATTCTGCAACAGCATTTTTTTTAATTTCCGGAGAGTTTTCAGGCATAACAATATATGCATCAGTATTCATAATTTTTGCAGCTAAAGCCAATGCTTGTGCATGATTTCCTGAAGAATGCGTAGCCAAACCTTTTTTAATTTCATCTTTACTTAAAGATAAAACCGTATTTATTGCACCGCGGAATTTAAATGCTCCTACTTTTTGAAAATTCTCACATTTAAAATACAACTCTCCATCAACCAGCGAATTAAAAAATGTACTGGTTAATACAGGAGTTCTGTTAATGTATTTTTCAATTCTCTTATGTGCAATACACAGGTCTTCAAAAGTCGGGATATATGAATTCATTGAATTTTGTTGAAAATTATTAAAGTCTAAAATTAAAAAAATCATAAGAAGAATTGCAAACTTATTTTATATATTTTTGCAACTTGGTTGACAAATAATTTCAAGAGCTTAATTATGGAATACAATTTTTCAAAAATTGAAGAGTACTGGCAAAATTACTGGAAAGAAAATAATATCTACAAAGTAAACATAGACGATTCAAAACCAAAATACTATGTTTTGGATATGTTCCCATATCCCTCAGGTGCTGGTTTACATGTTGGACATCCATTAGGTTATATAGCCTCTGATATTTACAGCAGATATAAAAGATTAAATGGCTTTAATGTTTTGCACCCAATGGGCTATGATGCTTTTGGTTTGCCTGCCGAACAATATGCAATTCAAACAGGACAACATCCGGCTAAGACAACCGAAATAAATATAAAAAGGTATAGAGAACAATTAGATAAAATTGGATTTTCTTATGATTGGGACAGAGAAGTAAAGACATCTGATTCCAACTACTACAAATGGACACAATGGGCATTTATTCAAATGTTTGAACATTGGTACAACAATAAAACTCAAAAAGCAGAACCAATTTCAGAGTTAATTAAGGAATTTGTGAAAAATGGCAATCAAAATATCGAAGCAAACTGCAATGAAACGGATATTTTTTCCGCAAAAGAATGGACTTTAAAAACTGAAAAAGAACAACAATTAATTTTATTAAATTATAGATTAGCATATTTGGCCAACACTAAAGTAAATTGGTGTTCTGAATTAGGCACTGTTTTAGCTAATGATGAAGTAGTTAATGGGGTTTCTGTTCGTGGTGGATATGAAGTTGTACAAAAAGAAATGAAACAATGGTCGCTTCGTATTTCTGCTTATGCACCAAGATTATTAGACGATCTGGAAGAAATTGAATGGACTGATTCCCTAAAAGAAATTCAAAGAAATTGGATTGGAAAATCTGAAGGTGCTGAAATGAGATTTCGCCTCTCCCCAGCCCTCTCCAAAGGAGAGGGAGAAAAATCTCCAAATAATAAGTCAGTAGATAACAAAGTCCTCCCTATTGGGGAGGATTTAGGTGGGGCTATTGTAGTTTTCACAACACGCCCCGATACAATTTTCGGGTCAACTTTTATGGTTCTTGCACCAGAATCAGATTATGTTTCACAAGTAACTACTGATGAATATAAAAATGCTGTTGATGAGTACATTATAAGAACAAAAAAACGAACAGAACGAGAACGAATTGCTGAAGTTGAAAAAATAACAGGGCAGTTTACCGGAGCTTATGCTATTAATCCTTTAACAAATAAAGAAATACCAATTTATATTGCAGACTACGTTCTTGCCGGATATGGAACCGGAGCTATAATGGCTGTTCCCGGACATGACAGCAGAGACTTTAAATTTGCTCGTCATTTTGACTTACCAATTATCCAAGTTGTAGTAGGAAAAGATGAAAAAGAAAGTGATACTTCTACTTGGGAAAATTCTTTTGACGGCAAAGAAGGAACAATGATAAATTCAGGTTTTATTAACGGACTTGAAGTTCAAAAAGCCATTTCGAAAACAATTAAATATATAGTTGAAGAAAACATAGGCGAAGGTCAGATTAACTACCGTTTACGTGATGCTATTTTTAGCAGACAAAGATACTGGGGAGAACCATTTCCTGTATATTTTAAAGATGATATACCTTATGTAATTGATGAAAAAGAATTGCCATTAAAGCTACCGGAAGTTGATAAATTTTTACCCACTGAAGATGGACAACCACCTCTTGGAAGAGCAAAAAACTGGCAAACAAAAGATGGACATCCTTACGAATTAAGCACAATGCCGGGTTTTGCAGGTTCTTCTGCATATTACTACAGATATATGGACCCCAAAAACGACAAAGCTCTAGTTTCAAAAAAGGCAAATGAATATTGGCAAGATGTTGACTTATATATTGGTGGAACTGAACATGCAACAGGGCATTTAGTTTATGCTCGTTTTTGGAATAAATTCCTTTACGACCTTGGCTTGGTTTGCAAAAAAGAACCTTTTAAAAAACTTATTAATCAGGGGATGATTCAGGGTGTATCTGGTTTTATATCTAGAATTGCTGAGATTTCAGGTGGAGAAAATACAACTCAGGAAACAACATATCCTACTATTTACATTTCTCAAGAAATGATAGATAAAACTAAAGAAGCAAATGAACAACTAAAGAAAATAATGAGTGATTGCAATAATTATGATTGCTCACATATTGATTTGAAAATTAAAAATATCACTCATAATATCCATATTGACATTAAACATGTTGAGGGAAATATACTTAACAAAGAGGAATTTTTAAAAGAAAAATGGGGAAATGATAACACTAATATCAAATTCATTCCAGAAGAGGGTAAATTCTATGTAAAAAGGGAAGTTGAAAAAATGTCCAAGTCAAAATTAAATGTTGTAAATCCTGACAACACTTATGATAAAAATGGCAAACTAGAACAAGAAGGCATTATAGAAAAATACGGAGCAGACACATTACGTATGTACGAAATGTTTCTTGGTCCTTTAGAGCAATCAAAACCTTGGGATACTAACGGAATTGACGGAGTATTTAAGTTTTTCAGAAAAACATGGCGACTGTTTCACGATGAGAATGATAAGATAAATTTATCGGATGAAAATCCTACAAAAGATGAATTGAAAATTCTTCATAAAACCATCAAGAAAATAATACACGATATTGAGCATTTTTCTTTCAACACTTCTATAAGTGCTTTTATGATATGTGTTAATGAACTTGGTAATTTAAAATGCAATAAAAAAGCAATTCTTGAACCCTTTACTATCATCCTCTCTCCTTTCGCACCACATATTGCGGAAGAATTATGGAAAATATTAGGAAACAAACCAAGTGTTGTAAATACTAAATTCCCAGAATTTAAAGAGGAATATTTAACAGAAAATACTTTTGAATATCCGGTATCGTTTAACGGTAAAATGCGTTTTAAAATTGAATTGCCTGTTGATATGCCAAAAGAAGAAGTTGAAAAAGCTGTAATTGAACATGAAGGTGCTCAAAAATGGCTTGATGGTAAGACTCCTAAAAAGATTATTGTTGTGCCTAAGAGAATTATTAATATTGTAATATAATTAAGAATGAAGAATTAAAAATTAATAATTACAAGCTATGAGAATTTTAAACATTGGCATTCTTCTTATTATATTATCTCTTATTTTTTCCTGCAATCAGCAAAATGTAAAAGATACTGAAGATATCAAACAAATTGATACTATTCAACCACTTCCTCCAAAAATGATGTACGAATTAATTATCGATTCGTTTATTATTGATCATGGAGAGGTAAAACAAAATCAGAATTTATCTGAACTTCTTATTCCTTTTGGTATTTCGTATCAACAAATTGATGAACTTGTTCAAAACTCCGATTCAATTTTCAATTTACGTAAAATTAGGTCAGGCAGACCTTTTGCCGCTTTCTTATCACCCGATTCAATAATTCAATATTTCATATACGAGCACAATCCTATTGATTATGTTGTTTTTGATTTTACCGATTCTGTAGATATATACATGAAACAAAAAACAATAGAAACAAAGGCAGAAACAGCAAAAGGAACAATTGAAAGTTCGCTGTGGAATGCCATGGCAGGCAACAATTACGACCCAATGTTATCAATTGAACTTTCTGAAATTTATGCCTGGAGTATAGATTTTTTCGGTTTACAAAAAGGAGATAAGTTTAAAGTAATTTACGAAAAGGAATTTGTTGATGGAGAATCAATTGGAATAGGTAAAATATCTTCTGCATATTTTTGGCATGCAGACACAGGTTTTTATGCCATACCATTTGTTCAGGACAGTATAGAAAGCTTTTTTGATGAAAATGGAAATAGCTTACGTAAAGCATTTTTGAAAGCACCTTTACGTTTTAGCAGAATTAGTTCCCGATTTTCTAATAGCAGATTGCATCCTGTATTAAAAATTCGCAGACCGCATCATGGTGTTGATTATGCTGCACCTTACGGAACACCTGTTCAGGCAATTGGCGATGGTAAAATAATTAAAAAATCGTATAGTGGTGGAGCCGGTAATATGGTTAAAATTAAACACAATAGTGTTTATACAACTGCATATCTTCATCTTTCAAAATATGGCAATATTAAAGTTGG
>Ga0075114_10001994_pt1 | contig 10694 bp, 11 predicted proteins | sample AntAceMetag02UKM_FD_69784 | JGI IMG/M metagenome (GOLD analysis project Ga0075114, IMG submission 69784) | Saline lake microbial communities from Ace Lake, Antarctica - Antarctic Ace Lake Metagenome 02UKM | ecosystem: Environmental > Aquatic > Non-marine Saline and Alkaline > Saline | place...
CCCGATTCGAACGGGCGACCTACGGATTCGAAGTCCGGCGCTCTATCCAGCTGAGCTACGGGCGCATTAAAAAAAATGGGGTGAGTGACGGGACTTGAATTAGGCTCACCGTATTTTCCATCAATTGTGATATATCAGGCATTCCTTTTGATTTCAAGTCATTTATAGCAATTCTTACAATCTTCAATAGACAAAATAAGTTCAATAAGTTCAATCAAAATCAAAAAATTTTACACCAAATTTACACCAAGGGGTAAAATCTCCATCCTAAAATTTGTGCCTGCGTCAAATCTTTTTTTTCACTCCGGGGGGGGGGTGTGTTACGTACCCTGACAACCCCAATTACGAATTCCCCTAAATGGCACATTTAGCGTCGGCCCCTAATGATTGAAATTGTAAAACCCGATCATATCTGTTTTGATAACAAAATATTAGCCCATCACATTAACCAACGAGGCAAATTGTAATTATATCGTATAGTTAAAATATCGATCAGACTGTTGGATGCAAATAAAATATTTAAAAAATAGCGAAAAATAGCAATAAAATATAATTAATTATATTTTCAAAATATAAAGCGGTATTTAGTTTATATTTACAGAGAGATAGACGAGATTAACATTGAAGAGGCACGTACATTCATAGCAGATGTGGCAGATACATTGAATCACAAACGAGAATGTTCGACACAAAGATATGGTATTCGGTTGAAATATATAGATCATTTCAATTTAACTTCACACTACGCAACATGATGGCATCTTCAGGGCAGACCTCATGGCAGCAGAAACACCTTATGCACTTTGAATAGGTTACCTCTGCCATCTGACCTTGCACCTTGACTGCATTTTTAGGACAAATGCTCTCACAATCCCCACACGCTGTGCATTTATCCGTAATAACGGGGCTTTTTCTTGGAGGTTTTTTACTGGTTAATAGATGATCGGCTGTGTTTGGTAGTCTGAATCCTTTATAGGCAACATCCTCGGGTGCTTGGATCGGATAGTCAATCCTCTCAGGCCACAAACCGCGAACTTTAGCCCTTTTAAGTACCGGTATGCCCACGGGCTCGACGCCCAAAATTTTGCATACAGAAATGTCCATGGCCACATAATCTGTTGATGCAAGAACCAGATCCAGTTTTACCGGATCTCCGCTTCCAGGTCCCTGGCCCTGCATTCCCATTATACCGTCCATGATAAAAAGTTGTGGCTTTACGATGGAAAGAATATCCAGCATTATGTCCGCAAAACTAACCTTTCTTGGAAACTGAGCATGGTATTTTGCCTTGATAAGACCGGGAACGACTCCATACATGATCTTGCAGGCTAGTGTCATATATTGAAAGGAGTGGGTTTTAAGTTTCGGCAGCGCAATGACCTTATCGGCATTTAACACATAATCACAGACGGGAGACCTTTGCAATCGTTTGCCATTGGGGATATCAAGTTTCTTGACGCCTGTATCAAAGTTCAGAGGAATCTCTTCTTCTCTTGCTATTTTCTCGAGCCCTGAACGCTCATAGGCCTTTTTAAGATTTCTTTTGGAAAAGGGTCCTGCAGGGGAGTCTCCAATATACGGTTCTCCTCCTGCCGCTCTTACAGCCTTAGCCACAGCCCTTACAAATTCAGGGTGCGTGGTCACGGCCTTTTCCGGTTCTTTGCCTGATAATAGATTAACCTTGAGGAGGACTTTCTCGTTCTTTTTTACAAACTGCTCCATCCCCCCAAGGGGCACAAGGAGGGTTTCAATCCCTGGATCTGAATATGTGGCCTTAATAATGCTGACCTTTGCCATTTCTTTATCCCTCTAACAAATTGTTACGGTAATCCTGTCAAGAAGCTCCACGTGGCCTCCCCGCCCACTTTCAGGCCAGCCGTTGATGTATTGAGAAAATACCATAAAAATCTTGCTTTTAAAAGCGCACAATCACAGACAACATCTCTATAAAAAATAGATCGCCCTACCTTATCATCATCCTCATTCCATAATTTGAAATATTATTTCAACTCTTTGTAAAATCAACCGATTACTGACAATTCTTTGACAATATTTGTTAAATAATATTGGCCTTAAATCTAGTAAATTAAGATAACTTATTGATATCTATTAATTATATTTATTTCTTAACTGTATCTATTTAATTTTGCATGATTTTTGCAGGATTTAGACTTTGGCTTCTTGGTAACTTGTGAATTATTTTTAAGCACATATCACTGAGGACAGATTCCAATAATAAATTTAAAGTCAAAAAGGTGGCTGCATGGGAGATTTTGAAATCATTTACGAAACCAAGGGCAAAGCAAAAGAGTATGCTCCTTTAGGTGTTGAGCTTTATACAGGCTGCTCATACGGCTGCAAGTATTGTTTTGTCCCTAAAACGTTAAATATCAGCGTTGAAGAATTTCATAAAAACTACGGACCAGTAAAAGATGCCTTAAACAAATTGAAAAGAGATGCTGAATTGCTTAAAGCAAAACAGGACGATCAGGAAATCCTTTTATGCTTTCATTCAGATCCGTATCAACGTTTTACGGAGGAATACAAGAATATCACAGGACAAGCCATTGAGATACTCGTTGCAAATGACTTGCGTTTCACGATTTTAACAAAAAGTGGACTGCTTGGAACAAACCATTTTGATTTGTTATGGGACTATGAGAAATTTTCATTTGGTACCACTCTGATTTTCACTAACCAAGACGATGCTGATAAATGGGAACCAAATGCCGATAAAATAACTTCCAGGCTTGAAGCCATTAAGATGGCCCGCAATAAAAGAATAAAGACATGGGTGAGTTTAGAGCCAGTTATAGATCCGAAACAAGCCTTGCAACTAATTGATAAGTATCATCCCATTGTTGACCACTGGAAAATAGGAAAAATTAATTATCATCCCGAAATTGAAGCAAAGGTTGATTGGATAAGGTTCAGAGAAGAGGTTAAATCTTTGCTTGATTCATTAAAGGCTGATTATTATTTGAAAAAGAGCCTTACAGATTGGATTGATCCAGATTCAAAACAGAAGGATATAACAATGGCCACTAAAACAGGGGCACCAATTGCGGAGGAAAAAATGACTAAACCAGAATCGCCATGGACTGAAGGAGACATCCCGACCAGGAGAGGGAATTGTAATATCCTTGTGATTGCTCCGCATGGCTATAAAGACGATGATGAAAATACCTATGAGATGGCCCGGCAAATGGCTGATGAATTGGACTGTTACGCAGTTGTAAATCAAGTTTACCGGAGGTCATACGAAGAAAAAGATAAAAAACTCGGCAAACTCCTAACGGTGAACACTGATAAGGAAAATAAAATTGTCGATTTAAACAATATTGGCGAAGTTGAAACCAACTTGAAAAGCGAATACCTTGCCCCCATAGTTGATTTTAAAAATAAAATTGTTAACGCGTATGGTAATGCCTTTATAGTTTTAATCCATGGCATTGATGACGACAACATCAATGACGAAGATATGGTTGCAAAACTTGGCGGCCCGAAAGATTTGTTGATTGGTATAGGACAGTTAGGAAAGTCGGAAACAAAGGAAAAAGGTCTAATAAAAGAAAATGAAATAGACCGGTTTACACTCGGCAATTTCGAGGTTCATCGCCTCATAGAATCTTTTGACAACAATTCAATCAAAACAGCGCTCGCACCTATAAGATCTAGATATTGTGGCTGGGATACAAATAACATGAACCAGCTATTTAATCAGAAAAGGGAGCATAAGATTTACTACGACTCCAAGGTAAGATCCGTACAGCTGGAAATAAAGAAGAAAGATCGCAGAGAAGGGGCAGATCAGGCGCGAAAAACAGGCACTCTCCTCGCAAAGGCATTCACTGAATTTGTCGAACTTAACAAGCCGATCAAGAGGGTTAATATTGATGATATCCAGGTAAAAAAGGAAGCTGACAGGAAATGCATATTCCGGGTCGTTCTTGATTCAGATGCAGAAATAAAAGAACTGGCAGAGGACATTAAAATTAATGGACTGGTTCATCCGCTGGCCCTTCTTCAGAAAAAGGATGGCAAATACATACTCATTTCCGGTTATAGAAGGTTCCAGGCCCTCAAGCGGTTAGGGGAAAAATGGATTGAAGCCAAAATATTTCAGGAAGTAGAATTAACGGAACAAGAGCTCATAAACATCAGTCTTTCGGAAAACACCAAACGGCGGAATCTTAATCCGATTGAAATCGGCAACTTTTTTGAATCTGCTGCCAAACAATTAAATTTGAGCAAGAATGAGGAACTTGCAGATCTGTTCGGTGGAAGTCTCGGAGCAGGTGCTGCTGAGGGAACGGTTTCGCAATCAACAGTTAGCAAATATCGGAATCTGTTTAAAGTATATGCCACTGGCGAATCCAAAGCTATGATAGACGATATTATTAAAGGGGGGTTACAATTTAGCTTGGCAGCAGAGATATTGGTTCCGATTAATGTACAAGACCGGAATGCTCTTTATGAAATAATTGTAAGACCATTTAAGCCTACCAGACCCCAACTTAAACAGATCAAAAACATTCTTGAAAAGTTGGATAAAAGCCTATCGAACGCGTTAGCAATAAAGGAAGTAACGGAGGCTATTGAACAAGCAGCAGCTAAAGAAAATAAGACCACTGAACTGATAAAACAGCTAAATTCTATGATAGATCCTCTTCTTAAGCAAAAAACTGCATTTTACAAAGAGGTCACTTCTTTACGGAGGTCGGTTTTCGGCAAGGATGCGACCGATGATGATCTCAAAATTATCCCACCCCCCAGGATGTCTAAACCCGAAATCACACTTCAGTTCAAGCTCAAACAAGACGACTTCAAGGTAACGGCAGACAGGATTAAAAAGTTATTAAATTATAAAAAGGAGATTGAAAAACTTTGGGGGATTTTAAAAAAATAATTTTTCGCATGCGAAAATCGGCTCTATCCTAATCATTTTCAAACCCCTATCCAGAAAGGACATAATATGGAAATTGGCGACAAAATAAAAGCGATTTACGGAAATCTTGAAACGGTTATGAATGTTGAAGTGGCCCGGATAACAACATTCGAGTCGTTCTGCAAAAACTCCTGGTATCATCCAACGAAGATATTTCCGGTATTTTGGAGCGAAAATATTGGAAGGTATGTCAGCGTCCCGGAGGATTGAATATAACTATGTCCTCATAACCAGCAATTCATTTAAGTAGAGGAGAGGAATATGACAAAACATAGCAAGGAGAAGTTAAAAAACCCTGAAATGAGCGATGGGGGAAAGAACTGGAATGTTGTAACGGGTTGCGACAAGTATAGTGAAGGATGTCCGGTGCTATGCGCCCTTTTTCTCACTTGCCTACACACCAGATATTTTCTCCACCAATAATCATGCCAAACAACAATCTCCGTGTTCCCGAATTCCCCCATAATCAGTCATTTCAAGATAATAACGCTTATAGTCCTTCTGTGTGTATCAAGATGCTTTTGATACGCAGGAACACCCAAATGAAAGGAGGTGATACTTATGGAATTTGATTTTGGCGATATTTTAGGTTTAGGATTGGCTATTGGCGAAGAAATGTCGGAGGAAGAATTGGAACGGCTTCGGATCGAGCGAGAGTTCGAAAAGGATGATGAGGAATTACTGGATAAGGAGGATACAATTTAACTGCCTTTTGGGGTACAGAATCCTATACCCCAAAATGGCGTGAAATTACAAATCCATTATTTTAATATAAATAATTGTCGTTGGACGAAGATGACTTGATAGTGGTCTCAATCAAAATTTTCTTGACTTGACAGCCCTCTTATATGATATTTTTATATCAATTGTTGTTGTGAATGGTGATAACACAAACATATAAAAGGGCTATAAGCAAAAAGGAAACAGCTACCTGCATTCAAACAAGGGAGGGATTGTAAAATGGAAGAACCTTTAATTTTAAAAAATATGAAGTATAGAGAGTATATCGATTATGCTGATAAAGTAATGGCACAAGCTGAACAGAAATATGGTCATAAAGTTCTAAGAAAACGAATAATGTTAGGTTATTTATCTGATTCCACTAAACCAGTTCCGGGATATGAAGGTGGTATAGTATCATTCAAATTTCATGACCTTGTTATGGATAAAACACATAATCTTAATATCAAAAAAGATTTATTGGAATTAGGGTTAAAGTCGCATGGTAAGAATAAGATTGTTGGGGTAATTATTTCCGACATAATAGATGAAACAGGAAAGTTAAACAAAAATGGTGTATGGTTTATTTTGGAGATGCCCGAAGAATCTGATAAATTTATCGAGGAAATAAAAGAAGAAATAAGAGAGACAAAAAGAAAGGAAAAATAATAATGAAAAAAAATATAATTTTAAAAATTGAAGATATAGTTCAAACAGCTAAAAAAGAAATGGAAGAGTTTGAAAAGGGAGGGTATGAAGTTTCAGAACAACAATTTGTAAAAGGCTATTTGTCTAAAAATTATACTGATGTTGAAAAGTTTATCAAAGTTGAAGGATTAAAAGAATCTGTTAATGTTGAAGGATTTAAAGGAGTGATGTTAGAATTTTACGATTTTTTATATGATGAAACACTTCATATTTATGCACAAACTGCTGATGTTATAGAAGAAGCTTACAAGACTTTTGGTAGAGATGAATTAGTTGGTGCAATTATTTCCAACGTAAAATCTATTGATGACCTTATAACATACAATAATTTCTTATGGATATTTTTTAAGTGGACTGAAGAATATGATAAGGCACTTGACAAAGCCAAAGAATAAATAAGAGAGATAAAAAGAGAGGAAAAATAAAACAAAGGAAGGGGCGTTGATTAGGACCGAAATAGAATATGATGTTAAGGAAGATATGACGAATTTATTAGAAGACCTATATCCACTCATCTGCAGCATAATGCCAACCTCATCAAACCCACAGTCCATTTATCCAGTTAAAGCCGATAGAGTTCCAATTATGTAATAGAATCCAAGGCAATCTGTTAGGAAAGAAAGGGTGTGATTGGGGGGAAAAGCGGTGCATCTTAGCAGGGACAGCCGGTCCCCAAGATAACAGACAATTCACAAAATCCTCTATCCAACCGGTTAATCAATTTCCGCACATACGGAAATCATAAAAATATCGCTTACGCAGAATTCTGCGGAACCGATTTTACGTGTTTATCCTAATCGTCCAAACTTGTGAGACCGTCCAATGATCGTCCGTTTTAACTGATTGATTTTATAGTGTCTGGACGATGTGGACGATAAGGACGATGATTTGCATAATCTCATTGTGGACAATCAATTCGATTGTTGATTTCGAGTCATAACCATCAGTGAGGTGGTTTATGCAGGTGATAAAAGGCAGTAATCGTGTATTGTAATGACGGCCGGGCTAACAGGCTGGATTTGCTTGTTAGGCATTTATTGACAATGTGCTTCACCAAGTTTCACCCAATCGTCATTTCGGGTGAGCTTAATGATATCTATAATTTGAACCCACACTTTTTTACCTTTGAACCCATAGTCATAGAGGACTTGACATACGTATTCTGCGTACCCATCCCGACGTGTTCCGTCGTCAATCACACCAACTTTAAAAATGTCCTGTGCAGTCCACACTGCATCTTTGGCAGTTTTTTCTTCGTTACTTTGAAACAGTTTTTTTACTTGCTCATGCTGTGAGCTAAATGATTCGGCATTTGAATGGGTTACAACTGTCATGGCAGCGACACTAAACATAAGCGCTAAAGCCGTGTTTAAAATAGTTTTCATTTAATTCTCCTTTGCTATGCCTAACATGTTGCTCACGGGACGCGGTTTATTGCGCTTCCGTGCAGCAAATTGTTAGCAGGGGATTTGGTCAATTATTTAAAATATTTCCAACATAAATGTTGTTTTTGGTTCTTTTTTTGACCCACCATGGGTTGAAAGCAACTCATAATAAAGCATATTGTAGCGCCATTTTTTTGAACCTATCCTTTCAGCATCAAAAGAATACGTTTCAGCACCAACTGCGGTAATAAAAGGGGCATTTTGCAAAAACCCAGTAGTTTCAACAATAATATTTTTGTCTTTTAAATTTACTTCAATATTCTTTATTTTCTCATATGCACCATGGTCGAATGTTACTATGCCTTGATCATTAAAGATCAAAAAAGGCCTAAGCTGGTTTGATAATTTCTTTATGTAGGCTGTGTCAGTGATTTTTTGCTCGATCTTGGAGTCAAGGTAGCTGTCGGCAGCAATAAAGAGACCGATAATTGTTGCAACAAAACCTACTATGCCAAAGACGTAGGTATTTTGTTTTATGAATTCATTAAGTTTTGACATTGATTTTCCCTGCTAACATTTTATGTAAAATTGTCTTTTTATCGCTACTATCTTTAATGAGACATTTTTCAACGAAAGAAATTTTTGAGAACAGAGACTTAATCACTCACAGATACCTTGCCAGTACATGAAAATTTACATGATGTCAATATGTTAAGATATGATTAAGTGATCGCAACATTATCAGGCATTAGTCCTGATGTCAAATTTATCGTATCTTTCTCCGCCGGATTTATTCTGATTATTTTCACAGCACCGTATTAATCATTCCGTATCAATTACAATAGCCTCTTAAAACAACAATACCTTGACTTTATGAGTGTTTATGATAATTCACAAACGACATTTAATTATACCTGAACCGTAAACTACGGAGAGCCATGAAATGAATGCGATGACCCCATTTCTCGGATAGAGAGGTGGGGTTTTTTGTTTTTTGAGGATTGTTCATGGTTTAAGCCAGATAGGAATACAGTCTTTATGAAAAATTGCCCAAAGTGCAATCATCAACGTCAGGAAAAGGATGTTGAATGTCCTCAATGCGGAATAGTGTATAAAAAATACGAAACTTACTTCGAAGCTAAACAGCGCATAGAAGAAGAAATTGAAAAACAAGAAATTGAAAAATTAGCAGAAAAGGAAATTAAAAGAAAGTTGCGAAAGGAGACTAAAAGGAAAGTAATTACTATAATAGCAATTATTTGGGTTGCTGTTATAATCCTTTTTGGATTAATCGAACCAGAGGTTTCAACATGGGCATATTTGATAGTTGGAGCACCGATAATTGCTTTATCGTTATTGGCGATTTATGTTGTTGGCGGAGCAACTGGGAGTGTGATTATAGATTGGATAGCTGAAACTTCAGATAGAGAGAAAATAAAAAGAACTATTTTAAACTTTGTAAAAATAGCAATTGTTTTCATAATTCTTTATTTTCTTTTATATCTAATCGGAGGTTAAGATGAAAGGACTTGGATTTTATAGAAAAAATGAAATTGACTGTTATGCATTACATTATTTCCCAGATACTAAACAAGCTGAAGCATTACATATGATTATCCCGGTAGTCGGCACCATTACGGGTGTCGGGAGGCCCGTTGTTTTTTTGGAAAATATCGAAAACGAAGAAGAAGCTGTTAAAAAGCTTAAAGAGGCAGTTGATAAAATATAATTTCCGCCCGCTCAATTACTTCTCAAAACACGTCTAATATCATTCCAAATTGCTCTTTTGGCAGCGCCAGGAGCTCGTTTTTAGGCGTTCTGTCTTCACCCTATACCCAAGTGTTCCCCAGACAGTTTCCCCAATTTGAAACCATTTGTTCGCCAGCCTTAATCCGCATCATGGTCGTCTTGTTTTAATCCTGCCTGGAAATATTATTTACCACCCTTTTGAATAAATCTCTTGATCTATTCCCCCATTTTCACCTGATTTCATAATTCATATTTCTGCCAGATATTCTTCTAATCCGCGCCGGTTCGCTATTTCCATAATCGTTGTCATAACCAAATTTCCCCGGAAAAATATCGCCTCCGGCACCCGGTGGGTGGAGAAGGTGGACATTTCGCAACGACGATTATAGCCCCCACCCCCCCTCTGATTTTTCCAGAAACCCGTGTGGTAGAACTAATGAAAGGAGGTGATCTGTTTTGTAAAGGTTAATTTTGAGAAGATATTTTGAGATACCTGTAATTGATATGAATTGAAAAGGAGGATCAAATGAAAAATTATCTTATTTTTGGTACGTTCATCGTTGTAATATTTTCAGCTTTTATTTGTACTGTTGAAGGCGAGGAAGCAAAATTTGTTGATCAGCCGGTGGTATCTAAAAATGAAACTGTTAAATCCAATGAATTCTATAACGAAGGCACAAAACAATTGAAATTGGGGCATTATGAAAAAGCAATATCATTATTTCTTAATGCTGTCGTCGAAGATAATGAAGATGTTGATTCCTGGGATCATTTGGGAGTTTGTTACCGGCGAACCGGCCAAACGGGTAAAGCCATTCAAGCATATTTAACAAGCATTAAAATTAATCCCTATAACATCGTGCCTTACACAAATCTGGGTTTAATTCACATTAATCTTAAAGATTATGAGCATGCAAAACTTTTTTATAACGTCGCAGTCGAATTGGATAAAGATAATCCAGAAGGATATTACGGGTTAGGATTGGTGAACCAAAATATGGGATTACATGATGACGCAATAAAGCATTACCTTACAGCGGCTGAACTTTATGAGAAAAACAAATCTCCTTTTTGGCTCCTCGCTGTTTCATGTGGGTAAGTCAAAGTTTAACTTACCAGCGATGAGATAAATCATAGTAATTAAATTCCGTTTTGTTCGGTAGCCACGAGCCCTGGCTTTGGCC
>Ga0075114_10001998_pt1 | contig 10687 bp, 13 predicted proteins | sample AntAceMetag02UKM_FD_69784 | JGI IMG/M metagenome (GOLD analysis project Ga0075114, IMG submission 69784) | Saline lake microbial communities from Ace Lake, Antarctica - Antarctic Ace Lake Metagenome 02UKM | ecosystem: Environmental > Aquatic > Non-marine Saline and Alkaline > Saline | place...
ATCTCCGAAAGCTCGATTTCCATTCCGGCAATATCAAACAACCCCGGCATATGGTCTTTGTCAAACTCCACAAGAATGTCAATATCACTGCCCGGCTCTAATTCATCACGCAGAGCAGAGCCAAAAAGAGACATCCTGGTTATATGATGTCTCCGGCAGAATGTTTCCAGCTCCGCTCTGGAGATATAATCAGTGAGTTTGAACATAATACACCTCTCTTTTTATAGTGATATAACTCTTAAACTTTCAATGCCCCGGTCGTCTATGATTTTTACTGCAATTTTAGCGTTGTCCCCCTTTTCAAAAGGAAGTGAGACAGTGCCCTTAAACGTCTCGATCTTTTCTTCGTCAATTTCTGAGAGGGATCTGCTGTTAGTTGACATCTTCCTCTATCTCTTTAACGCCGCTCTTAAGTTTAGGCTTGCAGGACATTCTCTTTTCATTATTTCAGTAACCTGCGCATATGTCGTTTCAGAGAAACAGTCAACAGTAGACCCCCACCCTCTATTGAATTCAGCAGCGATGAAAAGGGGGGAGGCTCATAGCTCATCATGTTTCTATACTCCCTATCTTTTTTGGTCTCTAAACGAACCCTATTCGGGACCTCATTTTTTCAACTTTGTCTGAAGAAAGCACTGGAGGATTTTCATTTATAGCCTGGTACAGATCGTCTGGCCGGATGGGCCTCACTTCCTGGAGTGCCAGTCTCGCGGCCTCGTTCACAACGTTTTCGATTTCAGCACTGGTGTAGAATTCGCACTTTTCTGCCAGCGTCAACCAGATCATTTTCTCTTGAGGCCGGTCGGCCATGTGGAGTCGCAACATTTCTAAACGGGCCTCAAGGTCCGGTGGGCCGATGAAGATCTTGCGATCGAACCGGCCAGGCCTCAGGATGGCTGGATCAATGCTTTCGATGAGGTTCGTTGCTGCAATCACCAATATTCTGTTTTTCCAGCAATCGCTTAATTGGACCAAGAACTCGTTCACTTCGCTTTTGTAATGGTGGCCTAAATCCTGCCCCGCTCTGTTTGGGACGAGAGCGTCCAACTCATCGAGAAATACAAGGGCCGGCGCATGCTTTTTTGCACTTTCGAATAGACCCCGAATTTGCTTTTGACCTCCGTGCACGTAAATACTGGCAAGGTCAGACGACGGTCCTCTTGCAATGTAGGGTCGTCTCCGAAGAGGGGCATATCATACTCAATCACGTGATCCAGCAGGCGTAAGGCACGTGCCTTTTGGTTCCTTGCGATATAATGCTGTGCCTTTCGAGCCCAGGGAAAGTCATCAGCCTGCAGAGATCTCAAATCCGTCATCATTCACAATCCATTATGATGTTTCAGTGTTCGATAGGCGCTGCCTATTGATCAAATTTTGCTGCCGAGTCCTCGTAATCCCCAACGATTTTAATTTTCATTTAATGTTCTACCTCACGGGTCTCCGGTGTTGAAAAGAGTGACTCCGCCGGATCGTTTCCATAATTCATTCCACCATCCCTCTCAGTTTGGCAAATAGCTTGTCAATATAACCATCCCTGTCGTCCTGCATGAAAAGCACATGCATATTCTCAAGTTCCTCACGGGTTTTGTCCCATTTCAATTGTGGATATTTGGTCCATGAAAGGATAAAGCTGTTGAGGACTACGTCGGGGTCATTTAGGCGCTGTTCGATTTCCTTGATACGTTTATATAATTTGATCTTTTCATCGCCCAGGCCGCTCCCGTGGAGCAGCCCATGGGGCTCGAGAAAAGTGACATACTGTTTGTCGGCTGTCAGCATCCACAGGATGAAATCAGGGTGGAAACGGCCCGCCTCGAAAAAGCCTACGCCCTTACCTCGGCTCATGTTCCGCAAAAGAAAAAGCTCAATGTCGTCCTTCTCCAGAATGGTGTTCTGCTCCTCACTCCAGGTCTTCAGGTCAACTACAAACTGGTATTCGCTTTCGTTCAGAACCACCGGCTGGATGATTATTTTACCCCCTTTTCTGACATGAAAAAGCGGCTGGAACAGGTGCCTGCCGAAGCTGCACGCACGTAGATCCCCCATTTGCAGAAGATCCTTTTTTTGGCGGCAATGTCTTTCTTTATCTGCTTGATGTTATTGATCAGCATCTGGTCGTCCCCATCCACGATGAGCTGGTAATCGCACCAGAATCCGTCGGTTCTCTCCCTGTCTTGATCCGGGAAATTGTCATCAGCTTCCGTCAATTCTCGCAGCTCCAGCCTCGGCTCGATGTATGCGCGCTTGGCATAGTTGTAATAGTGGTTGCAATAGCGTTTAAGCAGTTCCGCGGCAACCTGTTGAAGGAGCAGGACGCCCTCATAGCTTGCGGGGTTCAGCCTGGCTTCGGGAAGATAGAGGGTGTACCAGCCGGGATTCTTCAAAAGGCCATAGATGCCGTCTTTGGAAATATTCAGATTGTACCAGCTCCGTTCGCGCTTGAACCGCTCCATTTCAAAAAACAGGGTATCATAATCCAGCAGGGCCAGGTGTTGTTCTCTCAGGCTGGCCTTGGTCTTCCGGGTCGTCAGGTCGCTTTCTTGGGACTGGATGCTCTGGATGCGGGGGTACCAGTCCGCCACGACCGGATTATCCGTAAAATAGGCCGGCACCTCCCCCAGAGTGGGAACCGGCGCGTCCCGTTTGAAATCATATTCCCTGCCGTCTGACCGCTTCCGCTTGGGTCGCAATATTTTGAGTCTCTTGCCGAAATCGTAAGTGACATTCAGGGGGATGGTGATAATCTTGCGACGTTCATTGCCCGGCAGCCCTTCTTCCTTGAGGAACTCCCGGAACCGGTCCATGAAATCCGCTTCAATGCCGAACACGTTCAAGGTCTCCAGTTCTTCGATGAACTCAGGATGTCACAGATTTCCGGGACGTCCATCAATAAGTAAGTAACTCATTCAAAAAGCTGATATTAAGCGTTTTTTTGTAACTTTACAGTTGACTGTGTTGAATTATTCCCCCATCCTGATCGCATATCGGTCACTATGCGCTTTTCCAAGGTGACCGTAATATGCCCCGGTCTCATTTACACCGAAAATATCATCACTTTTTTTTACCACGGATGACACGGATTTCCCGGATAAAGAAGCTTATTATCTGGAGTGAGGGACTGGGCTCAGCCCTTGAGAGAACAAATAGATCCTAAGTTCCTTAAGAATTTTTCTTAGCGGCTTGTTCGTTTTCGCCTCCGCTGAGAACCTCTGATACACCTTCGCCACAGCAGAATAGCTGAGTTCTCCAAATAGATGTCCGATTTATGGAGCGGCGCGCTATTTCTCGTCAAGTGTATCCAATTGTTCGGCTTTCTTGAGGTTGTCTATATCGATCTTGTCTTGCGGCCTCCCGCTTGCCTTTTTTGCGCAGATCAGGTCAGATCTCGAAATAAATGGAATTGTATGGTCATACAACTCAATTACCTCACGGTTTTTCCATGCCTCTTCAAATTCGATTCCCGGAATCGACATCATAAATATCAATCCGCAAAGGCGGTCTTCCCATTTGGTAGAAGTAATCCTTGTGGGTGAAGTCATCTGCGGTAAGATTTGCCAGCGGTGCGCCAAATTCCTTCAATGCCGTGTACACCGCGTCGGCATTCTCGGGGTCAGTCGCTATCCATACATCAAGATCTTTAGTGAATCGCGGCTCGCTGTATTTCATTACGGCATAGCCGCCAACAATGAGATAGCGGATCTCATGCTTTTTGAAAAGATTCAACAGTTCTTTGAAGTCGGGACTCGTAAGCATCTTTACCTCGAATCAAGAAGTAGTCATGCAGCATTTCCCATACTGCCTCAAAAATGGCACGATCACCCTGGGACTGCCAGAAACGAATATCGAATAAACGCCTGTCATCCACGATACGCTGGTAGTTTTCCCCTATTGTTCTCATTTCCTCTCCTGCCGATGGACTTTTGCGAAAAAGCGATGGGACTGAAGGGTTGCTGTTGAATAAATTATTTAGTGCCCGAACGAAAACTAGGATTTTTTGTTCAGATCAAGGGAGGCAAAAATTTTAACCGCAGGAATACATTGAGTATTTCGAGGATTAAAATTTGAGCCTGACGCAGATATGGGCGAAAAAGACAGTTTTCATTCAGGCACTATTTACGAAATCAGATGATCTAATTCTAACAAAAAAGGCAATAATAATGTGAGAGCCTATCTCTCAGAATGTCTGGAACTATTTGATAATAAAGACTTTATTGGTTGAATTGAAAATTTCAAATATTTTTGGCTAGCTTTTAGGCGATTTTGTATCAGGGACGAACTCTTTTAGGCGAGTTATTTCCGATTCCGATTCTTTGACCAGTTTATCCCAATCATCAGGTGGATGCCCATTGTTCAGCATTTTTTTGAATGTTCGATAAGCATCCGTTTTACTGTTGTATTTCCGCTTTGTGCCCTCGTCATTGACCCAAGCAAAAACAATTACTTTGCTTTTTGAGTGATATCGAAAGAAGAGGCGATATTGTTGAAAGAACTTTGCACGAAACCAATGTTTGTGAGTATCTCCGAGTGTTGTTCCCAAACGATAATCTGCAAGCGTCGGGTCTTGCGGGATAATTTCAAAAGTCAGTTTCACAATTGCCGCCAGCCGTTTTGTGGCATTCTTTTTAGTGTAATTGGCGGGGTCTTTCCGGCGCAGGGATTCAACCCTCGCCATTAGTTCTTCAAGCTGGTTTATGAACAGTGTATGACCGAATACATTCCACCCCTTAATGACTAAAGGCTTTGATTTTGGCAAACCTAATCGTCCTCATCAGAAAGTGGGCAATCCAAGTCACTTTCAACGCCAGACACAAGTAACCGGACACGGTCAAGCAGATCAGAACCTATGGGACTGACATGCAGAGGATTTTGGCTGATATCATTAGCCAAGAAGGTCAGGAACTGACCCAATACAGGATCATCTTCATTCTGATCTGCACGAGACATAAGTACCTTTCCGTCAGGTTGGACAGTATAACGTATTTTGTCGCGCTTTTTTAAACGCAGCACCTTTCTTACCATATCTGGTATTGTTGTTTGGTATCGGTTTGTCAGCGTGGAATCGGTGTATAAAGATAGTTGGGACATAATAATCTCCAAGCAGATATATTTTACTCAAATAATATATAGCGTAATGCAGTTGCATTACATTGTCAAGTGGAAATACATGAAAGGCCAACAGTAAGGGAACACCTTCCCCTAAAATCTAATCTTTTGCGGTTATGACGTCATGTCCCGAATTTCTGAGAAAACGAAGGGCATTCATCCGTTCCTGGGCAAGCTCGGGATTTTCGATCTCCTGCACTCGCTCATGCAATATCAATTTTTTACGAAATCAAATGGCCTAATTCTAACAAAAAAGGCAATAGTAAAGCAAGAAAGATCGGTTCAATCAAGCCATCCCGTTGGATGCTTGCAGCAAGTCCTTTGAGTTTATTTTCCTCAAAATGTTGACGCCGTTGAAAAGGGGAAGGATCAATAGCCTGAATTTCAATGATTGTCATTTGGCCATGCTCAGAGGATTCTTCGGGCATAAGGGTGCCTTTCAGTGAGGAAAAAAGTTGCAGTTTCACGTAATGTAGGGTAGTTTTTCCACAGCGTCAATAGTTTCCAATAAAATCGGTTATCGCAAAGTTGATGGTCGGTTTGTCTGAACAGGAGGCTTTTATGGAAAAAAGACCAAAATCCCCCTTTTATGGGTTGGCCGTATTCATCCTTTCTATCCTCATATCTGCAGCGATAGGGTGTGAAAAGAAGGAGAACCCTATCAAAGTGGGGTTTGTGGGAGGCTTGACCGGCAGGCTTTCTGATCTGGGGACAGCGGGCCGGAACGGTGTGATATTGGCTGTAGAAGAGATGAACAGCAGAGGCGGTATCAATGGGCGGCCTGTCGCGCTTATTACAAAGGATGACAAGCAGAATCCAAAAGAGGCACTGAGGGTTGACCGGGACCTGATAGATGAAGGTGTGGTGGCCATCATAGGACACATGACCAGCGCCATGTCCATGGCTGTACTGCCATTCATGAATAAAGAGAAGGTCTTAATGATCAGTCCCACCACCAGTACCAATAAGGTGACAGGTATTGATGACTATTTAATCAGGATGGTACCTCCCAATAAATCAGAAACAGATCACTTAGCGCGCCACGCATTCAAAGTGATGGGTCTGAAAAAGATGGCCGCCATCTATGATCTGTCCAATCGCGTCTTTGGAGAAGGGTTTCTCAACAATTTCGGAGACGAGTTCGAAGGCCTTGGAGGAAAGATCATACATGTAGAGACCTTTACTTCAGGAAAGGATATGGATTTCGTGAAATTAGCCGAGTCACTGCTCAAGTCTGATCCTGACGGGATGCTGATAGTGACAGGCGGCCTTGATGCTGCCATGATCTCCCAGCGCATCAGAGTGACGGGCTCAAAGGCCCCTATCATTTCATGCGCCTGGTCCATGACGGCCGATCTCATACATGACGGCGGGCCTGCAGTGGAAGGCGTTGTTTTCTCTCAACTGTTCAACAGGGAAAGCCGGCAGAAAACCTACCTGGAATTCAGGAAACGATTTGAAGAACGTTTCGGTGAAGCGCCAAATTTCGCTGCTTCGCACGGATATGAGGCAGCCCTTGCCCTGCTCAAGGCATTATCAAAAACCGTCGATCCGCAAGAACTAAAGGCCACCATACTGCAACAGGGCGTATTTGAGGGTGTTCAGGGGGATTTCAACGTGGATAAATTCGGGGATCCCCAACGCAAGCGGTTCATAATCACTCTTAAGAATGGTCAGTTCCAGACTGCAGAAAATGTCAGCCAATAACTTTTGCCCCTTTACTGGGGAGTAGAGGAGAGTCACCCGGCTCCCTATGACAGCTAACAGTGAATATCTCCAAGCGAGGAGTAGAGAATGAAGGTCTCTTTTAGCTTCAAAAACACATTGATTTGCAATTTCATTCTCGTTGCCATATTGCCTATCATTCTAATAGGTTTCATTACCCTACATGTTTTTACCGGATACTTAGAGAAAGAGATTACTCGCAAAAACTTCCTTTTGGCCAAATCTGTCAGCGGGGAAATAGGGGCATTCCTTGATCAACCTAAGGACATGCTGAGACAGATAGAGACAATGATCGAAGGGGGCGGCTTGACCAATGAGGATCTGTTCGTAGCTTCCCTGGAATCTATTATTTCCAACTATCCTGTTTTTGAGATGATTGAGGTCATCGATCAGGAGGGATTAGTCAAAAAAGTCGTCCCTTTTCGGAAAGATTATATCGGCCTCAATCTGTCGGGCAAGCCCTTTTTTAAGGAAATAGAGAAGGTCAGGGATTTTCACTGGTCATCCACCTTTATTTCCCCTTATACGGGGGAGCCAACCTTAACCATTGCCCTACCCCTGCGAAAGGGGGTTTTGGCCGGGATTTTGAATCTGGGTATACTCGGCGATTTCATCGACCGTTTGAAGAGAGGCCCCATGGAAATCGGCGTGGTTGACCAAAACGGAACCTTTATTGCCCATTCTGCCAGGTCAAATGTCTACCAGCGGGTCAATGTGCGCGCACTTGAGGGCATTCGTCAGGCCCTAATGGGCATAGAGGGGAACTACCGTGTCCGGCAGGGGGGACAAGAGGTGTTTCTAAGTGTCGCTCTTGTTCCGCAAACCGGCTGGCCCGTGGTGGTTATGCAAACGGTCGACCAGGCATTTGCTCCAGTAAATAGAGCGAGAAATATCTTCTGGGCTGGGATCGGACTGGCCGTTATTTTGGCGCTGATCATGGCGCTTTTCAGAGTGAAAACGATATTAAGGCCCCTGTCCCGGCTGATCTCAAACGCCAAAAAGATCGCCAAAGGAGATTATGATTTCCCTCCTCAGCCAAAGAGTTATCCTGAGATTGATGAGCTGTCAGGAGATTTTAAGATGATGGCAGAGGCAGTAGCCGGCCGGGAGGAAACCCTTCAGCAATCAGAAAAGAGATTCCGAGACCTGTTTAATTCCATTAGCGATCTTGTCTATACCCAGGATCTCGAAGGACGGTTCCTCTCGGTAAACCCGGCAATGAGCAAGCTCTTTGGGCCTGATCAAGCGGAACTCATCGGACGTAAGGCTGCAGATTTCATGAAACCGGAGTCGAGGGACCGGCTTGAACGCGAGTACCTGGGGCGGATTAGGAGAGACGGCTATTATGAGGGGGTTTCAAGCTACTTCGCAAAGGATGGTTGCAAAATATATGTCGAGTATCGCAGTTCATTAGTCGAGTCAGGGGATGAAAAGCCCTATATCAGCGGCACGGGTAGGGATGTGACCGAACGGGTCCTTGCGGAAAGAGAGATCAATAAGCTCCAGGAACAGATGCTCCAGTCGAAGAAGATGGAAGCCATCGGCACCTTAGCAGGAGGGGTTGCCCATGATTTCAACAATCTTCTCATGGGCATCCAGGGAAACGTTTCTCTGATGCTCATGGATCTGGATCGCGGCACTCCCCATTACGAGAGACTGAGAAACATGGAACAACAGATTCGCAGGGGAGCGGATCTGACAAAACAACTCCTCGGTTTTGCCAGGGGCGGTAAATACGAGGTCAAACCAACCGATATGAATGGACTTATCAGGAATCAATGTCGAATGTTTGGCCGCACAAAGAAAGAGATCACTATTCAAGAAAAATTTAAAAAGGATCTCTGGGTAGTGGATGTGGATCAAGGACAGATTGAGCAGGTTTTATTGAACCTTTATGTCAATGCCTCGCAGGCCATGCCCGGGGGTGGAGAGCTTTCTGTACAAACGGAAAATGTTATACTTGATAAGGAGTATGTTAAACAGTTTGATTTAGCGCATGGTAAATATGTGAGGATTTCGGTGACCGACATGGGGGTGGGAATAGACGAGAATGTCTTAGAGAGGATATTTGATCCTTTTTTTACCACAAGGGCAATAGGGAAAGGGACCGGGTTGGGGCTTGCCTCGGCTTACGGCATTATCAAGAACCACGGCGGTATTATCGATGTTCATAGCGAAAAAGGGAAGGGCAGCACATTTAATATCTACCTGCCAGCGGTAGACGCAGAAAGCCTGGCGCAAAGGGCAGAGAGCGAAAGGGAACCTGAAATAGTCCGAGGTTCGGAGACGATTCTCCTTGTGGATGATGAGGAAATGATAATTGATGTTGGCGAAGATATGTTGAATATGATGGGCTATAAGGTCTTGATTGCGAAGAGCGGAAAGGAGGCAATAGAGATCGTTGGCAAAGTGCATGGGGCGAAGCGCAGCACTATACCCTCTGCGCCTGATCTGATCATCTTAGATATGATCATGCCTGATATGGGTGGTGGTGAGACCTTTGACAGACTGAAAGAGATCGACCCTGACATAAAGGTGCTTCTTTCAAGCGGCTATAGCATCAATGGCCAGGCGACCGAAATATTAGACCGTGGATGTAAAGGCTTTATCCAGAAACCTTTCAATATCCAACAACTATCGCTAAGAATAAGGGAGGCTTTGGATTAACCCTGACTTCAACACGGAATGAACGGAGTAAACATGAGGATATTGGTTGTTGAAGATGACACGAAGATCGCCTCTTTTATTTCAAAGGGTCTGAAAGAGGCAGGCTTTGCCGTTGATGTGGCCAACGACGGGGTTGACGGTCTTCATCTCGGAGAGACCGAGCCCTATGACGCGGCCGTGGTGGATATCATGCTCCCCGGATTAGATGGGATTTCCCTGATTGAAAGGCTTCGTACAAAAAGAATTACGACTCCGGTTATCATCCTCAGTGCAAAGCGTTCTGTAGACGATCGCGTCAAGGGTCTCCAGAGTGGGGGCGATGACTACATGACAAAGCCCTTTTCATTTTCAGAACTCTTAGCTCGAATCCATGCCTTGATCCGAAGATCGACCCGGGAGTCGGAACCCTCTTCCCTCAGCGCAGGAAGTCTGACCATAGATCTCCTGGCCCGTCAAGCCAAACGTGGTGACCAGGATATCAGTCTCCCCTCCCGGGAGTTTGCGCTACTGGAGTATCTTATAAGAAACAAGGGCCGCATTATTTCTAAGACCTCCATCTTGGAGCATGTGTACGATTACAGCTTTGACCCCCAGACTAATGTGGTGGATGTATTAGTCTGCAGGTTGCGCAACAAAATCGATAAAGATTTTGATCGGAAAATGATCCATACTGTCCGCGGAATGGGATATGTCCTCAAAGAAGAGCAGTAAAGCCGGGTTAACTTTCAGTTTGCAACTGAGTGTTCTGTACGCCCTTTTTTTTGTCATCAGTTCAGGCGGCCTGTTCGTAGTGGCCTACTATCTCATAGATAACCTGATTGAACAGAGGGAGCAGGAAATTGTCCGGGACCGTATCCAGGAGTACCGGGCATGGTATGAGGAGGGAGGAATCCGCGCCCTTAAGGCCCGCTTTGATGAGCGGACCGATACTGCCCGAGATATCCTCTTTGTCCGCATTGTGGGCCCGCTGAACCAGGTTTTGTTTGTCAGTATCCCTAAGGGATTTAAAGGATTTGATTACGATAAACTAAAGGTTATTCCGCGCACTGAGAAGGATTTATGGCTTTCCATCAAGGGCCAAGCCGAGAAAGGCGTATGGACCATTGGTGTGGCTCCTTTGCGTGGAGGGCTTGAACTCCAGGTCGGTAAGAGCTCAACCCAAAGCCAGGAATTACTTTCATTTTTCAGGACC
>Ga0075114_10001999_pt1 | contig 10686 bp, 11 predicted proteins | sample AntAceMetag02UKM_FD_69784 | JGI IMG/M metagenome (GOLD analysis project Ga0075114, IMG submission 69784) | Saline lake microbial communities from Ace Lake, Antarctica - Antarctic Ace Lake Metagenome 02UKM | ecosystem: Environmental > Aquatic > Non-marine Saline and Alkaline > Saline | place...
CAGACTTCTTTCAACGCCATCCCGACGCCCCGTTGACACCAGCTTGCCTTTGAGCTACAATCCAGTCAGATGGCAAGTGTCATTCAAGGTTACGACATCGAAGCGGCCATCATGATAATCGAATACATCAATGCAGCAATTATCCTGCGAGATCCGCCAGTAGTGAGAACTATCCAGGCCGATGAGGTAACAGCAGAGAACACGGTTGACCACCTGGTGGGCCACTAGGACGATAGTCTCGTCGGGATGCCGGGCGAGGATATCCTGCACAAAAAGCACAACCCGTTCTCGCAACTCGCCCAGCGTGCCTCCTTTGGGCGGACGGATGAGGTGTGGTTCCGTATACCAGCGAGGGAGGAGATTTGGGGACATTTCTTCGGCTTCCTCGGGTGTCAGTCCCCCCCAGGCCCCGAAGTCGATGTCCCTAAGTCCCTCGTGGGGCACGACCGTCAGGCCATGAGGCTTCGCGATGGCCACGGCGGTTTGATAGGCGCGAGAGAGAGGGCTGGAATAGACGGCGGAGATGGGGGAAGGGGCAAGGCGGCGGCCGACGGCACGGGCTTGCGCGAGGCCGGTATCATTCAGAGGCACGTCAATGATGCCCCTGAAGCGCACAACGCGATTCCACTCTGTTTGGCCGTGCCGGACCAGGATGATGCGGGTCATGGATTCCTCCTTGGGTGTCAGATCGGTAGAGTAGATTGTACGCCAGGGGGCACAGGCCGTCAAAAGGCCGCTATGCCAAGTCAGTACCAAGATCGTAGTCACCCCGAGCACGTCGAAGGGTGACAGCCCGGTCAGAGTCGCATCCTTTAACAGGCTCTGGATGCTCACCGTACAAGGTTTTAGGCAACACTCATCCTGAGCTCGCCGCTGCATGGCAGCGGGAGGGCTTAAGGGCGGTCGCTTTGTTTCACGTGAAACAAAGCGACTGTCATCCAGGGCAGACGGTAGTTGCCCACAAGCCCCAGCGCACTGATAAACGCTATCATCGCTGAGAGAACAGAACACTCAGAGAAAGCCCTTTTGATCGTCTCTGCGGCCTCAGCGGACTCTGCGGTGAGACCTGGCGCCTGATCCCACGATGCGTCAACAGCGGCCACAATCCGGCCGCAGATCTTCGTCACTGTTTCACGTGAAGCATTCAGGTGGCGACAAAGGAAGAGAGATGCCCGAGAACGATACGCACGACTACTGTGACTACGAAGCCAGCGACTATCGCACCGCTTTCTGGGGCGATAGTAAGCGCGCATACGAGGACGCGGCGGAACGCATCGCCCTGCGCCGCCTCCTTCCCCCTGTTGGGGGACGGTTGATCGAAATTGGGGCCGGATTTGGCCGTCTGGCCGATCTATATGCAGGCTACAGGGAGGTTATCCTCCTCGATCCGGCTGAGTCCATGTTGCGGCAGGCGCAGGAACGGCTGGGGAACGAGGGGTTCATCTACGTCTGCGGCAGCGTCTATAATCTGCCGCTAAGCGACGCCTCCATGGATACCGTATTAACTATTCGCGTATTGCACCACCTGAAGGACATACCACTGGCCTTGCGCGAGATCCGACGCATCGTCCATGCCGATGGACGTTACGTGCTCGAGTATGCCAACAAGCGTAACCTGAAAGCCATGATACGATACTTACTCGGAAGAGGGGCCACTCCTTTCTCGCACGAGCCCTACGAGTTCGTGCCCCTCAATTTCGACTTCCACCCCGCCTACATGAAGCAACAGTTGCAGCAGGCGGGATTTACTCTGGGGAAAGAACTCTCTGTGTCCAATCTACGCCTCTCGATACTGAAAGGGGCGTTCTCTCCTCAACTCCTGGCTACCGTGGATGGCTGGCTCCAGGTTCCCCTGGCCCCCCTGAAGCTCGGCCCCAGTGTCTTCGTCGAGGCAGTGCCCCAGGGAAAAGACCCAGTCGTAGACTCTCAGGCCCTCTTTCGATGTTCTCTCTGCCATAGTACCGATCTAAAAGAGAAGCGAACCGCCCTCGTTTGCCAGGAATGTGGGCGCGCCTGGGCCATAAACGACGGCATTTATGATTTCATGGAACCGATCGCAAAGCCATAAGACGCTGATTTGTCCTTGGATGGTCTCCCTGTCAAGTGTTGATAAGAACCTACGCCTTTGCTTTACCGCGGAGACCGCTGAGATCGCTGAGTCTTCTTTGTTTTCTTTCGAGTTCCCTGCGCTCTCTGCGCTCTCTGCGTGCTCTGCGGTGAAATTGGCCTACCACCACTCAAGCGGGGCACTACCTGTCCTTGCGACGTAGCTAAAACTATGCTATAATTCGAGTATCGTACGTCCTTTGCCTCGTAGCTGGCGGGGTCACCCCGAAGAGGAGGTTGAATCATGAAGCGCCGATGGAGTACACTGATCGTCATCTCTCTTATCTCTTTTCTACTCACAGGGCTCGTAGTTCAGGCTGAGCGTGGTAATGTGGTCAACAACGGGGGTTTCGAAGAGGAGTTCCCCAACGGAGTAGCCACTCATTGGGGATCGTTCCAAAATGGTGGCTTGGTAGACAGCAATTTCCACGACGATGACTGGTCCCCAGTGGTCCACGAGGGCGAGCACTCGCAACTCATCGAAATCAGCACTCTGGCCTACGGCGGCAGCGAGAAGGATCGCTACGCCGGCATCTACCAGGTCGTGGACGTCGTGCCAGAAGCAAGATACGAATTCATGCTCCATGGTATGATTCGCAGCACCGAGGGCACCGAATCTGATTCCGAGTATGGGTACCGCGTGGAAGTTGGCTTTGACTACGACGGCGGGACCGACTGGCAGGCGGTCACCAACTGGACCGAAATGCCCTGGCCAGAGTACCCGCGCCTGGAACCCGGAGCCTGGAAGAACTACTACGCCACGGTCTATCCTACCAGCAGCAAACTCACCATCTTCATCCGAGCCTGGAAGAAATTCGCGACCGCCCGCCAGGAAGGCCTTGCCAATATTGATACAGTGTCGCTCACAGGCGAGATACCCACCGGAGAGCCCGCTCCTACGGAGGTTCCCGCTGCGGAGGAAGAGCCTGATAGCATGCCCGTCACAGGGTTAGGTCTGGCTCTTCCCGTCATAGGCGTGCTCTGCGGAGCGCTGTTAATCGCTGCGCGCTCGCTACGCGTAACAGACTGAGAACGCAAGAGCCTACCATCTTTGAAGAGTCTCTCCGCGCGCCGGTCGGTCGTCTGCTCTAAGGCGCGCTCCCTATCTGATCTTGAGATAGCGAGGATTCTGTAGTATACTTGCTCGCGCTACCGATACCACAACAGAGGAGGTTGGGTCTAATGAAAGTTTCGTGCCTGCAAGAGAACCTGGCGAAAGGTCTGTCCATAGTCGGCCGGGCAGTAGCTACTCGTAGTACCCTCCCAGTCCTCTCCAACGTCCTGCTGGCTACCGATCAGTCACGCCTCAAACTCTCCGCCACTAACCTGGAAATGGGCGTCAACTGTTGGATCGGGGCCAAGGTCGAAGAAGAGGGCACGACCACTATTCCCGCTCGACTGCTGTCAGACTTCGTCAACTCTCTGCCACCTGAGCCCATCACCATGGAGCTCAACGTCCGCTCCCAGACGCTAACCCTCCGATGCACCCGCTACGAAGCGAATATCAAGGGGATTGACGCCCAGGAGTTCCCGCTGATCCTCACTCTTTCGGAGAACAATACCATCAATCTGGATGTGGCAACCCTGCGTCACATGATCGAGTTGGTAGCTTTCTCAGCCGCCACTGATGAGAGTCGTCCGGTGCTCACTGGTGTTCTGGCCAACCTTTCCGAATCCACTCTTACCATGGCAGCCGCCGATGGCTTCCGGCTATCCGTGGCCCGGGCCAGCCTAGACCAGGGAATGCCACAACCCATTACGGTTATCATCCCTGCGAGAGCTCTGCAGGAACTCGCCCGTATCAGCGCCGAAGAACAAGAGCCCATTCAGATGACCATATCACCCAACCGCAATCAGGTCTTCTTCCACATGACGGATATTGACGTGGTCTCACAATTGGTTGAAGGCACTTTCCCTGACTATGAGGCCATCATCCCCAAGGCCAGCAATACACGTACCGTGGTCAATACAGCCGAGTTTCTCAAGGCCGTACAGATCGCATCCTTCTTCTCTCGTGACTCCAACATTGTGAAACTGCTGATCGAAGCTCCCAACGAATCAGGCGGCGGACAAGTGACCATCTCAGGAACCTCTGCCGAGCTAGGGGACAACGTGAGCCAGCTCGATGCTGAGGTGGAGGGGGAATCTACTAAGATCGCCTTCAATGCCAAATATCTCGTTGACGTGCTGGGTGTCATTGATGCGGCTCAGGTATCGCTGGAGACAACCGGCTCTTCAAGTCCGGGGGTCATCAAACCGGTGGGAGCGCAGGACTTCGTCCACGTCATCATGCCGATGCATGTCATTGATTGAACCCTCGAAGGGCGGATCTCAAGCCACGATCCAGCCTTTGCATGCCCCAGAGAGCGGGGAGCATAACGGTGTAGAGTGTATCTCAGACATCTTTCGCTAACTAATTTCCGCAACTACGCGCGCCTGGAACTAGACTTCCCGACGCGCGTAGTCGTCTTGCAGGGGGGAAACGCCCAGGGCAAGACTAACCTCCTGGAAGCCATCTACTATCTGGCCATCACCAGATCGCCCCACGCCGATAGCGACCGCCAACTCATCAATTGGCTCGCCTATCGAGAGGAACTTCCCTTCGCCCGCTTGGTGGCAGAGGTGGAATGTAACGATGGCCCGCGCTCTATTGAGATCACCCTGATACAAGCGCCTGGATCCCCTGAGATGTCCACCCCTACCATCCTGCGACGATCCTTCAAAGTGAACGGGGTCAAGCAGCGAGCCATAGATATGGTAGGGCAGATGCAGGTGGTCCTCTTCCTACCAGAAGATCTAGATCTGGTGTCGGGGCCCCCGGCTCGCCGAAGACGCTATCTCGATACCACCATCTGCCAGATAGATGCATACTACTGCCGACATCTCCAAAAGTACAACCGCGTCCTGGCACAGCGGAATTCCCTGCTACGCATTCTCCGCGACCGAGGGGAAGACCCGCAGCAACTGGCCTTCTGGGATGAGAAGCTGGTAGAGTGGGGCAGCTACTTGATAGCCCGCCGCAGGCAGATCTTGGAACGCATGAACCAATGTGTGGAGCACATCCACCCGGAGCTCACCGGCAACAACGAGCATCTACGGCTATGTTACAAGCCCAGCGTGGTGATAGAGGATCAGGAAATGCTCAACCAGGAACTCTCCACTCCCCTGTACCAGCAGCCAACCGTATCACAAGAAGAGGTGCAACGCATCGCGGGGAGATTCGCGGATCAACTCCAACGGGATAGGGCTCAGGAAATCGCCCGGGGCTCAACCCAGCATGGCCCCCACCGCGATGATATCTGCTTCATGGTAGACGGCGTAGACATGCGCACTTATGGATCAAGGGGACAGCAACGAACGGTGGCCCTTTCCCTCAAGTTTGCAGAAGTGGATCTCATGCGCGAGGAGACGAACGAAACTCCCATTCTACTGCTGGATGATGTCCTCTCGGAATTGGATGCCCTCAGACGCAACTGCTTGTTCGCAATGGTGGGTGACGCGGAGCAGGTAGTCATCACTACCACCGACATGCATCTCTTTCCCAGAGATTTCCTCAGCCGCACAAGCCTCTGGAGGGTACAAGAAGGGTGCGTCCGATCGGAGAATCCACCAGAAACCTAGCTGTTACAGCAGAGGCCTCTTGGTCGGCATGCCCGGGCGCCGAGGGTACTTCTCCGGCGTAGGAGTGATCTTATCTATTGCCACAAGACAACGGCCTGGCACCAGCCCTGGGAAGTCCAATGATTTCACCTCTCGGACACATCCTCCCAGAATCTCAATGGCCTCTTGCGCTGAGGTCAGTTCAGCCTCCAGCCCGGCCGCTGACTTCTGCGCGATGAAGCATCCTCCCTGGCAGCAGAACGGTAAACAGTACTCCACCAGGGCGGACAACTCTGCTACCGCCCGGGCCACAACCAGATCATAGCTCTCGCGATAACCACGTCTTTGACCCCATTCCTCAGCCCGCCCATGGATGATCTCCACGCCCTCCAAGCCAAGCTTCCCAACCAGGTGATTCAGAAAGACGGTCTTCTTGCCCGTGGCCTCAAGAAGCGTCAGATGCAGATTGGGTCGCAGGATCTTCAACGGCAAACCCGGGAACCCTGCCCCCGTACCAACATCAATGCAACGCCAGGGCCGCTCCGTGCGAGAAGAGAGCGGCACAGTGTCGGGAATGTTGGAATCCGCCGGTCTACCCGGGAGAGCCAAGAGGCAAGTCAGGGAGTCCAGGAAGTGCTTGCTCTGCACTGCTTCGTATTCAGTCACAGCAGTTAGGTTAAATCGCTCATTCCAGCTCACGAGTTCCTCGTAGTAGAGCTGGAATGCAGCGAGATGCTCCGGTGTCAGACAGAGCCCAAGATCACGTGCCCCATGTCGTAAGAGTCTCATACGTCCCCTTTTTTTTCCTCCATATCGGCATGGCTGTTGTTTGCAATCGCTCCTGGGGCTTCTCTCAAAGTATTCACTGCTCATGAGTCATTATGTCCAGATAAGGCGCGTAGCTGTACTTCCCCGCTTCTCCTGCAATACTCCCCATCACCTGCATTATACTCTAGGAGCTAACCTGTAACAAATGAGGCTGGACTGGGAAAGACGAAGTAGAAGACAAAAGCCGGTTGCCCGCCCTGTGCTCAAGTCGGGTCCGTGACTCGAAGGCCCACTAACGCCAGTCTCGGACTCTGCCTGGGAGCGGAATTCGTCCCGCCAGACCGAGTCAGCTTCGAAATCTCGGCTCGGCAGCCAGAGCCAGCACTCCTTATAGGCTACGCAGTCTACACCTACTATGGTCAGTGGCATCGAGAGATGGGCGAGGCTCTCCACTGTCCACGCTCACTGAAGACGTCGTCACGGTCTCCTCGCGAGGCAGAAGTCCCACAACTGGGTCTAGAATGTCAAGCAGCGAACCTAGACACGCATTTATACTGTATTGCACAAGGTTTCATCTTCTAACTGACAAGAGGCTGCTGGAGGTCAAATGAAAACCCGCAGATCGTCCTTCACACTAATCCTTGTGCTGGCCCTCCTGATGACTCTGAGCGTGACGATAGGCGCTTATCCATCCCATGGTCATCAAGTCAGAAACCTACGCCGAAGTGAGGCCATCATCATTGACCACACTTGTACAGACCTGAGCAAGATCCCCCAACGTTGGATCGAACAAGCAAAGGCACAGTATCGGATTTGCTACGGCCATACATCTCATGGAAGTCAGCCTGTAACCGGCATGAGCGTTTTGATGGCCGATCCGTCGAACAACGATCTGTACGACTTCAATACCAATGGTGCTATCGAGGCTGGTGTGCTTTCACTGGCCGATAGGAAGCCCGACGGTGACCTTGGTCACAACGGGGATACGAGCTGGGCGAGCAGAACTCGAACCTACTTGAATGACCCTGGTAGCGACAGAAACGTCGTCATCTGGTCTTGGTGCGGAGGAGTGAGTGACAACACGGACGCGGGCATCAATGCCTACCTTGCCGCAATGAGCCGACTCGAAGCCGACTATCCCGACGTCATCTTTATCTACATGACCGGGCATCTGGACGGCTCAAGCGTTGAAGGTAACCTGAACGTACGCAACAACCAGATCCGGGACTACTGCGTCGCCAACAACAAAGTCCTCTTTGACTTTGCTGATGTTGAAAGCTATGACCCGGACGGCAACGGCTTCCTTGATCGCGGAGCCGATGATGGCTGTTACTATCACGGCGGCAACTGGGCCGACGAATGGTGTGCCGCCCATCCGGGTGAATGTGCCTCGTGCTCCTGCGCCCATTCTCGCTGCTTGAACTGCCAGCTCAAGGGCAAGGCATTCTGGTGGATGATGGCCAGGCTCGCCGGCTGGGACGGAAGCTCAGAGTGTGGATCGCAGAAGACCGCCTTGCCGGGAACTGCCTTCTATGGCCAGACCATCACTTACGTGATCGTCATTCAAGACCTCGTCGCGCCTCTCTCCGCTACCGTCCACCTAACCGACGTAGTACCACCGGCCCTGTCTTACGTCTCAGGCACCCTTACTACAACGACGGGCACGCTCGACGACACCGCAGCCCCTACGCTACGATGGTCCGGACCCCTGGCTCCCGGGGGGCAAACCATCATCACCTACGATGTCACCGTGACCACCAACACGTCCCAGGTTGTCACCAACACCGCCACTATAACTGTGCAGGGCTACGAGACCATCACCCGCACGGCCACGGTACTCGTGCATGGGCTGCGCCTATACCTCCCGCTCATACTGAAGGGACACGAGTGGTGAAAACGAACTCCACATTCACTCTCTCGATCCTGGCCGGTTTCTCCTCTCCTTGTGTGTCATCGGTCAACAGGCTGACAGTCACGCCACCAGCCCGCCGCAGGCCATCCAGGCTCCCACTCTCATGTGGCAGTATGGCCGATGCCATTCTTCTCGGTGCGAGACCGGCTGGTACCCCTCTCCCGCCGTAGCTAGTCTGGACGGCGGCAGGAAGATGGAGGTCATCGCGGCACCCTACACCCTTTTCATCCTTTATGGAGAGGGGAGCTCCGTACAATGGAGCATAGACCCATCCGGCAGCCGGGTCTGGCCAGGGGTCGTGGTCGCCGATTTGGAAGGGGGCGGCGACCTAGAGATCATCTACCCGATTATGCTGGCCGAATGCACGCTTTCTGGTTGGACAAGACCGAGCACGGCAATTGCCCCTACTCGATCTATAACGCTGCCGAGGGCTTCTGCCGCTTTGCCTCGGAAGCCGTCGTGTCCGACCTGGAAAACGACGGTTACTCTGAAGTCATCTTCTCTTCGTGGGCCCAGAAGGGCAGTGACCAGGCCGGCAAACTCCATGTCCTCGACCACCTGGGCAGGTCATTGACCCCGGCGGTGTCGCAACCCATGTCATCAGCGTCCAGTCCTCCCCAGCAGCGATACCTATCCTATCGTGCTTAGCACTATCAACTCGTCGCCCGTGCTGGGTGTGAGCCTAGCTCCCACTGTAGTGACCCCCCGGGTCAGTCGATTCTCACGCTGACGGATACGCAAGCTTCGGAGGGCTAGGGGCAGACCGCTGCGCTCACGCGCTTACCTGGCCTGTGGCATACAGTGCCCGTAACCAGGACGGGTGGTGGATTTACGGAGGTTGTCTGGGTGGACTTGCTGGTAGGGCGCACTCGCTTCTACTTACCACTAATCCTTGAAGGCTAGAGCAGCTCCGAAACCAGGTTCTCCACGATGCTGCTCTTAGACACGGCGCGTAGACGCCGCGCGTCTACGCGGGGGCGGAGTCAAGGGACTCTTCTACGGCAAGAAAAACCTGGCCTCTCAGTCATCCGTCCCCGGCATCCTCTTTGGGCAACAAGACCTCCCGTCGGGTGCCAGCCCCCTCGTAAGGACCAACTATCCCATCGTCCTCCATGCGATCAATGAGACGTGCGGCCCTGGAGTAGCCGATACCGAGACGTCGTTGCAAGAGCGAGATGGAAGCCCTCCCCTGCTTACGAATGAGGCCTATGGCATCCTCGAACAGAGGGTCACGGCGCGTGCGCTCCTCCTTCTCCACCTGCGCGATCATGTCCTCCCAAAGGGGCTTCTGCACCGCTGGCCCCACTGGAGCAGGACTGGCCTTTACAGTCTGTATCTTCCAATGGTGTACCAGACGCCGTAGTTCTTCGTCCGAGACGAAACATCCCTGCAAACGCACCAGCTTGGACGAATTGGACGCCATGTAGAGACCATCTCCTCGCCCCAGAAGTTTCTCGGCACCAGGCCCGTCCAACACCACCCGCGCATCGACCTGAGAAGTAACCGCAAAACTAATCCGTGACGGGAAGTTCGCTTTGATCAGGCCCGTTACCACGTCAACCGAGGGGCGCTGAGTAGCAATCACCAAGTGTATGCCAGTAGCGCGGGCCAACTGCGCGATGCGGCAGACTGAACGCTCCACCTCTTCGGGAGAACTCATCATCAGGTCCGCCAATTCGTCAATGAGGATCACCATGTAGGGGAGCTTCTTCTCCCCCCTGGCCTCCGCGAGCTGATTGTGCCCTGCGATGTTGCGCACCCCGATTCGGGAAAAGAGCCGAAAGCGCCGATCCATCTCGCGCGTCAGCCACTTAAGGGTGCCTACTACATGATCAATCTCAACGATTACTCTTCCCAACAGATGGGGGATGCCGTTGAAATTGATCAACTCCACCCTCTTGGGATCAACCATGATGAGATTGAGCTCCTCGGGCGTGTTATTCAGCAGCAGACAGGCGATCAACGCATTGATGCACACGCTCTTGCCCGAACCTGTCGCACCAGCGATGAGCAGGTGCGGCATGGCGGCCAGATCGGCTACCACCGGTTGCCCGGCCACGTCCTGTCCAAGACAGATGGCCAGATTCGAATCGACCTGCCTGAAAGCATCGGTTTCCATGACACCCTTCAGGGAAACGAGGGAGATCTCGGAATTGGGGACCTCTAGCCCCACCAGAGAACGTCCCGGGATCGGGGCTTCGATGCGAATAGGGGAGGCGGCCAAGGCAAGGGCAAGATCCTTGGCCAGCGCACTGATCTTGTTTACCTTGACCTTGGCTCTCTTGATCTTCCCGTTTCGC
>Ga0075114_10002004_pt1 | contig 10666 bp, 2 predicted proteins | sample AntAceMetag02UKM_FD_69784 | JGI IMG/M metagenome (GOLD analysis project Ga0075114, IMG submission 69784) | Saline lake microbial communities from Ace Lake, Antarctica - Antarctic Ace Lake Metagenome 02UKM | ecosystem: Environmental > Aquatic > Non-marine Saline and Alkaline > Saline | place...
ACTTGACATTATTGATGAGTATATGAGAAATCATTTTGAGGAAAGCATTGTTTTTATTGATGAATTTGACCCTGTAGGTTTAGATAATATTGAAATTTTGCATCAAGGTCATTTTTGTTTTGAACCTAAAGATGAGTTATTAAACTCCAAAGAAATTAATATTGTTGAAGGATCTGATTCATTATTTGCTGGAGAAACTAATTACGCATTAGCTGCATAAACCCATGGAACAACTACAAACATCTCCATTTAAATTTGAACATTTTTATATTGTAGAAAGTAAAATTAAACGCAATATTAAAATTGAATCCAAAGATTTAAACCTAAAATATAGAATTACACCCTCAGGGGAAATCGACAGTAATAATAAGAAGTATCTCATTAAACTTATAGTGGATATTAGGAATGATAATGATTCCTTTACTGCAGAGGTTGCTATAGTTGGAGTTTTTGAGTTTAAAGATGTTGTTAATAAAGATAATTTATCAAATTATTTTTACGTAAATGCTCCTGCAATTATATATCCGTATGTAAGAGCATATATTGCATCATTAACAGCTTTATCAGGATTTGACACAGTAAATTTACCACCAATTAACATTGGTGGACTTATGGAAGAACTTAAAGAAAACACTATTACTATTAATTAAGTATTACTTTTCCTTTCTTATTCCAACCATTAATTTTCCCAAAACTACTTTCACATTTTTGCTATGGTAATTGGCTATTCAAATTCGTAACTTATGGCTATAAAATAATTCTAATAGGTAGTGTCCATATTAGTGTGTCTATAGTATGTAAAAAGTTTTCAATAAATTAACAAGTATTTTTCATATTCATTACTGATTTTTTAGCAATCTGGGTTCAAATTTAAAATTATAAATTGGATATTTATATTGTTTTTCTGATTTATCAATAGCAACACTTGTAATTAATGCTAATACTGATTCCTCATTAGGAAAAGCACCTCTCACTTTTAAAGTTCTCCTACAGCTTCTATTAAAGCGTTCTATCCAGTTGGTAGTATAAATCATTCTTCTGATTTTAATTGAATAGTCTAAATATGTAAAGTAAGGTTGCCACTCTAAATTTATCAGGTAATTTCCTAATGATTTATATTTCTTGCTCCATTTTTGAGCTATATTCATTAGTTCTTCATAGGCTCTCTCTTTGGTGTGAAGTTTATCATCAGGTGATAGAACTTTTCTAATATCTTCTGCTAATTCCTTTTTGTCTTCTCTTCTTACATAGGTCTGAATATTGCGTTGTAAATGAACAATGCATTTTTGATGTGGGGTTTGATTAAATTCTTCTGCTATTACACTTTCTAATCCTGATAGACCATCAGATACTATCAAACCAACTGATTGAACACCTCGTAATTTTAGACTTCTAAATATTTCTCTCCAACCTGTTGATGATTCTGACGGGAAACTTACTATAGCTATTACTTCTCTTGTTAAATCTTCTTTCAATCCCAATATAATGTAAAAACATTCATTCTGATAATGTTTGTCTCGTTTGAGTTTTACGTGTAAGCCATCTATGTAAAATGCTAAATAATGGGATTCCAAATCTCGATTTCGCCAAGCTTCCATCTGTTCATAAAAACTTTGACTAATATTGCTTACTTTACTTTTACTGTAATGTGTACCATAAATTGTTTCCATTACTTCAGAAATATCTCTTGTGGTCAATCCTTTACTATACATCTTAAATGAAACTTCTTTTAGGTAATTTTCTTGATCCCTAAATAAGGCTAAAAGGCGCGGAGTAAAGGCACTTTGTCTATCTCTTGGTATTCGCAATTCTATCTGGCTTCCATAGCCAAATACTTTTCCCAAACGAAATCCATTTGCTTTATTTGCTTCACAATCTGATAAGTGTTCTGTTCGTTCACTATACATCATTGCATTGAGCATCATTTGCATTACTTCATTTAAGCCATTTTCTTGCTCTAAAAACTTGCTTAATACATTTTCTGTTTGTTTCTTTGTTAAATTCATAGTTTCTGACAATTTTAAGTTTAATGTTTTGTTGTTTTTAAACTTGTTAAATTGTTGGAAACTTTTTTTGTTACAGACACACTATTTTGGACGGGTATCTATAAATAACGAAATTATACAAAACCAACCTAATCCAATTATGATTTGACGAATATTTGAAAAATTTTTGGTGTTAATTAAACTTTTTAGAAAAAGAATTGTCTATAATAAAAGATTTTTTTAAATTTGTAGCAAAACAATTATTATTTTCTAACAAACAAACATAACAAATGAAAAAATTTGTACTATTATTAGTATTGGCAATTAGTTCTACAATAATTTTTGCACAAACAATTGTCTTCCATGAAAATTTCGACACAATTCCTTATGGTAGTCATGTAACTTCAAGTTCTACAGGAACTGCAAGTTGGGGAATAAGTAATAATTTATCTGTAAGCGGAACAAGATTTGATTCTTGTGCTATTACTCTAGGCGATACAACATATCTGACAACTAATGCCTTCAGTACTATTGGAAACTCAAATGTGATGTTAAATTTTTCACATATTTGTAAGATTGAGTTTTTTGATGCAGCTGAAATCGAGGTTTCTAATAACAACGGAACAACTTGGACAAAGCTTACCGGGACTCAATATCTCGGATCGGGAAATTTTTATACCATTGGAAACAAATTTACAGCAACATCTTATGTTGGCTGGCTTCCGGCAAACAATAATGCAATTCCAACAAGTGCCTGGTGGAAAGCAGAACAATTCGATATTTCAACTCTTGTAGGAAATAGCGCTCAGGTAAAAATTAGATTTGTTTTAAAAGATGCTAATAATACCGGTAGTGGTGGTAACTATGGATGGCTCATTGACGATATAATAGTTTTAGTCTCCTTTTCAGAATTAATTCCTCCAACAATAGTTGATAATTCTGCAATTCCAGATACCATTTTCTCAACAGGTCCTTACACTATAAGTGCTGATATTACTGACGCATCAGGAATTGATACTGCCTATGTCGTTTATACAGTTAATGGTATAAATCCTGACACAGTTCCTATGGTAAACACTACTTTAAACACCTATGAAGCAACAATCCCAAGTTTTACTTACAACAATACAATTTGCTATTATATTGTAGCAATAGATGCTTCCTTAGCATTTAATGTTGGCAAACAACCTGCAGCTGGATGTACATCATTTTGTATACTACAAGGACCGTCAATAATTACAATTGGTAATGGAACCATCACAAATTCAAGTACAGGTTATCCAACACCTTATGGCAATTATTATTATGGAAATAAAAATCATTTTCTAATACGTGCATCTGAATTAACTGCTGCAGGCATGGGAGCTGGTAATATTCAAACCGTAGCATTCAACGTATCAAATGTAAATGCTTGCCCTGTATTAACCAATTTTACAATTAAACTCAAAAACACTACTACAACCAGCTTGTCAACCTCATGGGAATCAGGCCTAAGCCAAGCATATACTAATCCTTCTTATCAACCTGTGTTAGGTTGGAATACTTATAATCTTACTTCCTCTTTCGTTTGGGATGGCTCAAGCAATCTTATTATAGAGACTTGTTTTAATAATACTAGTTATCCACCAAATGGAAATGCATCGGTATATCAAACAAGTACAAGTTTTGCATCAACACATGAATTTCATACTGATAATTCGACTGTTTGTTCTGCTCCAAGTACTGGTTTAACATATAATCAAAGACCAAATATACAAATCGGAATGCAAGTAACAAACTTTTATTACGATGTTGGAATTTCGAATGTTTTACAACCTAACGGAACAGTTTTAACAAATCAAAACCTTCCAATTGAAATTGAAGTAAAGAACTTTGGCGTAGATACACTAACCAAAGCAACAATAAAATGGAGTATAGATGGGACAGTGCAAACTCCGGCTTATACATGGACAGGAAGTCTATATCAAGCAATGGTAGCACCTCCGGTTGTTTTTGATAGTGTGAGTTTGTTGCCGGGAGCACATACTTTGAAAGTATGGGGTGAAAGTCCAAATGATAGTATTGACCAAAATAATCTTAATGATACTTCGACAGTTTCTCTATATGCATGCTCAACTATTTTAAATGGAACATACACTATTGGCGGAGCCACAGCAGATTTTCTAACCTTCGCAGATGCTTTTACTGCTATGAATAATTGTGGTATAAATGGACCTGTGATTTTTAATGTAAATAGTGGTACTTATAATGAACAGCTCAATATAACAACAATAAGCGGGATGTCATCTGTAAACACAATTACATTCCAGTCTTCAACAGGCAATCCGGCAGATGTAATTATTCAATATGCAGCAACTGCAACTAATAATGGTGTTGTACATCTAAATGGAGCAGATTATTTTAGATTCAAAAATTTAAAAATAAAAGCCACAGGAGCAACCTATGCTTGGGGAGTTTTTCTAACGGCAGGAGCAGATCATAATATTTTTGAAGGTAATATAATTGAAACTACTACTGCAACCAGTGGTAATTCACGTGCAGTTGTTCTGTATTCCGGAACGAAAAGCCAATACAATACATTTTTAAATAATGTCATAAAAAATGGTTATTATGGCATATATTGCTATGGAGCAAGCACTTCAAATCTTGCTAAAGGTAATGTATTTGAAGGCAATGAAATAATAGATTATTACTATTACGGTGCCTTAATCTACTATCAGGATTCAGTAGTTTACAAGAATAATATAATAACAAATAGAGCAGGTGTTTCCACATCTTATGGTTCAAGATTTTATTATTGTGATGGTATTCAAATTACCAAAAATAAGATAATGCTGAATTCAACCGGAACTCAATATGGCATGTATGTTTATTATTGCGACAGCACCTCATCATATCGTAGCTTGATAGCTAATAATATGATTATCACTTCAAGTGGTACAGGAACTCATTATGGATTATATTATCAAAATGGAAATGGATGTGATTTTTTATACAACTCAATTTATAATAACGGCGGTAGCACTTCAAGCTGTGCATTAAGAGTTTATAATAGTTCAACTACTTATTCCGGGCATAATATCTATAACAATTGTATCTACAATGCAAGTGGTGGTTATAATATCTACGTTTACAATAATAGTTATTTGTATGGAGCAGACAATAATAATATTTACGGACCTAATGCCAATTACTTTGCTTATTGGGGAGGCAATCGAACAAGCTTAGCAGCCTTAAAAGCAGCTTATGCCAATAGAAATCAAAATTCAATCTCAGTTAATCCTCAGTATTTAAGTGCAACCGACCTTCATTCTTCGTCAGTTTCTTTAGATGGCGATGCACAAGCGTTTAATAATATTATTAATACAGATTTTGATGGACAGCTTAGGGATACATTAACTCCCGATATCGGAGCTGATGAATTTCTTCTTATCCCGGATGATGCCGGAGTGTTTGCTTTAGTTTCACCAATCGGACCATGCCCCGGAGATACATCAGATATAATTGTAACATTAAGGAATTTTGGAACCGACACTATCTTTACTGCAATTGTAAATTGGGCTATTAACGACACTTTACAAACACCAGTTAATTTTAATGATACACTTTTATCAGGATTGAATATTAATATAAATCTTGGGCAATATGTCTTCTTAGCTGGAATTAACTATAAATTTGAAAGTTGGTCATCTAATCCAAATGGACCAGCTGATGGAAATCCTTCAAATGATACCCTTACAATAAATTCATTAAAAACATCTTTTCCTTCAGGAACATATACGATTGGAGGTGCAACTGCTGATTATTTGAACTTTGGAAGTGCACTAAACGACTTGATAGCTAATGGAATTTGTGGACCGGTAGTATTTAATGTAAATGCCGGAATCTATAATGAACAAATCACAATACCAGGAATTATTGGAACATCAAGTATAAACACAGTAATATTTCAATCAGCAAGCGGAAATCCACAAGATGTAACTATTCAATATGCAGCTACCGGATCGGGAAATAACTTTGTTTTGAAATTTGACAATACCAATAATATAATATTTAAAAAGATTACAATAAAAGCAACAGGTGCTTCATATGCTTATGGTGTTCACATAACAAATGGTTCTCACCATAATACTCTTGATGGCAATATAATTATTTCTAACCTGACAACATCTTCCAATGGACGTCCTGTTGTTTTATATTTAGGTGGAAATAATTATAACACCATTAAAAATAATAAAATAGAAGGTGGATACTATGGAATGTATATTTATGGTACTAGTTCTATCGTCTGGGATAAGGGCAATGTAATTAAAAATAATGAAATAAAGAATTTCTACTATTATGGAATGATGGTTTATTATCAAGATTCTGTAATGGTTAAAGGCAATTACATCCATGACCAGATTAATACAACTTGTTACGGAATGTACATTTATTATAATTTTAATGGGTATGATATTTCGAACAATGTTATCAACCTTAACGCTTCGAATTATTCTTATGGAATGCGCGTTTATTATGCGAATTATAATAATACAACTACAGCATGGGGTTTAGTTTCAAACAATATGATAAGTATCACTGGAGGTACATCAACAAATTACGGAATATATTCTTATAATGCTGACAGAACAAGATATTTATACAATAGTGTTAATATTACATCCGGAAGCACATCCAGTCGTTCATTCTATCAATATAATCTCACTACTCATAACGTGATATTTAAAAATAATAACTGGATTAATACAGGTGGAGGATACGCTGCCTACTTTAGTACACCAACAGCAGTGAATTATTCTGATTATAATAATTATTACACTACAGGAAGCTATTTCGTATATTGGAGTGGCAATCGAGCTAATTTATCTGCCTTGAAAAGTGCAAGTGGAAAAGAAGTACATTCGGTTTCTTTAGACCCATTATTTATGTCATCAACCGATTTACATGCTTCTAATGTAGGATTAGATGGTGCTGCTATTCCTGATTTACTTGTTTTAGATGATTATGATGGAGATCCAAGGGATTCATTAACTCCTGATATTGGAGCTGATGAATTTGCTGTTCTCGCTAATGATGCAGGGATAGTTGGACTTCTTCCAACAGCTCCTTGCCCACAGATTTCCCAAAATTTTACTGCTGAACTAAGAAACTTTGGAACTGACACCTTACACACTGCTAATATTCACTGGTCTGTTAATGGTGTGTATATTGATTCAGTTAGTTTTAGTGGAACTATTCTTCCTGGTTTAACACAGATTATTCCTATTGACACTATGACTTTAAGTGCTAATACTAATTATAATATAAAAGTTTGGTCAACATATCCAAATGGCATATTTGATTTAAATGGAAATAATGACACATTACATATTCCAATATATAAAACTGCATTACCATCCGGAACATACACTATTGGTAGCAGTGCTTCTGCTGATTATCCTAGCTTTACTGCTGCAGTAAATGCACTAAACAGTTATGGAGTTTGCGGTCCTGTTGTTTTTAATGTTGATTCTGGTAATTATAGTGAAAGTGTTAACATTGGATATATTTTGGGTTCATCTCAAATAAATACAATAACATTTCAGGGTGTTACAGGTGATAGTACAGATGTAGTTCTTCATGCAAGCTCAAGCTCAGTTGGTGTTGTTAAATTTTCGGGATCCCAATATATTATATTTAAAAGTTTAACAATTAGTAACACATCCGCATCAGGAAGAGCAATAGAATTATTGACAGGAGCTCACCATAATACAGTTAGTAATTGTATTATTAAACTACCAATATCATCATCAACCAGTTATGTTATTTACAATATATCATCAAGTATAGAAGAATATAACACCTTTAAAAACAATGTTATTGAAGGTGGATATTATATAACTTATTTCTATGGTTCAAACACTACATTACGCGAGAAAGGAAATGTTTTTGAAGGTAATAATTTTAAAAACTTCCGCTATTATGGACCTTATTTCTATTATCAGGATTCATTAATCTTTACTGGAAATACAGTTGAAAATTCTACAAGTTCAACTTCAGTTTATGGCTCTCGATTTTATTATTGTAGCAATCTCCACGTAATTGGAAATAATATAAAAATACATGGCACATCCACTCACTATGGTATGTATATTTATTACGCAGATGGAACTGCAAACAATCCAAGTGTAATTGCTAATAACTTTGTTAGTCTCACAGGCACCGGAACAAGTACGTGGTATGGAATCTATCTTTACAATTCTAATAATATAAACATTTACTATAATTCTTGCCATCTTACCGCAGGCTCAACATCGAGCAGAGCATTTTATCAATCAAGCGGAAGTGCTCAAAATTATTTAAATAATATTTTTTGTAATACAGGAAACGGCTACGCCTGTTATTTTTCAACACCTACTGCTATAAGTATTTCAGATAATAACAATTTTTATACTACAGGTAATTATTTCGTTTATTGGAGTGGGGCTAAAGCTAATTTAGCTGCATTACAATCAGGTACTGGGAAAAATTTAAATTCAAAATCTGTTAATCCCGGATTTACTTCATCTACCGATTTACATGCTTCAGCATCACAACTTAATGGTGCAGGTATGAATATTCCTTCTATAACTGTTGACATTGATGGAGAAACACGTCTTCCTACTCCCGATATTGGAGCTGATGAATATACAATTCCCGGACTTGATGGAGCAATAACATGGCTTGCACCTCTACCACCAATAACCTCTACCGGGAATTTAACTATTCAGGTAAGTGTGAGTAATACAAGAATTGATACGATAACCTCATTGAAATTAGCCTATACTGATGGAACTGTTATTGACACAGCTGATTTTACTAATATTACTTTACTAGCATCACAGACCCAAAATTTTACTTTTACTACACCTTATAATTTCACAGGATTTAATTATGTATATGCTTACATTATTCGTGTTAATGATACCTTAGATGCTGACCAGAGTAATGACACGACTGCTGTTCAAACCTTGTGTGTCGGACTTGCAGCAGGTACTTATACAATTAAAAATTCAATGCCAACATCAGGAATAAATTTCAATAGTTTTAGTGATGCTGTTGCTGCTATTAATTGTGGAGGTATTTCAGGTCCGGTTGTCTTTAATGTTGATTCCGGCACTTATAATGAACAAATTACAATTGGTAATATTATAGGTACATCTTCAATAAATACAATTACTTTTCAAGGTGTTACAGGCGATAGCACAGATGTTATGCTTTATCCTTCTACCGCAAGTTCGACCTCTAACTGGGTAGTTAGCCTTAATAATGCTGAATATATTACATTCAAGAATTTAACCCTTAAAGCACCAACTTCAAAATCATATGTGATATTAATATCAAATGTATCTACACATAACACTTTTGAAAACTGTGTGATTGAACATATGAGTACTAGTTCCGGTCATTATTGTGTTTATGACTATACAACTTTAAATCATTATAATACTTATAAAAATAATGCTATTAAAGGAGCGTATTATTGTATTTATACATATGGGGTTGGTTCAACGAGCTGGCAAAAAGGAACTGTTATTGAAGGTAATGATTTTTCTAACTATTATTATTCTACAATTTATGCTTACTATCATGATTCAATACAAATAATTAATAACAATATCCATGACGATATTTATGGAGTTTACGGAATCATTACCGGTTACTGCTTTAACGGATTTAATTTTTCAGGAAATAAAATAGCAATGAGTGGAACCTATAATAATCATTATGGTCTAAGAGTCTATTATGGAAATTACGCTTCATATGCTGGTTCCTCTGCACCAGGATTAGTATCTAATAACTTTATAAGCATTACAACAGGAACAAGTACAACTTATGGTTTGTATGCTTACTATTGTAATAATGTTGGATATTATAATAATTCTGTAAATATAACTAGTGGTAACACATCTTCCCGTGCACTTTACCAATATAATTCTTCAATAAATACTATCGGGCAAAAATTTGTAAATAATATATTTGTAAATACTGCCGGCGGTTACGCAGCCTATTTCACTTCATATGCTTATGTTAATACTTCAGACTATAATGATTTTTATACTTCTGGAACATATTTCGTATATTGGAATGGAATAAAAGCTAATTTAGCTGCTTTACAAGCAAGTAGTGGTAAAGATGCACACTCGGTAAGTATAAATCCTCTTTTCACAAGCAATACAGATTTACACTTAACAACCACTGTATTATCTGCATTAGGAACACAAATATCAGCGGTAACACAAGATATAGATGGAGACCCACGTAGCCCAATGCCAACAATAGGAGCCGACGAAGTTCCATTGATACCAATAGATGCAGGAGTTTTTAAAATTATTCAACCTGCTGCAAATGCAATAGTAAATGAAGGAGGAAGTGTACCTGTTTCGGTTGTAGTAGCAAACTTTGGAACCGACACTATCTTTGGTATGAACATTCAATATTCCGTTAATAATGGCACTCCTGTTTCAGTTGCATATAACGACACATTGTTATCGTTTGCTTCAGACACTGTAACAATGCCAAACTTTACAGCAACAGCAGGAAATTCTAATATTTGTGCAAAAACAGTATTAACAGGAGATACAAATTACTTCAATGATGAATATTGTCAGCCATTCTTCGGAATCCCATCTAAAGATGCTTATGTAACCAGAATTCTT
>Ga0075114_10002005_pt1 | contig 10666 bp, 7 predicted proteins | sample AntAceMetag02UKM_FD_69784 | JGI IMG/M metagenome (GOLD analysis project Ga0075114, IMG submission 69784) | Saline lake microbial communities from Ace Lake, Antarctica - Antarctic Ace Lake Metagenome 02UKM | ecosystem: Environmental > Aquatic > Non-marine Saline and Alkaline > Saline | place...
TAGTGACCCCGAACGGATGAAATACGTCCACGTGAACCTGCGCTGCGAAGCGAAGATCCACTTTAGTTTCACCAATCAATCTGTTTATGTGTTCCAGGCAGCCGATGTCACTGAAAACACACCAATTGTCATTGCAGACCGTAAAGCTACGGGCGTCAGAGTCGAACTCGAGGCTGCTGGCGAGATCGACAAAGAAGCTGAGGTCGGGATCAGCATGCGGATGGTGATTGGCGGTAAGGAATTCAACCAGCGAAAGACCATCGAATTTAGAGGACCCAAGCAGAACGGGGCTATTTACATCCGGAACATTGATGGAACTGGAAGGACGAAAGCAGAGGTCACCAAATTATTAGACTCAGTGGTGATCATTGCGGTGGACTTTGTATTTACACCCGATACAAAAGCTAAAAAAGCGCCTTTCGAGATTAAAATCACCCTGGATGAAGACAAGCGTTACGGGGATACAATCTCTGAGGAAAAGAAAGGTGAGGTCAGGAGGATGAAGGGGCTCAGGCTTTTATTTGTCCCCTACCGGAGTGACACCATAAATCTGGATTGGGTGTTGAAGCAGGTCAACTTTGTCAAGGCTACTTATCCAATCGACAAGGACCGGGTTCGGGTTGACTACGACTTTTTATCAGATTTTCAACCCGTCACGTTATTGGTGCAAATGGCAGCAAACCTGTCGTCAAATTTCAAGGTGGAAGCCTCCGACAACGAGGATTTTCGGATTGTCGGCATGGTCAACCCAAGTTATTGGAACGAGTCCCTGGATAAATTATGGGGCGCAGAAGATGCGAACGGTGCCTGGCTTTGGACCTCACCGAAAGTTGTGCTGCTGAAATATGAAGGAGATATTTCCGAGCATGTTCTGGCGCATGAACTCGGTCATAGCTACGGCTTATTCATAGAAACGGAACAATATAAACTCGATAAGAAGAAACCAATTGGTGAACCCGTTCACGGGTTGATGATAAAAAATGAGAAGCCATATAACATCCCATTAGATTGGACGAACCCAGAGAACACGAACTGGGTAGGTGCTTTCGGTTTAGACCCCGCTGGCGAACAAGATACTTTGCTCAAATATGCGAATTCAAATAATCCTCCAGGAGCACCTACCGAAATTTACGATATCATGGGGGCAGCTGATGGAAATGAAAAACAGCGTTCCTGGATTATGGCCAGTACCTATGATCATTTACTGGGGGCTTTGACTGACCCGCCGGATTCCCTGGTCCTGAGCGTCCAGGGTATGGTTCATGAAAACGGTTCGATTGTCCTAGACCCAATCTATACGATGGAAGGCCTCCCAGACACTGCCATTCAAGAATTGTCTTCTTTGCACGGTGAATATGACCTCCAACAGCGCAGCGCGGCAGGAGAAATACTGTCCAATGTCAAATTCGGTGTGGTTGGGTTGGAATCCCCATTTTCGTTCTCCCTGCCGGTGGTTCCTGGGACAGCCAGCCTGGCAGTCAGCCTCCAGGGGGAGGTCCTTGCTGAATTAAAACGCAGCGCGGCGGCGCCCAGAGTCCAGTTCACCCAAGCACCTCTTCTACATGAGAACGGGATGTTGGAGCTCTATTGGGGTTCGAGCGACCCCGATGGGGACGGCCTGACCTTCGGGATCCAATACCGCTGCAGCGAGTCTGAGACATGGCTCCCGATTGCCTTCGGACTTGAACAACAAACCTACAGCCTCGATACAATTCATTTGGCGGGTGGGAGCAGCTGTACTGCCAGAGTGATGGGGACCGATGGGTTCAACACAGCATCCGATATATCGCAGCCTTTCAGCGTCCCAACCAAAGCCCCCAGTACAGCTATCATCACAGAGCCAACCGGGGAACCCTACCAGAATCCCATTCGGCTTGAAGGTGATGCCTACGACCCAGAAGGGGGATTCCTATCCCCTGACCAATTGACCTGGTCATCAGACTTGGACGGTGACCTTGGGGTTGGCAGCTACCTGGTGGCAGACCTCAGTCCCGGGAATCACACAATTACCCTCACGGGTGAGGATTCTTCTGGGATGACGGCTGAGGATTCGATCAGTATCACCGTCGCCGTCTCCGAAACATCCGAACCCCTGACCGGCACGGGCAGTGGTTTGCAGAGCCTGTGGTTGATCGTTTTTGTGGCCTTGGCTGCCCTGATGGGTATAGGCGCCATCCTTTTCCTCCTGGTCACGCGGAGAAAGCCAGCCCCGGTAGTAGCGCCTCCAGTCCTCCCGCCTGCCAGGCCGGTGAGGCCACGGGGGCGCCCCGAGGAGCTCGTGAGCAGAAGGCCACCGGCCCGGCCCGAGGGTCCGCCAGAGAGGCTCGGCGGCGGGAAGCCATCTGGCCCGCCGGAGACATTAGATTGAAAAGGAGGATTGTCATCAAGCTGCTTAGCATGAAGAAGCGACTGCTAATTCTTTCCCTCCTGCTGTTGTCCTTGAGTACAGTTGCTGGCTGTATCGTCAGAAAAGACAGCCCGGCACCTGGATGCGTCAAATACTGGGGGCTGGCGCCCATGGGGGGCTGCTTTGGCAAGACCGTGATTATGGATCTTGAGGTGGAGCCGTCAATTGATTGCCTGACGATTGAGGTGAATAACTGTAACGGAGGCGTTCTGGAGGTCAGCAACTCTTGCGATGAGCCCTTTGTACTGGGCGGGGTTGAAATCACGCCACAGGAGTACAATGTGGGTCTGGATGTATTGGGCAAAGAGGACGGTCGCTATTTGCTTACTGCCACCTATTCGAATTTCTCCGATTACATCCCTCAAGAGAACGAAGAGATTGAGCTTGTGGGCATCCTGGGCGATCAGGAGGAGCGGGTCTCGTTCATCAAGACCAACAAGTTGTGCGAATAGAAGGATAGGAAAGGCCGAAGGAGAAAAGCTATGACCTTTGACGAATTGGAAAGCAAGTACTACGAACTCAAAGGGAAGCAGGCCGGAGGGCTGTTGAGCGACGAGGAGTTCCAGGCGGGGGTGGAGAAGCTCTCCCTGCAAGATGAGCAGGGGCGCTGGTGGATGATAGGTGCCAAGACCGGAAAGTGGTATGTCTCCCAAGAGGGTGAGTGGGTGCAGGCCGAGCCACCGCGTCCCGCACCGTCTGCAGAGATGGTTTGCCCCAACTGCGGCGCTCCTGTGAAGGAGGGCGCCCTTTTCTGCGGAAGCTGCGGTTACAGGCTGGTGGCTGAGCCAGCCGCGCCCATCCAAGCTCCTGCACGACCCACGCCAAGGCCCCCCGTTACCACGCGAGAGAAAGGCCCTATAAACTATAAAGGCGTCGGCCGCCGTGCCGTGGCCGCCATCATTGATGGAATCGTGTTCTCGATTGTCTACTTTGTTGTCAGCTTCGTTATCTTTCTGCTGGCTGGTCGCACAAAGGCCCCCGGGTTTGAGGTTATATATGTCGCGACCGGCTTAACCTCCCTCCTCGCTTTCGGCTACTTCATCGTCCTGGAAGCCACCGCAGGGGCCACGTTGGGCAAGATGGCCCTGGGCATGCGGGTGGTCAAGGAGGACGGATCTCCCTGCGACTGGAAAGCCTCGCTGATCCGCAACGTGCTGAGGATCACAGACGCCCTCTTCTTCTACCTGCTAGGCGCGATCCTGATCTGGACGTCGGACAAGAAGCAGCGTCTAGGCGACCGCGTGGCCAAAACCGTAGTGATCTCAACCCGCTAGCTAACCGCGTCTGCTTGCCATGAGCCTATCGCATCCCGAGGGACCGAGGGGTTCCTGGACTAGATCGAGGAGGGAAGCCATGAGCTTCAAGATTTGCCCCAAATGTGGCCATCGAAATAAGCCGGAGAACAGGTTCTGCGTTAAATGCGGAGGCCCTCTGCCTGAGGAGCTTGAGGCTGCAGCAGGGGAAGCCCTGCCCGTCAGCCCCAGCGGCGTGGTCTATCTCTACGGCGATCACTTTGTGAAAGGTGGATTCCTGAGAGGCAGGATTGATTTGCCCTGCCGAGGGGTCAAGGTGAAGAAGGATGAGCTGGCGGAGACGGCCGCGGCTGCCGCCTTCATCGGCCTTGCTCAAGGGGGGCATGCCAGGCTATACATTGATAAGCGCCGGGGAACCTTGGGCCTTCGTAAGCACAAAGCGGTGTTCTTGCAACCGCTCCAGCGCGCCGGCGCCCCGCCAAGTGGCTTTGAAGGAAAGATCCTGCAATTGCTGAACGACCGCCAGGGCCTGAACAACGCGGTGGACATCCTCAAGCGCCTGGTCCCGGAAAGCGAGGATCCCTGGGCCGGGGTGATCTGGCGTGTCAAAGAAGGGCTGCTTGAGCAGGGCTATTTCGTGGAGGGAGAGCGGGGGAAGGTGACCAAGTTCTTCCTGGGAAGGAAACTGCTGCCCAATTGCCAGCGCATCGCCACCGTCCAGGGGCAGGTGGAGCCGGTGAGGAACATGATGGAATCCTTCCGGATAGCCAACCCGGGGATCTGTGCCCAGTTGATGAAGGATGTCCGAGCGGCCATCCAAGCCCGGAGGAGGGTGGAGGAGGATTACGATTAGGGTTTGCGATCCGGAGTATTGGCGACCAGCACAGAGGTGGACGGTTATGTCGCCGTTAAACGGAGGAATAGTGTGACTTTTGACGAATTGGAAAGAAAGTACTATGAACTCAAGGGAAAGCAGGCCACCGGGCTGTTGAGCGACGAGGAGTTCCTGGCGGAGGTGGAGAAGCTCTCCCTGCAGGACGCCCAGGGGCGCTGGTGGATGATAGGCGCCAAGACCGGCAAATGGTACGTCTCCCGCGAGGGTGAGTGGGTGCAGCAGGAGCCCCCGCGGGCGGCAGCTGAAAGGGTTTGCCCCGACTGTGGCGCTCCAGTGGAGGAGGGAGCCGTCTTCTGCGGAAGCTGTGGCTACAGGTTGGTAGCTGAGCCGGCTCTGCCTGCCCACGTTCCTCCCCCGCCGCTTAGGCCAAAGCCCCCCATTACCACCGCGCCTGCCGTAGCGAAGAGGCCCCATCGGGGCCTGCTCATCGGCGTCATGGTGCTGCTCTTCCTCCTGTGCCTGGGTGGCATCGCCCTCGGCGCCTACGAGTACCTCTCGCCCACCAAGCCTATCAGCACGCGTCTCGCGGGCTTGGTCAGGCGACCAACTTTGGGGCTTGGGCCTGCCAGCACCCCTACTATAACGCCAGCGGCCAGAGCTACGGCTGCTCCGACTTATGCACCAACGGTTACCCCTGTGCCTACTCCCACGCCAACGCCAACGCCCAGTGCAACCCCCGTCAATCCAGACTTGCCAGACCTGATTGTCAACGGGATGTGGATTCAACTGGAGACAGGTGATGACTGCGACTACACCTCGACGGCACTGGGTGTGCGGGTGTGGGTCGAGAACATCGGCGGCGGCGATGCCTGTCCCTTTGTGGTGGACGTCAACGGATCGCAGCAAGACATCAGCTCAGGGCTAGAGGCTAGTCAGGTCATATCAACGTGGCTGGCTGACGCCTACACCTGGGCAGGCGAGTACACCGCCTTCGTCGATGCTACCTTCTTAGTTGAGGAAAGCAACGAGGACAACAACCAGCTCACTCAGTTCCTGCCCATCCCTACGCTGCCGCCGACCTGCACGCCCACGGCGACGCCGATGTCCACCGCCACCCCAAGCCCGACCCTCGGCCCTACACCCATGCCTGAGGCCACCTCACCGCAGACCGACGCCGAGTTCGTCCGCATACTGGAAGTAGATGTGCCGGATCAGGTTAGTGCTGGCGAACTCTTTGTGGTGACGATTCGCTACGCTTGGTCCTTCCGGGACAAGGGCACTGTGGGCATCCGCGCTGAAGGAGGTGGGGGAAACCGGGGGCAGCCTGGTTCGCCCACTGAAGTCACTGGGGAAGGGGAGTTCACTCATAGCCTTCCTGTGTTAGCTCCGGATACCCCCGGTCCACACACCTTTATAGTTGAGGCGTATGGATACTCGGCAATTAGCCCCAACCTGACCGACCAATGGGAGATGACAGTGAGCGTAATCGCCCCTGGCGAGCAAGCGGAGTTGGACGCCGAAACCGCCCTGGCCATCCTGCCCTCTGCCGCCGAACTCGGCGTGGATCGCCTGGAATTCGAGGAATTTATCATGCATGACCTGGGCAATGGGTTGGGCGACCTGCCGGCTTTCCGGGTCCGCCATCCGTACCAGAGCAGATTCGCAGAGTTGGTGGTCTTTGCCGATACCAATGATGCTGACCGCTTCGTGGAGCAGGAATTCTCCATACACAAAAGTCAGGGCTATCCACCTATCTGGCAGGACCTGGGAGACGAGTCTTTTGCCGTCCGGTACGAAGTTGTAGTGAGGGTTGGACGCTATATCCTCATAGCCATGCCCATATTGAACCCTGACCAGATTCGCCCCTCTGTCCAGCGGTTGCAGGCATTCGTGTCGCCAGCCACACCTACCCCGTCAGTTGTCTGTGAACGCGAAGCCTGGGGTTGGTTTGAGGGTGCCCTGGAGATGGTGCCGGGCTTACGGGAGGAGATCGGCTGTCCCACGGAGGAGCATCATGTCCTGACAGCTGCCAGCCAGGATTTCCAGCGTGGCTACATGGTCTGGCGCAAGGATAAGAATTTGATCTACGTCTTATTCTCCGATCAGACTGGCTTTACGATCTGGAAGAGCTACTCCGATCACTGGCAGGAAGGGATGCCAGAGCTGGATCCATCCTTCGGCCCGCCGCCGGAGGGGGTGATCCAACCCAAGCGAGGGTTTGGCTTGGTCTGGCAGGAACATCCGGAGGTGCGTGAGGGCTTAGGCTGGGCCTTCAGTGAGGAGAGAGCCTGCGATGAGGCGCACCTCCAGGAGTTCCATTGGGGGGAGATGCTTGAGTGTACGCAATTTGTCATGCCCAGGCAAAAAACCCGCATCTTCATCCTGTTCGACGACGGCACTTACAATATCTATATGCCATAGCTTGACGACGAAGCGCATGGATGAGAGGCCTGAAGAACTTACTGTCCGAAGCCGCCAGCCCCCAAAGGCCAATCAGAATGGAGAAGAGGGAGGAAGGCTATGACCTTTGACGAATTGGAAAGCAAGTACTATGAACTCAAAGGGAAGCACGCTGGGGGGCTATTGGGCGACGAGGAGTTCCAGGCCGAGGTAGAGAAGCTCACTCTGGAGGACTCCCAGGGGCGCTGGTGGACGATAGGGGCCAAGACCGGCAAATGGTACGTCTCCCGCGAGGGGGAGTGGGTGCAGGCAGAGCCACCAAGGGCCGCACCTGAGAGGGGTTGCCCTCAGTGCGGTGCTCCGGTGGAGGAAGGCGCCCTCTTCTGCGGAAGCTGTGGTTACAGGCTGGTGGCCGAGCCAGCTCTGCCTGCCCACGTTCCTCCCCCGCCGCCTGGGCCAAAGCCCCCCATTACCACCGCGCCTCCCGCAGGAAAGAGGCCCCATCGGGGCCTGCTCATCGGCGTTATAGTGATCCTTTTTCTGTTCTTTGTAAGCGGCATCGTCCTTGGCGCCTACGAGTACCTTTCGCCCACCAAGCCTCTCAGTTCCTTCATCTCGGGCCTGCTAGCCCAACTGACCCCCATCCCCACACCGGTAGGCGTTGCCGAAGCTACGGCGATGCCCACGCCAATCTCCGAGCCACCAACGTTCACGCCAACGCTGGCGTCAACAGATACACCAATGCCCACCATGGTATTGACGGCGACACCGGTCCCCACCAATACGCCAGAACCACCTACACCCGCTCCGACGCTGGCTGTTGCTTCTACCGAAGAGGCGATAATTGACAGCGAGGCAGCCAAAGCGATTCTACCCTCAGCCAGTGACCTGGGACTGGCGAGCGATCAGGTCGCCTTTCTGGAAACGAGCATCCCAGACGAGGGAGAGGGCTATGGTGAGTTGAGCGATTACCGCGTCTTCGACGCGGCAGGCACGTTTATGGCCGACCTGATCCTCTTCGACAGCGCGAACGATGCCAGCCGTTTTATCAATCAACTGTTCGCCGACTACCAAAATGCCGGCGGTCCCCCAGTCTCTTGGGTCAGCCTGGGGGACGAAGCGTTTGGCCGGGAGGAGGAAATGCTGGTGCGCGTGGATCGCCACCTGCTCTGGTTTTCGGGCCCCTTCCGAACCTTCCAGATAACGGCCACAATCCAGCGGCTGCAGGCGTTCGTGCAGGGGGAACCGGCGACGGCACACGTGCAGCCGACGCCCACCAACACAACGGTTACCCTGACTGCTGACGAGATCATGAGTAGAAGTGCGGAGAAGATGAGCGGGGTGACGTCGGCTCACATCACATTCGACCAGCAAGTAGTAGGGGAATTTACAAGAATAGGCCGAGGGGATGTGAAGCTCCCAGACCGGGCACAATTTGAAAGGGCCGATGATGGGGAAGAGCCTGTGGAGTTCATCATCATCGGGGCCACGGGCTACTGGAGGGATGATGCGGCACCCGGCGGTTGGAACGGTGGTCCAGTCAGATCCTTTACTTCCAACCCGGCCCGATGGGTACCTCTCTCTCGATACTACAGCAGCCCTACCAGGTTAGCCGATGACACCATCAACGGTATCGATTGCTATCACTTGCAGTTCACAGTGAACCTCGATCCAGCCAAGACCACGGTCAGTGGAGCAGGAACCGGGGAGGCGTGGATCGCCAAGGTAGATTACTCTCTCCTCAAGGCGATCTATGACCTGCAATACCAAAGCTTTCGCGATTCGGGCAGCATGAAGCTGACCCTTGAGCTTTCACAGTTAAACAAACCGGTGAGCATCGTCCCTCCGACAGCGGTGGTATCTCCTACGCCCACGCAGACGCCGAAGCCGCCTACGCTCACGCCTGTGCCACCGACTTTGACACCTGTCCCGCCCACGCTCACGTCTGTCCCGCCCACGCTCACGCCTGTGCCACCTACGCTCACACCTGTGCCACCGACTTTGACACCTGTCCCGCCCACACCGACGCCACCGCCCCTGACGCATCCCAATCCAGCACCACTTGTTTCATGTCGACGATGTCTGGCCCTTCCAGAGTCAGCCAGATACAACGAGGATGGGATGTTTCTGGTGCGTCTGTCATCTCTGGAATCAGGCGATCCATAGAAAGTACAGGCCCACGCCCAGGATAATCACCGCGCTCACCTTTTCGACCACCAGCGACCAGCGGCCAAACGACCGGAGCCGCTTGATCACGCCGGTAAAAGTTCCTGCCAGCACGATCGGCACGCCCCGCCCCAGCGCGTAGACGAACAATAACGCCGCACCGTAGGCCAGAGCGCCCTGTTGGGCCATCACGTAGGTGAGGATCGCCGCCAGTACAGGGGTGGCGCATTGGGAGGCCACCAGCCCGGAGATCAGCCCCAGGGTCAGCGCGCCGGGAATCCCCTTGAGGCTAATTCGCTCCCGCAAGCGCCCCATCCAGGAGATTTCCGGCAGACGGAACACCCCCAGCATGTGCAGCGCTATCAGGAAACAGACACCGGCAACCACATAGTACCAGAGTCGGGAGACGCCCCCAATCATACCCCCGACCAACGTCGCTACCACGCCCAACACCATAAAGGTGATAGCTAATCCAGTGGCAAAGGTCAGCGACAGCGCGAAGGAGCGCCCCCGTGATAGGTTGGTGGAACCACCCAGGTAGCCGACGATTAAAGGAATCATCGCCACGTTGCACGGGCCGATGCCGGTCACAATGCCGCCCAGAAAAACGAGCAGATAGGCTACCAACGATCGGTTTTGCAGTACGGTCGGATCGATAGGCATCGCCGTTTACTCCTCGGCCAGTGTTTCTAACTCTGCACGCAGTGCCTCCGGCTCCATCACCCCCGTATAGCCCTGCCCCTGCCCGGTGCGGTCAATGAAAATCAGAGTTGGGATGACGCGGATGCCGGCGCGCTGCAACAGCTGTCTATTGCGCTCGTCGTAGACGTTCACGTCCACCAGCGCCACCGTATCGGCAAAGTCGGGATAGACCTGTTGGACAGTTTCGGTCATGCGCACGCATTGCACGCAGGTGTTCGAATGGAAGAACGCCAGTATCGGCTTGCCCGCGTCCAGCGATTGGTCGAGGTACGCTTCCGGCGAAAGCGTGGGTGTCGGTGGAGGTGATGTCGGGGCAGCCGTCGCCGCCACTGGGGATGCCAGTCCGACCTCTGCTTCTGCCTGCGGCTCGTCCTGGAAGCCCGCCGAACCTACGGCTGGCTTCTGTATCTTGAGGATGAGAACGGCTCCAATTAGCAGTAGCACGCCCGCGATGATTGCCAGTTGTGCTCTCGGTGTCTTCTCTCGATCTTGTTTACGTCGTTTACGTTTACGGCTCATCGGTGTCATTGCTCCGTGTGATCAGTCTGCGGCCCTCCAGGTAAGCCTCTCTCCTCACGAGCAACGGACGATGTCCTGCGCCCACAAGCAGTCGGCGCAGGAAGGGCACCAGCCCCAGCAGCCCTCGTTGGCCGCGGCGATGTCGCAGGTGTCGCGCAGGTCGCAGTCCACGTAGGGTGGGTGACGATGGCCCGGTTGGCCCCCAGCCGCCCCGCCAGTTGCAGCCAATCGGGCAGTTCCGCCACGTTCTGCTTCTGCGCCACGAACTCGATCCCCAGGCGCGGAAACACGGCTCCCAGTTTCGTCTTGACCTGGTTGAGAGTCTCAATGTTGCGCAACACGGCCCGCAGGTCGCCCCCCCCGGCGCACGTCGGCGTAGGTGTC
>Ga0075114_10002007_pt1 | contig 10656 bp, 13 predicted proteins | sample AntAceMetag02UKM_FD_69784 | JGI IMG/M metagenome (GOLD analysis project Ga0075114, IMG submission 69784) | Saline lake microbial communities from Ace Lake, Antarctica - Antarctic Ace Lake Metagenome 02UKM | ecosystem: Environmental > Aquatic > Non-marine Saline and Alkaline > Saline | place...
CTGTTTTGTCGTAGAAAGAAGCATCCCTCCGCGGCCGATATTTTTAGTCTGAGAGACATCTATTTCAGAATCAGCTAAACTGGAGTTTTTATAGGTTACAATAAATGTCCCTGGTGTTCGGGGTGTTTGCCGTTTAGAATCATCATTAGAATTATCGTTCATTTTCTTTCCTTTTTAAATAGTGATTTAAAGTATCTGTCAGACATTTCTTTTGGTTTTCATCCATGTCAATAAACTCTAACCTAGTATCATAATGAAGCTCTTTAACAATTTCACGTGATCCCAGCACCTTAGCGTTAAAAGATACAGGCTCTTCCTTAAAGGGAAGTCTTACTTTAAGAGAAAGCACAGCTCCTTTTTCATAACTTTTATTACTTGAAAGAAGCATCCCTCCGCCGCCGATATCTTTAGTCTGAGAGACATCTACTGCAGAAAAATCTGCATCTTTGCGCTTAAAGGAAACAATGAACTTTCCTTTTGTCCTAGGAGTTTTTCTTCTTTCAAATCTCTCTTGCATACTGATTCTTTTTTGTCGGGGGAGCGGGACTTGAACCCGCGGCCTTTTGAACCCCATTCAAACGCGCTAAGCCAAACTGCGCCACCCCCCGAATTATCAATTAACTGAATTCAGACTTCTTTTTACGCATCATCAGCTCATCAACTGCCCTGGATGGTGACTTTTTCCTGTATATTACATTATACACCTGTTTGGCAATCGGCATTTCAATTTTATTCTTTTTTGCCAATGCACAAGCTGATGTTACAGTATATACGCCTTCTGCTACCATATCCATATTTGAAATTATATTTTTTATTGACTCTCCCTTACCAAGCGATTCTCCTACGAATCTATTACGACTATGAGTACTTATACAGGTAGTTGCTAAATCACCAAAACCGCTAATCCCAGAAAATGTTCTTTCCTTTGCACCTAAAGACCTGCCTAAACGTACAATTTCCACTAGCCCTCTGACTAAAATTGCTGATTTGGTATTGGTGCCAAACCCAAGACCATCAGAAATTCCGCAGGCTATAGCGATAACATTTTTTAAACTTCCTCCCAACTCCACCCCGACAACGTCTCGGTGTGTATAAACACGAAATCTTTTAGCAGCAAAAATATGCTGTAATTTCTTTGCTAATGTTAAGCTCCTTGAAGCCACAACCACAGTAGTAGGAACATTGCGCGCAACTTCATAGGCGATTGTCGGACCGGAAAGAACAGCCAAATTTACCTTACCCAACTCATCCTCTATTACCTGAGACATCCTTTTCAATGATTTTATTTCAATTCCCTTTACAGCGCTGACAAAAATCTTGTTTTTTATCTGTTTTTTCTTTAGCTTTTTTAAAACACTTCTTATATATAAAGAAGGAACTGCAATAACTATCAGTTCGCTTTGTTCTACACAATCTAAACTAGAAGTTATATTAATTCCTTTAGGGATCTTTACTCCGGGTAAAAATTTCTTATTGACTCTTTTTTTATCCAGGAACCTAGCGTAATCACAAGAAAAACTCCAGAGATTAACCGGGTATCCATTTTTAAAAAGCAGTATTGCCAAAGCTGTTCCCCAACCGCCATCACCTAAAATTGTAATCTTCTTTATAGTCATCATGCAAAATTCAATTCTGTTTTCTTAGTCCTTATCTTAGCCAATTCCCAAGAATATTCATAAAGATGCAGTCCTTTACTTAAAGCAATCATCTCTCCGTCTTCAACACCGATTTCCTCTGCCATGTACTGTTTGACAAGCTGCAAACCACCCATATTGGATGGAAAACCTCCCCAGAGATCCCAAGAACGAAAATATAAAATAAAATGCAGCTTTCCGTATCTAACGCGTGTATCAATCAAACGCAGACACGGCGGGTCATCCAGTTTTATATCCGAAGGCATGCCGATTTCCATTATCGCCTGGTTAGTACCATGGCCTTTTTCTTTATACAATTTGATAACCTCTTCTATCTGATTTACTTCAAGAGGCATTTCCTTAACAAGATTTGTGGTATCCTTTTGTTTTAACTTTATCTTAGGATCTACAAGTCTTTCACCATAGGTATAATCTTCGTTTTCGGTTTTACTACCAGTTAATAAGTATGCCAAGTAACCTTGGATATAATCCATATCCGTAGGAACAGGTATAGACATACCCTCAGGAATTATAGGAATAATCTGATGTGATGGTTTTTTAACACGGATAGTGGCTAAATCAAACTCCAAACGGCGCTGGCCTTCATAGCTTCCTTTTGTAATCGTATAAACGTGGCCCTTTTCCAGAATAGTATTCAAACACTGAAACCAGGCATCATCTAAATCAAAGGCATCTATAAAAACAGGTTCTAGAAATTCTCTTTCCATTTTTTTTCCTATTAGCGGGAGAGGGGAATTGAACCCCCGTATACAGCTTGGAAGGCTATCGTTCTACCATTGAACTACTCCCGCGAATTTTATGGGCAGGAGAGGATTCGAACCTCTGAAGCACAAGTGCAGCAGATTTACAGTCTGCCCCCTTTGGCCACTTGGGTACCTACCCGTTATGTCAATTTTAGCCGGCGAAGGGTATCGAACCCCCGACCCGCGGTTTACAAAACCGCTGCTCTACCAACTGAGCTACGCCGGCAAAGATCTTTTAATCGCAGCAGGAATCTCTTCTATTAAATCAGTTGCGATTAAACCAAGCTGCGTTTTTTTCCTTGCAGCAATATCACCTAATAAACCATGTAGATAAACAGCGCTTTTTGCAGCATTAAACGTATCTAATCCTTGACCTATAAAAGAACCAATTATTCCGCTTAAAACATCACCGCTGCCGGCAGTTGCCATGCCGGGATTTCCAGTATGGTTTATATAACACTTGGACTTATCTATTACTATAGTATTGTGCCCTTTTAACACAAGCACTACATTATATTTTAAGATAAACTGTTTTGCAATTTTTTTTCTTGCCTTTGAAATATCACTTGGTTTTACAGCTATAAGCCTGGACAGTTCTGCCGCATGAGGCGTCAATACGCATCTGTTGCCAAGCTTTTTTAATAAAGCGTTTTGTCCTTTTAAGGCATTGATCGCATCTGCATCTATGACCATTGGTCCATCAAACGCTGATAGAACTTTGCGAATAAGCCTAACAGTAGAACTGTTATCAGATAATCCCGGACCGATAATTAAACAATCGGTCTTTTCTAGCAGCTTACTTACTTTTTTAAACGCTTTTATACTCAAAGATCGTTGTTTTGTTTCTTCCATTGGCACAAGAATAAGCTCTTCTATTCTTTTAGCAAATACACTATAAAGAGACTCTGGTATTGCCAAAGTCACAAGTCCTGCGCCAGAACGAAGACATGCCCTAGCACAAAGTAAAGCTGCGCCGATATATCTCAAAGAGCCAGCCAAGATAAGTATCTTGCCGAAATCACCCTTATGCGATTTAACTTTTCTGTTCAATAATCGCGCTGGCAACACCATAATCTTTTGTATGTGATATTGATAAATTTACTATTAAATCATTCGATTTCATACTGCAATAGGGCTTACCGTTATTATCATTGACAATTTCAATATCATGAAAACCAAGCCCCTTAAAACTAAAAGCCTTCATCACTGCTTCTTTTGCAGCAAACCTACCGGCAATATGTTCAAAAGAATAATTTCTTTTAACTACAATCTCGATCTCTTTTTCCGTAAAGACACGCTTTAAAAAACTATTACCCCAACGCTTGAACATTGCCTTTATGCGCGCAACCTCGATTATATCTATTCCGTTTCCAAGTATCATTTTCTTTTAATTAAAGTTTTCATTTCTTTTACTGCGCTGTACAGCCCGGAAAAAACGCTCCGACAGATAATCGAATAACCAATATTTAATTCTACAATTTCTTTGATTTTAGCAATTTCTAAAACATTATCATAATCAAGACCATGACCAGCGTTAACAGTTAAACCAAGTTTTTTAGCAATCAAACAAGCTGTTTTAAAATCCTTCAGATACTTCTTGCGTATTCTAACATTTTTACTGTTTGCATAGCCTCCGGTATGCAGTTCAACAGCCTCAACACCTAAAACCTTAGAAGCGACTATCTGGGATCTTCTTGGGTCTATAAATAAACTCACCTTTATACCTGCTGCCTTAAGACGCTTAACAGCTAAAGCAACTTTGTTTTTATTCTTAATAACATCCAAACCGCCTTCGGTGGTCAGTTCTTTTCTTTTCTCCGGCACTAGTGTCGCTTGGTCCGGCTTAAGGTGCACAGCTACATCAACAATCTCTTTAGCTGCAGACATCTCCAGGTTAAGCTTAACTTTAATTTCATTTCTTAAAACCTCTAAATCGCGCTCCTGGATATGCCTTCTGTCTTCACGAAGATGTACTACAATAGAATCCGCTTTTGCTTTTTTTACAATTTTAGCTGCGGTAAGTATATCCGGCTGCGTTGATTTTCTTAACTGCCGCAGGCTTGCTATATGATCTATATTAATGCCTAATTTCATTTACCAGGAATACTTGTTTATCTCATGCGTTATATAAAACCAAAGGATAATCGCTAAAGCTAAAGAAATTATCTTTAATACCTTGTAAGTACTTACAAAAGCAATGAGATTTTTCTTGATTGTTTTTTTATCAAATTTAAATTTCAATATTGCCTCCTATGGTATTCAAGTGAGCAACATGAGTTTTAAGCCGCCTAAACAAATCATCCTTTTTAAGTCCTGAAATCAAACGACCGTTAATTGCCAAAGAGATTCCTCCAGTTTCTTCTGAAGTTACTATCACCAAGGCATCGGTCTCTTCGCTTAAACCCAAAGCAGCCCTGTGTCTTGTACCGAAATATGCAGCGATATCCGTTCTTTCAGTTAAAGGAAGAAGACATCCTGCAGCAACTATCCGATTACCCTGTATGACCATTGCCCCGTCATGGAGTATGGTTGAAGGCGTAAAGATAGTCTGAATAAGTTCTGAAGAAACCATACAGTCTAATGATATACCGCTATCAATATAGATCTTTAGATTGGCTTCACGCTCTATGGCAATAATGCAGCCGATTCTTTTCTGCGCAGATGAATCCACAGCATCAACTATTTTTTCTAAAATTTCAACCACCTCTTTTTCCCTTAAACCAATAGAAAAAAGTTGTCTTTGACCAAGCCTAGCTAAACCGCGCCTGATCTCAGGCTGAAATATAATCAAAATCGCAATAACTGAAATCGCAAACAGCTTTGTTAAAAGCCACTCCAAAGTCTGCAGCTGAAACCGCTGAGCAATAAAGAATATAACGATAATAACAATAATACCTCTGACAACCTGAAATGCCCTTGTACCGGTAAAAAATAAAAGAATATTATAGATTATTATCCAAAGAATTATAATCTCAAAAGTAGGCTTCCAGAAACTAAGAACATCAGCTATTAGTGTCTGCACGGCTTAAAATCCTTTCCATTAAAAGAATCGATTGGCGGGTTTGACGCACATCATGAACCCTTATAATACTAGCTCCTTTTAAACACGCTAGAACCGCACTAGTGAGACTACCGGAAATTCTTTCATCAATGCCAACATCAAGCACCTTGCCAATAAAAGACTTGCGCGATGTGCCAACTAAAATTGGCCTGCCGATCTTTTTTAATTCTGATAATCTGTTTAAGATCTCTAAATTATGCTCAACTGTTTTTCCAAAACCAATACCCGGATCTATAATAATCTTCTTTAAACCAATACCTTTAGCTAAAGCATAATCTATTCTTTTTCTTAAAAAAAGTGCGATCTGGTTAACTACATCTTTATATTTTGGTTTATGCTGCATAACAGCAGGCCTTGCTTTTGTATGCATCAATACAACCGCAGCATCATGATACTTGACAATGCCGGCCATCTTTCTATCAAATCTTAAAGCTGAAATATCATTGACAATAGAAGCTCCATTTCTTAAAGCGGCTTCAGCAACCTCAGACTTGTAAGTATCGATTGAAATCGGTATTTTTACTGTTTTAGATAATATCCTTATTAAAGGAATCGTACGCTTAAGCTCTTCTCTTACACTTACAGAACATGCCCCTGGCCTGGTTGATTCACCACCGACATCTAAGATATCTGCACCGTCTTTTGTTAAATCAACTGCTTTTTTTACTGCCGAATCTATTTCTTTGCTGCGACTATTTTTTTTATTCCCCTTGAACATCCCATCACCTGAAAAAGAATCAGGGGTCATATTCAAGATACCCATAATCAAAGTCGAAACAGGTGTATTTTTTGGTAATTGTTTTACCTGAGGCAACTTTTTATTGCTGGTATTTAATGTTAAGATCATTATTAAAAATTAACTCTTTTCTTGAGAATTATCTTTTCCTGTATCGGCCTGAGGTAAATCCAATAACTTTCTTACTGTATCACTATCAAGAATTTCTTTTTCCAACAATACATCTGCAAGTTTATTCAATTTATCGCTATTTTCCTCAAGAAGTTTCTTTGCCCTTGCATAACATTCCTTAATAATCTTTGCTATCTCTTGATCGATAATCTTTGCTGTATCGTTACTGTAGTTTTTTTCTTCTGCAAGATCGCGGCCTAAAAATATCGGGCCTCTTTTTAAAGCAAGTGCGACATTGCCGAGTTTTTCACTCATACCAAATTCACAGACCATGCGTCTGGCAATAGTAGTAGCGTTTTCCAAATCATTTGCTGCTCCAGTAGTAACATCCTTAAATGTCAATTCCTCTGAAACCCTGCCCCCTAATGAAACAGTAAGCCTGCCTAAAAGCTCTTTCCTGCTGTAATAATGCTTGTCCTCAACAGGCGGGGTTAAAGTATAACCTCCTGCTAAGCCTCTAGGAATAATAGAAACCTTTCTCATTGGATCAACCTCGGAGATTAAAAGCGACAGCAATGCATGGCCAGATTCATGAAAGGCAGTAATTTCTCTTTCTTTCTTATTCATCACGCGGGATTTTTTCTCCGGCCCCATCATTACGCGCTCAATTGCTGCTTCTAGTTCCCCAATCGTGACAAACTCTTTATCTTTCCGTGCCGCTAAAAGCGCTGCCTCATTACATAGATTTGCCAGATCTGCTCCAGAAAACCCAGGAGTCTGCCTTGCGATAATCTTAAAATCTGCCTTAGGGTCAAGCTTTATTTGTCTTGAATGCACCTTTAAAATCGCTTCTCTTCCTAAAATATCAGGCAGATTGACTACAATATGCCTATCAAATCTTCCCGGACGAAGTAATGCCGGATCCAAAGTATCGGGCCTATTGGTTGCAGCAATTAAAATCAAACCAATCTGCGTATCAAATCCGTCCATTTCCACAAGAAGCTGATTCAGGGTCTGCTCTCTTTCATCGTGGCCTCCGCCAATACCGGAAAATCGCAACCTACCTACAGCATCAATCTCATCAATAAAAATAATCGCGCCCTTGCCGCTTAATTTTGCTGCTCGCCTACCTTGCTCAAATAAATCCCTTACTCGCGACGCACCAACGCCTACAAACATCTCTACAAAATCAGACCCACTAATACTGAAAAAAGGAACTCCAGCTTCACCTGAAACCGCTTTAGCAATCAAAGTCTTACCACAACCAGGAGGACCAACCAACAATACCCCCTTAGGAATCTTACCACCCAAGCGTTGGAATCTTTTAGGATCTTTTAAAAATTCAACTACCTCCTGAAGCTCTTCTTTGGCTTCATCAACTCCAGCAACATCTTTAAAGGTTATTTTTTCATCGCCTTTTTCAATAACCTTTTTTGACCTAACCTTGCCAAAACCCATTATTCGGTTTCCTAATTGTTCACCCTTAGAAGCCATTAACCACCAAAAACCAATTAAAAGTAAAATCGGGCCCAGATTCAACAATAAACTCAACAAAAATGTCCTAGGAGGCTTTACTTCGAATTCAACAACATTACTTCTGATCAAAGGAATAAGCTCTTCGTCTCCTACCGGAATATTAACCACAAATCTTGAACCATCGGCAAACTGACCATAAAGAACATTCTCTGTTTTTGATAATGAAACTATACTTCTCGTATTAGGATTTCCCTCTAAAAGCGCATAGAATTCGGAGTACTTCAATTCCTTCACAACCCCTGACACATTAAAGCTTTGCGAGTTTAAAAGTGAAAGAACCGCAAAAACCAATAAAATCCAAACTATCGCATTCCAGCGCTTGTTATTATTTTTCTTTTTGTTGTCATTGGAAGGCTTTTTGCCTTTAGAACCTGAATTATTCATATATCTCCTTTTTATATATCAATTCAAAATAATATTATATCCTAACTGCTAATAAAATCAAGAGTTCATTTTAACTTAAAATAAAGCCTATCTTGCATTTTCTGAACACTGATATCGGCAGGTAAATGTACTATGGATTTATCCGGTCTTGAGAAAATAAGGTCCTTAACTTCACTAAAATGCCTAAAATCAAAACGTCTTAGGTCTCCTTTTAGATCCTGGTAGGAAAAACGGATAACTAAACGCAATAAACTAGGGTGGATATTGCGCAGTTCTTCAATCTTAAAAACAACTCTCTTATCTGTTTTGTTTTTCAAAAGCCTTTTATAGGTAATCCGGGCAAAAGAATCAATCAACTCATAATCTAAGCTGGCATTATTGGCTAGATTAACTAATGCATACTCAATGCGCGGGTTGTATGTTTTAAGTAGTGGTAAAAACTTATTGCGGATTTTATTACGTAAGTAAATATCTTTTTTATTCGTCTTATCAATCCTATATTTAATTTTCTTACTATCAAGATATTTAATTAGCTTATTCTTTTTTACAGCTAAAAGCGGACGGATAATAGTTACACTGCCGAAAGCTCTCTTTGGTATCATTGCACTCAGGCCATACAGACCTGTTCCCCTGATCATTCTCATTAATACAGTCTCAGCCTGATCATCAAGATTATGGGCAAGGGCAATCTTATTTGCCTTTAGTTTTTTCGCCAAAGATAAAAAATAATCAAAACGGATTTTTCTTGCAGCCTGCTCAAGCGAATCGCCAACATTATTAAGACTTACTTTTTTCTGATAAAAAGAGATATCCAAGGATTTAGACAAATCCCTAACGAATAAAGCATCTTTGCCTGAAGTTTTTCTTAAACGATAATCAACATGCGCTACGAAAAGATTCAAGGAAAGTTTTTTCCTTAACCAGTTAAGCAATAAAAGAAGATACACCGAATCCGGCCCGCCGGAAACGCCGATTATGATTTTATCTGATCTGTTTAATAAGCAATTTTTTTCAATAAAATTAATAACAGACTTTTTCATAAAATGTTTAGTTTAATTAAAAAATAACGGTTAAGATTATTAAAATTAACCGCTGTTAATATTAGAATAAACGTGGATTACTTTATGAGGAAAGGAATACGCTGAAAAAGCCAATAAACAAAATACGGTGAATATAAACAAAACTAAAACAACTTCAATTCTTATTTTTTTCATAAGCGGTTTATTTTTTAATCCAAAAAGTATAGAACGGCTTAATCAGCTATTGAGACCATAGTTATCAAAACAGGAAAACTTATATTAAGCAGTCTTGGAAATAGCTTGGCCAGAATAAGACCTAAAATCAAAAGAGTAAGCTCGACCAGCTTTATATCAACATAACTTAACTTGCTTGCTTTTTTATTTAATCCCTCAAGCATATCATCCTCCTTATTACTGGTGGCGGAGAGTGGATTTAAACCACCGACCAAACGGGTATGAGCCGTGTGCTCTATCAGGCTGAGCTACTCCGCCAATTATACTTAACTATCCTCCGACAATTTTATCAAACTTTAACTCTCCGGTTGGGCTTATTTCAATGATCTCTTTTACTGCAATCTTAAAAAAAATAATCTTTTCGGGAAAAACAATTTCATAATTGCTGTGTTTCTTGCCTCTATGCAGGCCTTCAACTACGCGCTTAGAAGATAAACTTATCTGTCTTTTCTGCAATTCTACCATCAACTCCTTATAAAGATTATTATTTTCGACAATCTCAGCTATACCGTTAAGCTGAAAACCAATCAGACTTTCATGATCAACTATAGACATAGAAACCTGTTGATTTTCTTTCATATTTCTCCAGGTCCGACTAATTACATAATCAACCAAAAAAACATAATTATCTTCTAATTTTAACAAAAACTTAGGTGCGACATTAGGCCGGTTGGTAGCATCAGAAGTACCAATATTTATAAATATGTTATTTTCCAGATGCTTTCTTACTTTTTTATTTATCATATCATTTTTAATAAAATCACATCTAAAAATCTGTTCTAGTTACTCTTTTCTTGAGGACGAACATTAATATAGGTATAACTCTTTGCCCTTCTATAGGTTCCTCTTCTTCTAGTAAAATACACTTCGCCCTCACAAAGCGCATAGAGTGAACCGCCTTTACCGCTTACATTAAGCCCAGGAAGCCATCTGTTTCCCTGACGGGTCAAAAGAGTACTTTTTTTAACAACCTGACTGCCGGAAACCTTCAATCCCCTGGTTTCGCGATAAAACCTTTTTGTAATTCCACCGACTCCTGCTGACATAACTATCTCCTTTTTATTTTCTTAAGCGCCAAGAAATGAATCGCAGTAAATATTCTTATTCAAAACCAACTCTGCTGCCTTAACGGCATCAATTAATTGCTTATCCAGCGGGTCTAATATCGCAGCATCCA
>Ga0075114_10002009_pt1 | contig 10653 bp, 9 predicted proteins | sample AntAceMetag02UKM_FD_69784 | JGI IMG/M metagenome (GOLD analysis project Ga0075114, IMG submission 69784) | Saline lake microbial communities from Ace Lake, Antarctica - Antarctic Ace Lake Metagenome 02UKM | ecosystem: Environmental > Aquatic > Non-marine Saline and Alkaline > Saline | place...
GCTGGCGCTGCCCTTGATACGGCCGTTGAAATCCTTCAATCCCAGATCGAAAGTCGTGGTTAGCGCCAGTGTCCTGGCGATTTCTTCGGGCAATTGTCCATGAAAAGCCAGATCAATGCCATTGAGCGCACTGACATCTGCTATGTGGCCGGAAAAATCCAGCAACGCACCGTCTTCGCTGGTGGCAGCGGCATCGATCATCTGCGCCTGCAAGCTGTTGACAGGTCCGGAAATATGCGCCTTGAAATGCCCCTTTCCCTCGATCACCCGGGCCAATTGCAAGGTATCGAGAAGATCGCCAAGCGATTGCGCCTGAGAATCAATCTTCAGATCGATGGCCGCTATTTCAGCGGATGTATTGAGTGAACCCGAAAGACCGATCGTTGAGCCGGGAAATTCAAGGGAAAGAGCCAGCGCGCGCTGCGCAGTTCCCTTCGCCCCGCCTAAGGAGCCTTTCAGCGCCAGTGCGGCGGCATTGTATGTACCCTTGCCGAGGATCTGGATGGCCGTTCCATCATCTGCACTGTGAAAGTCGAGATGATCGATTGTGATGCTTTCATTCCAACCGTATTGCGCATCATGGATGTCGATGGTCATATTGCGAAGAACGAAATCCTCCGAGACCGGATTGTTCAGGAAGCCTGACAGCAGCTTGCTGATTTGCTTGATTTGAAGAAGATCATCGTCAGGTATCTGTCTGTCGGCGGCAAATATGTCGAGGCGCGCTCCATCAAGTGCAAATGCCTTGACGGCAATCCGACCGGCAAGTGCTGAAGTGGCAGCAAAGGTAATGCCGATCTTTTCAATTTTTTGAGCCTTGGCTGCAGGTCGCGCCGGATCCTTGACGATGATATCGGTCGCATTGATGCTGATATCGCGGCCGATATTGACAGCAACGTCTCCATTGACCGTCACCTGCTGATTGAGCAGCTCAGTCAGATAGTCTTCGGCGCTTGCCCGGCGCCAATCGGCAAAGGGTGAACCAAATATCACCATTGTCACGCTGCCAATCAAAAGCAATACAATGACCAGCAATCCCACAGACAGTCGGCGCATGTCTTTCAATCCCTGTTTGAGCTGTCTTGATCTAACATATTGATCATTAACAGTCTCAGCCCGGGCCTGATGCCGGCGGGAATTTCCTCTTCGAAGCGTTGGCGGATTGTTGGCGAAGCATCGGCCAAAGGCAATTCGGCAAAACCGTGTTTGCGGTAGAAAGGCGCATTGAAGGCAACGTCACGAAAGGTCGAAAGCAGGCAGGCCCGGACCGCATTCTGGCGGCCATGGCTGATGATGGCGCGCAAAAGGGCTGATCCGACACCAAGGCGACCATGATCGGGCGCAACAGAGAGTTCGCGGATAAAGAGATCGTCGCCGACCCGGTCAGCGGCGATAAATCCAACCGCCAGACCTTGCCGATTGCAGGCGACGATGACTGTGCACCCGGACAGCATGACAACAAATTGCGCCAGAGGCATGGAAGGTCTGTCGGCAATGGCGGCAATGTCCGCCACGGTGATCGTTGTGAATAGACCAGCGGCCTGCCGGTCTATTTCGTGCAGGCGGCTCTCTTCACCGTGAACCATGGACCGCAGTTGATAGAGCGCTTCATGATTAAATGGAAGCATTTGACCGAATCGATTTTGGTTGCTGATTAGACGACTTGCGCGCGGTGGTGCTTCCCACCATAAGCGCAAGTCAACGCGAGCAGCGGGCAAAATCGATCGGCCCGCTCTGTATATGCCGAAAAGCGCCTTTTCTTCTATGGGTGGGGAAAGCCGGCCCCCCCTATTCACTGGCAAGGCTACGTTGCGCCGCTTGCCCGATGCACCACATCGCGCTGCGCGACGCGTCTTGCCGAGTGAACCGGCTTTCCGCCATCAAATGTTTCCATTTGATCATGAAACGCTCTAGCCGCCGGGAAAAGGCTTCCCGGTTTCAGTCGTCATGACCTTCCACGACAAGCATTTCGGCGTCGGCCACAGTGATGCGGATCGCCCGTGCAGCCTGATAGGCGTCACTGTTGTAACATTGCATGGCAGCTTCCATGGAAGGAAACTCGATGACGACATTGCGGGCGCGGGCTTGTCCTTCCAGTACTTCGAAGGCACCGCCACGGGCAAGAAATTTTGCACCATATTGTTCAAAGGCAGGTTTTGCCGTCGAGACGTAATCCTTGTAGCGCTCCGGGTCTTTGACGTCCACGCGCGCTATCCAGTAAGCCTTTGCCATTGTATCCTCCTCATCGCCTGCCCAAGGGCTGCAGGTCTTTCTGTCGTTGATCACCCGGTTTTGGATGGTTCACAACAGGTCTTGCCATTTGGCAACATCCCGTCGGTTCCGTTCAGCTGCCAAGTGCCAGGTTCATTTCTGACAAAATCGCCGTTGCCGCTTCCAGCGGATCATCGGCAGCGACAATCGGCCGACCGACAACCAGATGGCTGGAACCGTCACGCAGGGCATCGCCGGGTGTTACAACCCGTTTCTGATCACCATGGTCAGCGCCTTTGGGGCGAATGCCTGGCGTAACGACAGCCATATCCGGCCCGACGATCTTGCGCACCAGAGCCGATTCTGCCGCCGAGCAGACAATGCCGCCCATGCCAGCCTGCGCCGCCTGTTTCGCGCGGCGTGCCACCAATGCTTGTGGATCATCGCCATAACCGGCGTCGATCATGTCCTGCTGGTCCATCGAGGTCAGCACGGTCACGCCCAGAAGACACAAATCCGAGCCGCGTGCGGCTTCCACGGCGGCCTTCATGGCTTTGGGATAGGCATGGATGGTCAGCATGGACACATTCATTTTGACGATGTTCTCGACAGCCTTTGAGACCGTATTGTCGATATCAAGCAGTTTCACGTCGAGAAAGACACGCTTGCCATCGGCAATCAGCTCCCGGGCAAATTCAAGACCACCGGCAAAAACCAGTTGGTAACCGATTTTGTAAAAACCGACGGCGTCACCCAGTTGTGAGACCAGCGCTGCTGCCTTGTCTGTGGTCGCGACATCAAGCCCGACGATCAGGCGGTCTTTTGCATCCTGCATGGTTCTGCCTCTGATGGTTTGATCACACAGTTGGAGGATCTGTGTTTCAAGGATTTGGTTTAAGCGATGGCTTTCCGGCGTGCAATGGTCAATTGCGCGAACCGTGCCGTTTGCAATGGTCTATCAGGGATTTGCAGGTCCTGTTGAGGATGCCCGCCATTCGCTCATCGGTCAGCCTGCCATCTTCATCAAAAGCAGCGGCGGCGTCACTGACCGAACATTGCTCGGTAATGATCTGGGTGCCGACGGCCATCATGACCGAGCGCAAATGGTTGAGGCTGCGAATGCCGCCCAGCCTGCCATTGGAGGCCGAACCGAGAGCAATATAGCGGCCATTCCAGGCTTTGAATGGTTTTTCTCCGTCACGCGCAATCAGACTGACCCAGTCAATGGCGTTCTTGAGTAGTGGCGCAATGGAAGCATTATATTCCGGGCTGGCGATGAACAGGCCATCGTGAGCAGCAATCATGCGCCCAAGCTTCATGGCGTTTTCGGGGATACCCTGTTGTTTCTTCAGATCTTCATTGACCAGTGGCAGCGGATAATCAAGCAGCGATATGCGCGTGACATCGCCGCCGAATTGGGCCAGTGCCAGTTGAGCAGCGTCGGCAAGTTTACCGTTGATGGATCCTGATCGGGTCGAACCGGCAACCACGAGTATGGAGGGTGTCATTGTCAAACTCCTGTGTTTGCAGCGTTTAGAGCAGGTCTGGCTTTCATTGAACCACTGTGTTCGTGATCCAGTGAGTGGATCCGCCACGAAGGCGGTAAAGAGCGATGCTTTCGTATCGGTCGAGACGTCTGACGTAGCGGGCGGCCACTACCCTTCGGGCCAGCTGTTTTTTCGCCACTATCCACGTCGTTTAGCTTGCCCGTACCTTAAAGTACGCGCTTCGCAAACCAACTTGATCCTGACAAAAAAACAACTGGCAGAGTGAATCAATGAAAGCAAGACCTGCTCCAGGTTCAGGTCCGACGATACATCCACATCTGCGCCGGCGGAATGTTGCGGATCTCCCAGCCAAAACGCGTCACTGAATAGTGACCAAGGCCCGCTGGCACGGGCGATGCCAGACCATAGGAAAACTGCAGCATGGGTCGCCCCCGGGGGATCCGATTCAACACATCCTCAAGCAATGCAATTCTCTTCTCAAGCGGAAAATTCAAAAGCGGAATGCCGGAAATCACACAGTCGAAATGCTGGGATTTCAGTGCGCCAAGTGTTTCATTGAGCTGGAATGCATCGCCCTCGATGAGCTGGATGTCAGGCAGTTCGTAGGCCAGATGCTTGCAGAACTCGGGGGAATATTCCACCGCGACGATATTTTTCGGCTCAAAGCCTCGCCTCAGCAGGGCTTTTGTCACAACACCTGTGCCGGGGCCAAGTTCGAGTATCGGCAGATTGGAAGCCGGATTGGCAACGCTTGCCATGCGCCTTGCCATATAGATCGAGGTCGGCACGATCGCGCCCACGGTTTTAGGTTGCGAGACGAGGCCCTTGAAAAAACGAAGATTCCGATTGAGGTGCCTGGCGACATGTTGTGGCAGGTGATGCCGCATTCATGCAATTCCTCTATGAGAGCGATAATATCCTGCAACCGTGGCCCGACCGTTACCAGCCAGTCCGCACGAAAATATAAGCGAGCATTTCCCCTTTTGGCGCATCCTTCAACCTTCGCCAATTCCATAGTCACCTGCGGGAAGCAACAAAAGGAAGCGTGAGGTAGAACTGAAGTTCGCGCGCACTGGACTGAACCAGGCGGCAAACTTCAGATTCAGGACATTAGTCGCTCAATGTATCGAAAAAGTGCCTCATTCTGGAAAAGAAACCGGAAGATTCTGGATTGTTCTCCTTGGATGACAAGGATTCAAACTCTTCCAGCAGTTCTCTTTGTTTTTTGGTCAGATGTTGTGGTGTCTCTATCGAAATCTGGATGTACAGATCGCCGGTTTGTGGAGACCGAAGAACAGGCATGCCCTTTGACTTCAGCCGGAACTGTTTTCCGGCCTGCGTGCCTTCGGGAACCTTGACCCGTGTCTTTGCGCCATCCAGCGTTACCACATCAAACTGGCCGCCAAGTGCAGCGGTCGTCATGGATATCGGAACATTGCAATAAAGGTCGGCGCCATCGCGTTGAAAAAATTCGTGCGGCCTGACGGACAGGAAAATGTAGAGATCGCCCGATGGGCTGCCCCGCATGCCGGCTTCGCCTTCACCGGCCAACCGTATGCGGGTTCCGTCTTCAATGCCTGCCGGAATATTGACCGACAGCGACCGCTCTTCGGTGACGCGGCCCTGACCGGAACATTTTGTACAGGGGTCGGAGATTGTCTCGCCGCGGCCATGACAGGTCGGGCAGGTCCGTTCGACCGAGAAAAATCCCTGCGATGCCCTGACGCGTCCGGCCCCATGGCACATGCTGCAGGTGTCCGCATTGGTACCGGGCTTTGCGCCGGAACCCGAACATTGATCACATTGTACGGAAGATGGCACGCGAACCTGCGCGGTTTTGCCGGCATAGGCCTCTTCCAGCGTTACTTCCATATTGTAACGCAGATCAGCGCCGCGTTCACGCGCAGTGGAGGAACGGCGCGAACGGCCACCCCCCATCATGTCACCGAAAATATCTTCGAAAATATCCGAGAATCCGCCAGCACCGGCACCGCCGCCACCGCCAAATCCACCTGGGCCACCCTGCTCAAAGGCCGCATGGCCATATTGATCATAGGCCGCACGTTTTTGCGGATCCTTGAGCATTTCATATGCTTCATTGATTTCTTTGAATTTGCGTTCGGAATCTGCATCATCCGGGTTCTTGTCCGGATGGCATTGCATTGCCAGCTTGCGAAAGGCGCTTTTCAGATCCTTCGCACTGGCGCTCTTGGTAACACCGAGAGTTTGGTAATAGTCAGCCTTGGCCATAAATGTGCTCCGCAGAACGAATTTCGCCCGACTTGATCCGGTCGCTTCGTAGGGGTTCCATGGGAACCATAGTAAAATGACTGGATATATTTCCCGAAAGTGTCAAACACTGATTTCCGGAAAACCCTTTGGGGCGATTGGCCGGTGTGGCATTGCATGACAAAACCACACCGGCAGTCCGGCTTAAGCCGATTTTTTCTCTTCGTCGTCGTCGTCGTTGACTTCTTCAAAATCAGCGTCGACAACATCGTCATTCTCAGAGGCTGAGTCAGCCGCCGCATCCGACTGGGCAGCTTCTGCCTGCTGGGCCTCATACATGGCCTGACCAAGCTTCATGGCAGCCTCGGACAATGTCTGTGTCTTGGCCTTGATGTCTTCCGCATCAGGCGTTTCAGCCTCGACAGCGGCTTTCAGGGCCGTAAGACCGTCCTCGATCGCTTTGCGCTCTTCTTCGCCAACCTTGTCACCGTAATCGGCCAATGACTTTTCAGTCGAGTGAATCAGACTTTCTGCATGATTCTTGGCTTCAACGGCATCACGGCGGGCCTTGTCAGACTCGGCGTTGCTCTCGGCGTCCTTGATCATCTGCTCGATATCGTCATCGGACAGGCCGCCGGAGGCCTGAATGCGAATCTGATGCTCCTTGCCTGTGCCCTTGTCTTTTGCAGACACATTGACAATGCCGTTGGCATCAATATCGAAAGTGACTTCAATCTGCGGAACACCGCGTGGTGCCGGCGGAATGCCAACCAGATCAAATTGACCAAGCATCTTGTTGTCAGAGGCCATTTCACGTTCGCCCTGGGCGACGCGAATAGTCACGGCACTCTGGCTGTCATCGGCCGTCGAGAATGTCTGCGACTTCTTGGTCGGGATTGTCGTGTTGCGATCGATCAGGCGGGTAAAGACACCCCCCAATGTTTCAATACCCAGAGACAACGGCGTCACATCAAGCAGCAGCACGTCTTTCACATCGCCCTGCAGAACGCCGGCTTGAATAGCGGCGCCCATGGCAACCACTTCGTCCGGGTTCACACCCTTGTGCGGCTCCCGGCCAAAGAATTGTTTGACGACTTCCTGAACCTTCGGCATGCGGGTCATGCCGCCAACCAGAACAACCTCGTCAATATCACCGGCGCTGATTCCGGCATCCTTGATGGCCGCTTTGCAGGGCGCAACAGTCCGCTGTACCAGATCATCCACAAGGCTCTCGAATTTCGAGCGCGTCAGTTTCATGGTCAAGTGCTTGGGACCGCTCTTGTCGGCGGTGATGAACGGCAGGTTGATTTCAGTTTGGGCCGAAGAGGACAATTCGATCTTGGCCTTTTCAGCAGCTTCCTTCAGCCGCTGCAGCGCAAGTTTGTCGCCCTTGAGGTCGATGCCCTGATCCTTCTTGAATTCTTTCGCAAGATATTCAACCAGACGCATGTCAAAGTCTTCACCGCCAAGGAACGTATCGCCATTGGTCGATTTCACTTCAAAGACGCCATCGCCAATTTCCAGAACGGAAATATCGAAGGTACCACCGCCCAGATCGTAGACGGCAATCGTCTTGCCTTCTTTTTTGTCAAGACCATAGGCCAGTGCAGCAGCGGTCGGCTCGTTGATGATACGCAGAACTTCAAGACCGGCGATCTTGCCGGCGTCCTTGGTTGCCTGACGCTGTGCATCATTGAAATAGGCAGGAACGGTGATCACGGCCTTTTCAACGGTTTCACCAAGATAGGCTTCTGCTGTTTCCTTCATCTTCTGAAGGATCATTGCTGAAATCTGAGAAGGTGAATAGCTTGTGCCACCGCCTTCGACCCATGCATCGCCATTATCACCCTTGGTGATCTTGTAAGGCACAAGGTGTTTGTCTTTTTCGACCAGCTTGTCGTCATAACGACGTCCGATAAGACGCTTGACTGCAAACAGCGTGTTTTCAGGGTTGGTGACAGCCTGGCGTTTTGCCGGTTGTCCGGTCAGGCGTTCACCATCGTCGCTGAACGCAACCATTGAAGGCGTTGTACGTGCGCCTTCGGCATTCTCGATGACCTTCGCGTCTCCACCGTCCATGACGGCGACACAGGAGTTGGTCGTTCCCAAATCGATACCAATTACTTTTGCCATTTTCTACATTCTCCTTGAAGCGAACTGTCCGGACCCGAAACGGCATTCCATGTGACAGTCCCTAGCGGCATGATCCCCCGATACCCCGAAAGGCATCGTGTTGAGCCGTATATAAGAAAGCCGTTATGGGACTGCAAGGCAGGATACGGATTCGACTTTCGCTCTTTGCGTGTCCGCCGATAGCATTACAGACAGCCTGTTGAAAAGCCCTGAATCCACGGAGCAGGAAATTTCTGCGAATTCAGCCCCTATAAGAAGAAAAAACCGCCTATCGTCAATCGAATTCATGATGCAGATCAATGTGATACGGTTGCAATAAAAGTGCTTTGCTACCAGTGTTGCCGTTCAAAGACGGCTGACCAGGGGCAGAATCCTGTTCTCCGCAATCGCCCGTAACCGACAGCAATTACAATGGAAAAAATTCAACATTCTAACGCATTGCGCATTCAGAATCGAACACCGAGCCGACCACCGACGGACTCAAGTCCCGGATTCTTGGTGGCAAGATAGGCATTGGAAAAATGATTGTAGAAAGCCTGTACGGTCACTTTTTCTGTTATGTCATAACCGATGCTCGCCTGCAGGAGAAACAGAAAGGATGAACCCAGGTCCTTTGTCGCGCCTGACGAACTATTGGTGGTCACCTGCGAACTGTTCCAGGAACCGCCGCCGGAAAATCCGAGGTAAAGGCGCTCTGTCACGTGGGCTTCCCAATTCAATCCCCCGTAGATGACATGAATCGGATCATCGGAAACGGCAATCTCCGTGCCCAGCAGTGGACGCGGCGAACCAATGACTTCGAGGAAGTCAGGAGAGGGTGCCAGCACCTCTGCATTGATGATCGCACCGGAGAAGTGATTGGGTGAGGCCGGACCGGTATCGAAAGCGGCGCCGCCAAAGCGTACTTCCCAGACATCGGAATATTTTCCGACCTTGATCTCGCCCAATATCGTATCGTCCTTAGCCAGTGTGGGGCCAGCGAGACCAACAACCAACAAACCGGCCAGTGCAAATCTGCTCAAAAGCGGCATTGTCTCAATATCTCCATGGGTTCTCATTTGGCGACAACAGAGCCCGCGATGGATGAAATTTCAAGCGCTTTGCAACCGCGGAGGAGAGAAAGTAAAGATTTGTTGCAATTACGCACCATAATTCAAGGCATGGTTAATAAAGCATTAAAGCTGTCAAATGTGTTGTCATATTTCCTGCAGGAGATGACTGCTGCTGCTCTAGTTGCCCAGAAGAATGTCCAGCAGCGTCGTTGATGCGCCAGCAGCCTCTGGACCTCCAATATTGGCAGGCGGCTGCCGCTTTCGCGTTGAGCCGGTCAGGTCAAGCGATACGCCTGAAACGGGGACCTCAAGCGGCGTGGCACCCTCGGCGATTTCGCCTGGAGGCCTTCGCACCGGTTCGTTGGATGGTCGGGTGACCGGCACCGCGATGCTTGCCGGATTATCCGGCAGAACGTATTGGCCGGGCAGTCGGGCGCTTGCGACCCCCTCGTGCGCCGCTTCCATGAAAGTCTTCCACGCAACAGCCGGCAGGGCGCCACCCGTTACATTTTTTGTCGGTTTGCCGTCATCATTGCCAAACCAGACACCTGTTGTCAGATTTGCCGTATAGCCGACAAAGAGCGCATCGCGGAAGGCCTGGCTGGTGCCGGTTTTACCGGCGGCCTGGTGATTGATCAGTTGTGCCTTTCGCCCGGTACCATCGCTCACTACCCGCACCAGCATGGCATTCATCATTTCCACGATGTGAGGTGTCAGAACCCTGGGGGGATTGTCGTAGGTATTCTCATAGAGCACCTTGCCGTCGGTTGTGCTGACCCTTTTGATGATGTGCGGGGTCGCCTTGTAGCCCCCATTCATGAAGGGCGCATAGGCTGCCGTCAATTCGGTAAGGGTGACTTCCGACGTGCCAAGGGCAATGGAAGCATTGGCTTCCAGAGCGGATTCGATCCCCAGTCGCCGTGCCGTTTTGGCAACAGTTTTGGGTCCGACTTCCATCACAAGCTGGGCGGCAATCGTGTTGAGCGATTTTGACAGGGCATCGGACAGGGTGACCGGCCCGCGGTATTTGTCGTCATAATTGGATGGCGTCCATTTGCCGATACGTATGGGCGCGTCATTGCGCACCGAAAGCGGCGTGCGCCCCATTTCCAGCGCCGCCACATAGACAAAAGGCTTGAAGGCGGAACCCGGCTGGCGTTTGGCTTTGGTTGCCCGGTCAAATTGACTGGTGGAATAATCATAGCCTCCAACCAGGGCACGAATGGCGCCGGTACCATCGATGGAGACCAGCGCACCCTGGGAAACATCAAGCTTCCCGCCGTCGCGTTCAATGGCGCTGCGAATGGCATGTTCTGCCTGTTGCTGCAGGGAAAAATCGATGGTCGTGTCGACGATAAGGTCGCGCGTCACCTTGCCGCCGATCAAGGTCTCGATCTGATCCATGACCAGGTCTGCACCATAATTTTCCGCGCCGCTCCAGTAGCTTTTGGTTTTGGTGGGAGCCCGCGTCATGGCCGTGGTGATTTCCCGGTCGGTTACAAAGCCCTCTTCGCGCATGG